>Ga0102589_1005449_pt1 | contig 11117 bp, 10 predicted proteins | sample AraplaMF_Col_mLB_FD_76858 | JGI IMG/M metagenome (GOLD analysis project Ga0102589, IMG submission 76858) | Arabidopsis root microbial communities from the University of North Carolina, USA - plate scrape MF_Col_mLB | ecosystem: Host-associated > Plants > Roots > Endosphere | place: USA... | reverse complement strand
AAAGTATCTCCCATTTGAAGAAGGTGAAATGTTTTTTCATCTTGCATCGGTATAAGCTCAAACTCTATCCAAGGTCCACCGGCTTTATAAATTGACCAACGTACTTGCTCTAAAATTGTCAGGTTGCGCAATCCTAAAAAATCCATTTTGACAAGTCCACAGGCTTCTACATCTCCCATCGGCCATTGCGTACAATAAATTCCATCATGCCCTTCTTCAATCGGTATCGTATTCACTAATGGTGAAGGTGACAGAACAATTCCTGCCGCATGAGTGGAAGAATTTCTTGGCACCCCTTCAAGTTTTAACGCCACCTCAAACCAGCGGCGATGTTTTTCATCCTCAGCTAACCAGCCTTGTAGGCCTTGAGATTCGGCCACTGCTTTTTGCAATGTTATTCCAGGTTTATTTGGAATCATTTTTGAGATTTTCTCCAACGTTTCAGCGTCAAAACCAAAAACACGCGCTACATCTCTAGCTACCGCCTTTGCAGATAAAGTGCCAAACGTTATTATTTGCGCCACATTTGCCTTTCCATATTTCTGAGCAACGTATTGGATTACTTTTTGTCTTTTACTGTCGACAAAGTCGATATCGATATCTGGCAGAGTAACACGTTCTGGGTTTAAAAATCGTTCAAATAATAAGCCGTAAACTAACGGATCTACTTGCGTAATGGATAAGCTATAAGCTACAAGAGAACTTGCTGATGAACCACGACCAGGACCTGTTAAAATACGATTTTCTTTTGCAAAGTGCATAAAGTCAGCAACAATTAAAAAATAATCTGCAAAACCCATTGTACAAATAATTTCAAGTTCGTATTGAAGTCGCTCCTGATAAACTTTAGGAATTTCTGCTTGCTTTAATCGTTCTGCCAATCCTGCAAAAGTCTCTTTAACAAGCAAGCTTTCAGCTGTTTCACCTGTAGGAACAGGAAACTTAGGCATCTGAACGTGCATCTCAGGAATTTCCGCCGTACAGCTCGCTAGCATCGTTGCACTAGACGCAAGCCATTCTGGATGATCAGTAAACCAACTTCGCCACTCCTCTTCTGTTGGAGCGAAATAACCTTGTAAATGAGCTGATAGCTTTGTATCGATAAGCTTTCCACCTGAATCTATTGCTCTTGCAACCTCAAAGGCGAAATGATCTTCTGGGCGTAAAAAATAACAGCTTTGGGAGGCAACTAGCGTTATATTCATAGTTTCACACCATGCTACAACTGTTTCTTCTTTTTCGGCGATTATTCCTGCTGGTCTTGCTATACCCATAAATAAACAATTGCCAAATACCCCGTTTAAAGCACTTGCTAATTCTGTCCAATCCTCAATTCCCACTAAATCATCCGAAGAAAGTAATGCCACACAGCCCGCCGCATATCCTTCAAGCCATTTCCACGGAAGCGCATTATCCTCTCTAATCGAAACTGCACTACTAATCTTTAAAAGATGCTGGTAGCCTTCTTGTGTCTGAGCATACAGCACAAGTGGAACCTTTCTATCTTGCCACTGTACGTTTATCGAGAGCCCTAATACAGCATGAATATTCGCTTGCTGCAATGCTTTACAAAAAGGCAAAAGCCCGTACAATTTTGAATTGACGATTGCACAGGCCTGAGTATTTTGCTCTTGTAAAAAAGGGATCAATTGTTCAAGCCGAATCGTACTTTGCAATAAATCCGCACTCGTATGCATTTTCGTGTATACATGTGTCAAATGAATCCCTTCCTTTCTAGGTATTTAAAAATGTTTATTTCAAAGCTTTATTATTATGGTAATCATCAATGAGTGGTTGATTTCCGTTCCGGCTGGGCGCTTTGTTGCTGACGCTACGTTACCACTACGCTTTCGCACAGAGCAAAAGCTTCCTAGGGGCGTCCGATGAGCCCCAAGGAGTCGCCCAGCCTCCACTCCAATAAACTTATATAGGCATACATTTAACAAATGTCATCCACAAAATTTAACGATTGAGCCCAATATTCATGTTTATTGATATGCTTTACAAATTTCCTGTAATCTCGTTATAACGCACTCTGCTTCTTCCCATGAATAGGCTGTAGCTCCTGAAGCGAGCGGATGTCCACCACCATTAAATTCCTTCGCCAAAGTGTTAATAATAGGGCCTTTTGAGCGTAAACGTACACGAATCTGATCGGCCTCTTCAATGAACACCACCCATGCACAAATACCTTTCACACTTCCAAGACAGCCAACTAGCAGGGATGCCTCTGACGGTACAACATTGAATTCTGCTAGCAATTCCTTTGTCAGCTTGATATGCGCTGCCCCAACCTCATCCATTTTGAAATTTTGATAAATATAGCCCTGTAAATTTAATAGCTTTTGCTCCATTTCATACATTCCATCGAAAATTTGATTTCGATCAAAATTATAGGCAATAAGCTCCCCTGCAATTTTAAACGTTTTTGCGGTCGTACTTGGGAATTGGAAACGTCCTGTATCCCCTACAATACCAGCAAATAATAATCTTGCTGAGGCATCAGATAGAATCCAGTTTGCTACTTGTTTTCCTTCCTCAAAAAGCTCATAAATCATTTCACTACAAGAGCTCGCATTCGTATCCACCCATAGTAAATCACCGTACGCATCATCATTTGGATGATGATCTATTTTAATGATCATTTTACCCTTTATATAGCGTTGATCATCCACACGTTCAGTATTTGCCGTATCTGTCACAATCACTAAAGCATTGTCGTATAAATCATCTGTAATGTCATCGGGATTTGCTAAAAATGATAATGATTCATCATGGTCACCTACAGCAAAAACCTTCTTTTCCGGATAATTTGCTAAAATAAGCTCTTTTAAACCTTGCTGAGATCCATAAGCGTCTGGATCTGGACGCACATGGCGATGAATAATGATTGTTTCATATGAAGCAATTGTGTCGATGATTTGTCTTTTCAAATTAATTTCCCCCAACTTGATAGTAATAACCGTTAGCATTTTTCTTCAATAATCGTTACAATAATGACTAGTTATGCTAGGAGGTTTACTATGCTCAATTTAATATTTGTGTTTGCAATAATCATATCATTTGTGTTTTATTTTTATTTTAAAACAAAACAGTTTCGTTCTCCATTACCAATTGCTAAAAATTGGTACAAAAGTAAAGCCAATGTAGGTTTCGGTGTATTTATTCTTTTGTTTGGTTTTAACCAAGCATATTTATTCCCTGGGTTGTTTACATTTATTATTGTAGCAATTCTTGTCGTTTTAGGCATCTTTGTTATTATTGAAAATATTAAAAGGGTTCGTCACTACGGTCAATTTGTTGACGAAGAGTACCGTATTAACCGATAAATATGAAAGGGATGGTCTAGGGTAAATGCTAGACCATCCCTTTTTCTGTTTTCTTAACGTTCCAGTAGTTGGAACATCATCATTGCCTTCCCAACAAGCATTTGTTGATTAAACACTTCGAAGTCCATTTTCACAAACTTACGACTCATGTCTAATATTCGAGGCTTTACAGTAAGTGTACTTTCCATTTGCACAGGCTTGATGAAGTAAATCGTCATGTTTTCGGCAACTGCATCCCCACGTTTACGACGCTTTAATGAGAATGAACCAACTTCCGCTAACAAAGTTGTAAATGCTCCATAAGAAATTGCCCCATATTGGTTTGTCATTTGAGGGGTTACTTTGAATTCTACGATTAATTCTTCATCACCAAGAACCTTCATCTCATTTTTCACTAAATCATCAATCGTTTCACCATGCTGAGGTTGTCTTTGAGCAAGCTGAAGCGCCTTTAGCACATCTTGTCGACTAATTACACCTTGCAAAATATTATCATCATCGACAATTGGCAACAGGTCAATCCCTTCCCAAATCATACGATGTCCTGCAGAAGCAACACTCATTTTCATCGATCCAGCAATCGGATTTTTCGTCATAACCTTCTCAATAAGCTCGTTTTCTTCGCGGCCAATAACGTCCTTTACTGTAATCATCCCAACAAGCTTATTGTTTATTGTCACAACAGGAAATGCACCATGAGTTGTTCGTTCATTTAGCTTTTGGAAATGTTGAATGGTTTCATCATTTCGAAGAACAGAAGTATCAGTCATCGGCACAAAAATATCTTCAATAAATAAAATATCTTTTTTGATTAATTGGTCATAAATTGCACGATTAATCATTGTTGCCACAGTAAAGGTATCATAACTTGTCGAAATGATCGGTAAGTCCAGAGAATCTGCAAGTAACTTGTTTTCCTCAGTTGTATCAAAGCCCCCTGTAATTAAAACAGCTGCACCCGCTCGAAGTGCATTTTCATGTGCTTTAATACGGTTACCAACGATGAGCAAGCTTCCTGCATCTGTATAACGCATCATATCTTCTAATTGCATGGCACCAATAACAAATTTCGTTAACGTTTTATGGAGACCTGTTTTTCCACCTAAAACTTGGCCGTCTACAATATTAACGATTTCTGCGAAGGTTAATCGCTCAATATTTTCTTTCTTTTTCTTCTCAATACGAATTGTTCCAACACGTTCAATCGAGCTTACTAAACGGCGATTTTCCGCTTCTTTAATAGCACGGTATGCAGTTCCTTCACTTACCTGCATTTCCTTTGCAATTTGACGTACTGAAATTTTATCACCCACGGGTAGTGATTCGATGTATTGTAAAATTCTCTCATGTTTTGTAGACAAAATATCACCTATTTCTCAATCATCAATTCTGCTCTTAGTGTACCATATTTTTTATAAAAATATTTAATATAAAGTGATGAATTTGTTATACTTTTCCCATCGTTTCAACTACGCGCGTGGTGCCAACTCATATAGTACAGCAGTGTCACTGATTAGGAACAGTTCACTTTTTCACCCGCTTTTAAAATTTGAACCTCTGCATTTTGCACTAAACCTGCAAAAATTTGTGGATCCTGCTCGATAGGAGGGAATGTATTGTAATGAACTGGTACGACAATTTTTGGCTTCAAAAATGACACTGCGCAAGCCGCATCTTCTGGACCCATCGTAAAATTATCACCAATTGGTAAAAATGCAATATCAATAGGATGGCGTTCTCCAATTAATTTCATATCACTAAACAAAGCTGTATCCCCTGCATGATAAATTGTTAATCCTTCGATAAATAATAAAATTCCAGCAGGCATTCCCATATAAATAATTTCGTTATTTTCAGTTACGTATGACGAACCGTGGAAAGCTTGAGTAAACTTCACTTTACCAAAATCAAATTCCTTGGCTCCGCCTATATGCATTGGGTGCGTTTTCACTCCTTGCCAAGAAATCCAATTGGCAAGCTCGTTTGGCGCAATGACAAGTGCATCTTTTTTCTTTGCAAGCTCCACTGTATCACCGACATGATCATTATGGCCATGTGTAAGTAAGATTATATCCGGTGCTTCCTCAGCAACCTTTAAATCTGTTTGCCCATTCCCATTAATGAATGGATCTATCAAGATTGTTTTTCCATTTGATTGAATTTTGACAACAGAATGTCCATGATAACTAATTTCCATTTAAGTTTCCTCCCTGCGGTACATATTGTTCTACACCATTTTTATTCGCTATCCATGCGATTTTTCCCTTTTTTTGATATGCTTGTACAGAGAATAATAGATTCTTTCCCAACAAAGCTATACTTGTGGGGAGACAATTTTTCATTCGTACAAAAATGAAGCATCGAATTAGAGTTATAAATCGCTCAAAAGTCGAAGCCTCATCCCGGTTAGGCTATTAGTTTAGCTAAGCACATGGAAATTTTTCAGTGCAATAAGAGGAGGAACTGTTTATGTCAAAGGTTAAAGAAATTCAAAGTTATTTACAACAAAACCAAATTGATGCCGCTTTCGTAACGACACCAGACAATGTTTTTTACGTTTCAGGCTTTAAAAGTGATCCACATGAGAGATTGCTAGGCGTGATGATTTTTAAAGAGGCAGAACCTTTTTTAATTTGTCCAAAAATGGAGATCCCAGATGCGAAGGATGCAGGTTGGTCTTATGAAGTTATCGGCCACCAAGATACTGAAAATTCAATGGAAGTTCTTGCACAAGCGATAAAAGCTCGTAATGTTAATCCACAAACGTTTGCTATTGAAAAAGGGCAACTTATTGTAGAACGTTTAGAAGCCCTACAACAATCATTTCCACAGGCAAGTTTTGTCCGCCTTGATGAAAAAATCAATGCTATGCGCGTAATTAAAGAGGCAACTGAATTAGAAAAATTACGTAAAGCCGCTGCACTAGCTGACTATGCTATTGAAATCGGCTGTAAAGAAATTGCAGAAGGCAAAACAGAAATGGAAATCTTAACGGCTATAGAAAGTGCTATTTCGGATAAAGGCTGCAAGATGTCTTTTGAGACGATGGTATTGAGCGGTCCAAAAACAGCCTCTCCACATGGTAAACCAGGTGCTCGAAAAATAGAAAAAGGCGATATGATTTTATTCGACCTTGGCGTAATTTACGATGGGTATTGTTCTGACATTACACGTACAGTTGCCTTTGGTGAACCTAGTGAGGCACAAAAGGAAATTTACAACACAGTACTAGCTGCTAACACAAATGCTATTGCGGCAGTGAAACCAGGAGTACGTGCAATGGATTTAGATAAAATCGCTCGTGATACTATTACTGAGGCAGGATATGGCGAATATTTCACACACCGACTTGGGCATGGACTCGGCATTTCTGTACATGAATTCCCATCTGTTACAGGCGCAAATGAAATGACTATGGAAGAAGGCATGGTCTTCACAATTGAGCCAGGCATCTATAAATCCGATGTGACAGGTGTCCGTATTGAAGATGATGTAGTAGTAACAAAAGACGGGGTAGAAATACTAACAAAATTCCCGAAAGATTTGATTGTACTGTAAGTTTATTGAATCATATAGAAAAGGAAGGAAGCAACCATAAACATGGTGCTTCCTTTTATTATTTTACTTATTGAATTAATTCATCAACATTTACATAAGGCAAACCTTGAGAAACTGCAACAGCCTTGTAAACAAGATGTCCATCGATAGTATTAACACCTAGTTTCAATGCAGCGTTTTCAACACATGCTTGTCTATAACCCTTATTGGCAATTTGAAGTGCATAAGGAATTGTATTATTTGTTAAAGCAATTGTTGATGTACGCGGCACAGCTCCCGGCATATTTGCTACAGCATAATGTACAACGCCATGTTTTACATAAGTTGGATCATCATGTGTCGTCACTCGATCAGATGTCTCAAAAATACCACCTTGGTCAATAGCAATATCGACTACTACTGAGCCTGGTTGCATTGACTGAATCATTTCCTCAGAAACTAGCTTTGGTGCTTTAGCTCCAGGAATTAAAACAGCACCAACTACTAAATCTGAGTTTTTCACTGATTCTGCAATATTATAAGGATTGGACATTAATGTTTGTACATCACGGCCAAATAAATCTTCTAATTGACGTAAACGCTCTGGGCTTAAATCAATAACCGTTACATCTGCACCCATTCCGACAGCTATTTTCGCTGCATTTGTTCCAGCTATACCGCCACCGATTACTGTAACTTTACCACGTGGTACACCTGAGACACCACCTAGTAAAATGCCTTTACCTTCATGATTTTTTTCTAAGAATTGTGCACCAATTTGCGTTGCCATTTTACCAGCAACTTCACTCATTGGTGTTAAAAGCGGTAAAGAACCATTTGCTAATTGCACTGTTTCATAAGCAATCCCTACAACTTTTTTATTTAAAAGTGCCTGCGTTAATTCAAGCTCTGGGGCTAAATGTAAATAAGTAAATAAGATTTGACCTTCATAGAAGTAATCGTATTCTGATGCTACAGGTTCCTTTACTTTCATGATCATTTCTTGCGCCCATGCTTCTTTTGCTGTATCTACAATATGAGCACCAGCAGTAACGTAGTCTGCATCTGTAAAGCTTGAGCCTAAACCTGCTCCAGTTTCAATGTACACTTCATGACCTGCATTTGTTAATGTAACAACCCCTGCTGGTGTCATAGCTACACGATTTTCATTGTTTTTAATCTCTTTTGGAATACCAATCTTCATCTTCCCTATCCCCTTCCATTACCTAAAAAATAAGCACATTTTGTTACATACTCTTCGATGTATTGATGCACCCCTTGCATTTCCATATTACCAAACATAAACAAAAAATGCTTTAATTAAAATAATAATAGATAAAATTAAAAATATTTTTATAACACTAAATATTAAAATTAATAGGTGGTAATTTTTCGACACTTATGTTTATTCCGGGTATTAGTTGATAGGAGTGAAGGTTGTACAGCTCCTTGGAGTTCATAGCACCTTAGAGAAATGTAAATCCCCTATGTTACGATGATAAACAGAATCACTGTAAACGCCTTCATTTTTTCACATTTTTTCTTCCGGAAAGTATTTCCTTTAGAAAATCATTTGGTATAATCAACATATACAAATCAGGGAGGTAATTCAAATGGCTAATAAATATAAAAGCATTGTAGTTGCAGTAGACGGTTCAAAGGAAGCTGAATACGCTTTCCGTAAATCAATTGACGTAGCAAAACGAAACGATGGTGCTGTATTAAATTTAGTAAATGTTATTGATACACGTTCTTTCGCTGCTATTGAAGCATATGACCGTTCGATTGCAGAGCGTGCTCAAGCATTCTCTGAAGAGCTACTAAATGGTTACAAAAAACAAGCTGAAGAAGAAGGCTTAACAAACATTAACCTTGTAATTGAATATGGCTCACCAAAAAACATCATTACAAAAGAGCTTTCTAAAATTGTAGACGCAGACTTAATCATCTGTGGTGCAACTGGTCTAAATGCAGTAGAACGCTTCCTAATCGGTTCAGTATCTGAAGCGATTGTACGCTCAGCTAAATGTGACGTACTTGTTATCCGTACACCTGAAAATTAATTTTGTATTACATAAAAGGTATCCTATATTGGATACCTTTTTCTTGTTGTTAATAAACTATTATTGTCAATGATATTAAAGTTCTTATTAAGTGTAGACAAACGCAATACGTGACCCTGCTTTTAGCACTTCGGAACATAAAATTATCACTTTTTTCAATTAGGAAGTCTTAGGCTGAATCTTTTAGTTTTAATTATAGTTAATATTATTTTGGCTTAAACTTTTCACCTATTCTATGGTGTGAAACCATTAATCTTAGTGCAAGTGGAAACTCAGGGTAAAAATCAACAGTTGTTCATGGATACATATTTTATTATAGATAAACAAAAAGGTATCCAATTTCGGATACCTTTTTTACTTATTTCCCGTCTTGCCACATCTTCACTTTTTCAAAGAACATAGCTAGAGCTTGTTTATTTTGCATATTTGGTACTTTTGCTAATAGAACCTCTTTTGGAGCTTTGAAATCCTTACCTTGCTTTTGTAAAATGACAATGCTCTTTTCAAGCGCTTTATTGGCGAACATTGTATCTGGCAATTGAATAATTGCTTGAATCCAAGCATTCTTTTGAATGTATTTATGCAGTTGTTTCGACTGCTCAGATTCAAAGAGATGGGTTGGTGCAAGGAAAAATAAATAGCCTCCATCCTTCGTGTAGTTAATGGACTGCTCAATAAATAAGTGATGTGCATAACTCATTCCTTCTGAAGGACATAGCTCATAATCTAAAGCGACATCTTCATTTGGATAATATCCGACTGGTAAATCACAAACAATAGCGTCTGCAGGACTTACTAATAGATCTTGTAACGCATCTTGACGGTATAAGGAAACAGACTGCTCTGTCAAATCAGCTGTAGCAGCTGCTATACGAATAAGTAGTTCATCAACCTCTACACCTGTTGCCTCTATTTTCTCGTCCAATAAGTTCATAACCGTTAGGAGTAGATTCCCTGTACCTACTGCCGGATCTAAAATCGAAATTTTTTCGGTTTTTAGACGCTCTGCAAATAGTTGCTCCACAAAATAACCAACTAATAACCCAAGAGTATCTGGCGTCATCTGGTGATTCGGCTGAGAGCCTTTTCGCATCCCCTTTAAAACAGCAATTTGAATCGCTTTGCGCACATCTTCCTTTGTAGCACCGTCTTGTGAAAAATCAACTTCCCCATCTAACCATGCCTCTAAGCCATCTAGAATACCCTCTAGCAATGTAATATTATGTTCTTTTTCTATCTTTTCAGCATGTTCATTTAGCATGCCAAACAATTTCTCGATATTTTCCATACACAACTTCCTTTCACGCAGAAAAGGGCCGTGACAAAAACTTGTCACAGCCCCTTTGTCTAGTAATATCTTAGCCTAAAATCAATAAATTATGCTAGTGCTTTGACAGCTGCAATTGCCGCTTCATAGTTTGGATGGTCTGTAGCTTCAGGAACATATTCCACATATGTCACTTTATCATTTGCATCCACAACAAATACTGCTCGTGTTAGAAGACGTAACTCTTGAATATAGACACCATATGCTTCACCAAATGATAGGTCACGGTGATCTGAAACTGTTTGAACAGCATCAATACCCGCTGCACCACACCAACGTTTTTGGGCAAATGGAAGGTCAACAGATACTGTATAGATTACTACATTATCACCTAAGCTAGCTGCTGCTTCATTAAAACGACGTGTTTGCGCATCACATACACCAGTATCTAATGATGGTACAACGCTAAATAAACGAATTTTTCCCTCTGAATCTTTTAATGTAACAGGTGACAGGTCATTCGCTAATATAGTGAAATTTGGTGCTTGATCTCCAACCTTTACTTCGTTCCCTACAAGTGTTACTGGACCATTTTTAAATGTTACTTGTGCCATATAAAACGCCTCCTAATCATCATATGTACTTAATATTACTAAATGGAGGGAATTAATTGCAACTGAGACAGCTTATCAAAAATAGTTTTGAACTATCTTTTCGCACCTATTCAGCCATTTTTACTTAAGGTTGCACCTTTTTCCAAGTTCATCACCATAATGTAGGGTGGATTTCCCCACTAACTAATTATGAACTACCCAATCGAGTAGGAGGGAGTGATTAACTCCCGACCTCTCACACCACCGTACGTACGGTTCCGTATACGGCGGTTCAATTAAGATGAATAACGCAAAGTTTCGTAACGAA
>Ga0102589_1005447_pt1 | contig 11119 bp, 8 predicted proteins | sample AraplaMF_Col_mLB_FD_76858 | JGI IMG/M metagenome (GOLD analysis project Ga0102589, IMG submission 76858) | Arabidopsis root microbial communities from the University of North Carolina, USA - plate scrape MF_Col_mLB | ecosystem: Host-associated > Plants > Roots > Endosphere | place: USA... | reverse complement strand
CTATGGAACGTGGAAAAGGTGCTTATTTCTGGGATGTAGACGGAAATAAATATATCGATTATTTAGCAGCATACGGTCCTATTATTACTGGACATGCTCACCCGCACATTACAAAAGCAATTACAACAGCCGCTGAAAATGGTGTACTTTACGGAACACCAACAGCGCTAGAAGTAAAATTTGCAAAAATGTTAAAAGAAGCAATGCCCGCATTAGATAAAGTCCGCTTCGTAAACTCTGGTACTGAATCAGTAATGACAACAATTCGTGTCGCTCGTGCTTACACAGGCCGCACAAAAATTATGAAATTTGCTGGTTGTTACCACGGTCATTCTGATTTAGTACTTGTAGCAGCTGGATCTGGTCCTTCTACGCTAGGAACTCCTGACTCAGCCGGTGTACCACAAAGTATCGCTCAAGAAGTTATTACCGTTCCATTTAATAATGTAGAAACTTTAAAAGAAGCACTAGATAAATGGGGACATGAAGTAGCAGCTATCCTTGTAGAACCAATCGTTGGAAACTTCGGTATTGTAGAGCCTAAACCAGGATTCCTTGAAAAAGTAAATGAACTTGTTCACGAAGCTGGTGCACTAGTAATTTACGACGAAGTTATTACTGCTTTCCGCTTTATGTACGGTGGTGCTCAAGACTTACTTGGCGTAACCCCAGACTTAACAGCGCTTGGTAAAGTTATTGGCGGCGGACTTCCAATCGGTGCTTACGGTGGTAAGAAAGAAATTATGGAACAAGTTGCCCCGCTAGGACCTGCATATCAAGCTGGTACAATGGCAGGAAATCCTGCTTCTATGGCATCTGGTATTGCTTGTCTAGAAGTTCTTCAACAAGAAGGGCTTTATGAGAAATTAGATGAACTTGGTGCAATGCTTGAAAAAGGAATTTTAGAGCAAGCAGCAAAACATAATATCGATATTACATTAAACCGTCTAAAAGGTGCTTTAACTGTATACTTCACAACAAATACAATTGAAGATTACGATGCAGCACAAGATACAGATGGTGAAATGTTCGGTAGATTCTTCAAGCTTATGCTTCAAGAAGGTATTAACTTAGCACCTTCTAAATATGAGGCATGGTTCTTAACGACAGAACATACAAAAGAAGATATTGAATATACAATTGAAGCTGTAGGTAGAGCATTTGCTGCTTTAGCAGATAATAAATAATCCCTATAATGAAAAGGAAAAAAGAAAGCACATCTTTCTTTTTTCCTTTTTTCTATTTCATAAATCCCTTATTAATAGTATAATTATTCATAATTATCTGTTTTATTTTTCTTTTATATCCTTACTATCTTTGTATACAAGGCTGTTCATGCCTTAAATAGTAAGATTATTCAAACTTTAATAAGAGGGGGGATTGACGGATGCTCAATAAAACAAATACATGGACACCGTCTTTATTTCGAGATTATAGAAATGCAGAACATGATGCGTGTGGAATCGTTTCCGTTATGGAGAAACGAAAAATTGCTACGAAAGAGAACATTGATCTTTGCATACAATCACTCGTCAAAATGAATCATAGAGCTGGTTTCATTAATGGTGAAGGAGATGGTATCGGAATTCACGTTGATGTCCCAAAAGCACTTTGGAATGAGAAGCTGAAAAATAACGGATACAATCCAACGATTGTGGATCATCCCCACTTTATCGTTGGACATTTTTTTCTAAATAAAAAAGAAAATATTGCTACTTTAAAAAATTATATTCGTATGCAATTAAATAACGAAAATTTCACTATTATTTTTGAAAGTGATGATGTAATAAATTCCGATGCACTCGGCCCACTTGGTAAACAAGAAGAACCTTTATTTTGGCAAGTTGCCCTTATCGCAGAAAATGAAGTTCAAAATATTGAGCGAACATTATTTTCTGTAACGATAAAAATAGAGGAAAACGAAGCGATTCATGTTGCTTCATTAAGTCGTAATCATGTTGTATATAAAGTTCTAGGTGCTGGCGATACACTTGTTGCCTATTACAACGATTTACAACACCCACTTATCGCTTCAACTATGACGCTAGGACATAACCGTTATTCTACTAATACATTATCTAATTTTTTTCGTGTACAACCATTTAGCATCCTTGGACATAATGGTGAAATTAACACAATTGCAAAATTACGCGATCAAGCTGACATGATTCATGTTCCACTTACTGCTGGGGGCAGTGACTCCCAAGATTTAAACCGCACCTTAGAAACTCTACTTGTTCAATACGACTACAGCTTATTTGAAGCAATGGATATACTATTCCCACCAATTATTAATGAAATTAAACTTTATGAACCGCATTTACAAGATTTATATACGTATATACGTGAAGCATGGGGTCATTTTGCACAAGGTCCAGCTGGTATTATCTCACGTTATAAAGATGAAGCTGTTTTCAGCGTCGATTCCCTTGGACTACGACCAGTTTGGAAAGTAGAGACAGAGAATTCTTATATTTTCTCTTCTGAACCTGGAGTTGTATCTCCAACTGAATATGTAGCTGAACCGAAACCACTCGCTCCTGGGGAAAAGGTTGGGCTAAAGTGGAATGAACAAGATGAGCTTGTTCTTTATGAATATGACAAATACCAAGCTCAAGTATACGACCGTTTTAAAAAGCGAGTTGATACTAAAGATTATCATTTAAACTTATCTCCCCCTGAAACGAAAGAAATCCAAGGATTATGTGATTCTATGCAAGTTGAAACGAAGCAATACGTTGCTTTCGGATGGGATCGTGAACATATTCAACTTCTTGAACAGATGGCAACAAAAGGCGTTGAGCCAATTCGCTCACTTGGTCATGACTCACCACTTGCTGCACTCGATACTGATAGACGAAATATCGCTGACTTCATTAAGGAAAGTGTAGCCGTCGTTACAAATCCAGCAATCGATCGTGATCGAGAGGTCGAGCACTTCTCCACACGAACGATACTTGGAGAACGCCCAAGTTTATTGGCTGGTACTAAACAACCATTTGTAGTTGAGATGCTTTCCCCAATTATTTTAGAAGGAAGTGTAGCGCAATCTATTGCAGAGGAATTACACACCATTACGTACGAACAACTTATAGAGCTATTCAATACTCATAGCTCTATCGCTACAATCTCTGCTACATTCAGTCCGGCAGAAACTTTACAATGCGCCTTAAATCGGATTAGTTCTGAAGCGATAACAGCCGTGAACGATGGAGCTTCCCTACTATTAATAGATGATGCCAACGCTCATCTAAATGAACAGTTATGGATTGACCCGCATTTAGTTACCGCTAAAGTACATCAAGTATTAAGCGAAAATAAATTACGCCGAAACTGCTCTCTCGTTATACGTTCTGGTGCCCTTCGTTCCTTACACGATATCGTCACATTGTATGGATTAGGAGCGGATAGTATTAATCCATATTTATTATTTGCAACCGTAAATGATGGGACAAAAACACCAATTACGAATTTATATCATGCACTTAATAAAGGACTAGAAAAAGTCATTTCAACAATTGGAATTCATGAATTACGTGGTTACGGTCGCCTCTATTCTTCTATCGGATTACATGAGGAAATCGCAAATATATTACAAATTACGAATTTCTTCGGCTCAAATAATTTAGCTTTTTCGCTTCAGTCACTTGCTGAAGATGCACAAATGCGAGCAGATGATTATAACGATCCTAAAGTTAGAATGCGAAAATCTTTTCATATATTCCCGCGAATTTGGAAAGCAATCGGCGATGTCGCAAAAGGAAATTCTTATGATGATTACCGTGAAAAATTAAGTGAATTAGAAGAAAATAATCCAATCGCAATTAGACATCTTGTTCAAATGAAAGAAACAAAACAGATCGTTCCGGCTGAAGAAGTGTCCATCCGTATTCAAAATCATGATTTACCATTTATTATTAGTTCCATGTCATTCGGTTCTCAAAATGAAGTCGCCTTTCGTGCATATGCAGAAGCAGCTGACCAGCTAAATATGATTAGCTTGAACGGTGAAGGCGGAGAAATTAAAGATATGATTGGAAAGTATCCACATACACGTGGACAACAAGTTGCATCTGGGCGATTTGGTGTAAACGCCGAACTACTAAATTCATCAAACTTAATTGAAATAAAGATTGGGCAAGGCGCAAAGCCTGGTGAAGGCGGACATTTGCCCGGTTCAAAAGTAACAGCCAAAATCGCTGAAGCGCGTAATGCTACAATTGGCTCTGATTTAATTTCACCTTCTAACAACCATGATATTTATTCCATTGAAGACTTAGCTCAAATGATTACAGAAATTAAAACAGCTAATCAACTTGCGAAAGTAGCTGTAAAAGTCCCTGTCGTCCCTAACATTGGAACAATTGCTGTCGGTATCGCCAAAGCTGGTGCTGACTTTATTAACATTAGCGGATTTGATGGTGGTACAGGTGCTGCACGTATTCATGCACTGCAACATGTAGGTCTTCCTGTAGAAATTGGTGTGAAAGCCGCTCACAATGCTTTATTAGAAGCGAATATGAGACATAAAGTAGAAATTTGGGCTGATGGTGGTATTCGAAGTGTGAATGATGCCTTAAAAATCATGCTCCTTGGAGCAAATCGTATTGGATTTGGTACATTATCGATGATTGCAATTGGCTGTACAACTTGCCGCGGATGTCATCTAGATACTTGTCACGTCGGAATTGCAACACAAATTGAATCTGAAGCACAGGCGAAAGAACACGGATTACGTCGCTTCGTCCCGCGTGAATTAGAAAGCGCCGTTTCTGGGTTATTACATTTATTCACTACTTTTGGCGTAGAACTAAAACGATTAACAGGAAATCTTGGTTATACAAATTTACAAGAAATTGTCGGGCGTTCCGATTTATTAGCACAAGTTCGAGGCGAAAATTTATTAGACTTATGTAATTTACTACAAACGATAGAACATCCGTCTGTTCCAAAAACGGAACAGATGCCGGAAAAACAATTTGAAACAGTTCATTCCCCTCATTCAAAAGAATTAGTAGGCGTTGGCGTAGAACAACGCGTTATGGGTGGTCTAGAATCTTGCTATCGCGTTCGTAGTAAATTATATGAAGACACGAAGCTTGAACCACTTACATTAAAGTATACGAATGGCTCTATCCCTGGAAATGGATTAGGTGCTTACAATAGTGAGAACTTATTTATACACGTAAATGGCGGCGCACAAGATGGTATTGGTAAAACCTCCTTTGGTGGTGGTATTTATATAACGAAAGCAAAAGGAAAAGACGGCATATATTATAACGGTTCTGTCGGAAAAGGTTTTGGATACGGTGCACAAAAAGGAGCGCTATACGTTCAAGGTAACGCCGATGCTCGCGCTGGCATTCGCCTCTCTGGAGCAGACATGATAATTGGAGGGCGCATGACAAAGCCACTCCGTGAAAAAGAGCAAGGAAATATAGGAGCATACTCCAATATTAAAGGTTTCGCTTTTGAATATATGACAAATGGGCGAGCGCTTGTTTTAGGAGATCCCGGCCCATGGATCTGTGCTGGTATGACTGGCGGTGTTGTTTATTTACGTCATGATTCAAGCTTAGGTTTAACAGAACAGGCCTTAAAAAGAAGAATCGCAAAAGGGGCAAATGTTACATTGCAACCAATTAGTAAAAATGGTGCGCAAGATGTGACTGAATTATTGCTAGATTATATTCGTGTATTAAATGAGCATGAGCAATACGAAGAGGTTGCTTTGTTAACACCGCTACTCGATGATATGCAGCATCAATTTTTTGAAATCATCCCGAAAAAAGAACAGGCTGATCCATCTATCTCAACTGAGTGATATGCCTAACTTTCATTTTCAAGAATAAATTGACGAAGTACACTTCTCATAGTAATCTATAGTAACAATTTGAAACCTGCTGAAATTCAGCAGGTTTTTTTACTAAAAATTGATGTTTAAAAAGAATTAGGAAAAATTATAAAATGAATCTCAATTTCTTATTAACGTCACTAAAATATCACTTGCTAACATATTGTAATGAATGTATAGTATCATGTTGTACATTCATTATGACAAGAGAAAGGATCTTATTAAGGGTATGAAACTTGGTGCTCGCATTTTAAAAACGGGTATTGCCATCACATTAGCTTTATTTGCTTGTATTTTACTTCAATTACCGAGTCCGGTATTTGCGGGAATCTCAGCTATATTCGCTGTTCAACCGTCTGTATACCGTTCGTATTTAACTGCACTTGAACAAATTCAAGCAAACGTCATTGGTGCGGTATTCGCTATCGCATTCGCTACTGCTTTTGGACATAATCCTTTTATTATTGGATTAACATGTATATTAGTAATTGCACTTACACTGCAATTACGATTAGAAAACACAATATCAATCGCTTTAGTAACAGTTATCGCCATTATGGAGTATCAAGGCGAAGATTTCTTTAGTTTTGCCTTACTTCGCTTTGCGACAATTATGATTGGAATTATCGCGGCCTCACTTGTAAATTTAGTGTTTATGCCGCCAAAATACGAAACAAAGCTATATCATCGTATCGTTGATAATACAGAGGAAATTGTAAAATGGATTCGAATGAATAGCAGGCAAGCTTCTGATTTTACAACGCTAAAAACTGATATTGATCGTATGAAAGAAAAAATGATCAAACTAAACCACTACTATTTGCTGTATAAAGAAGAAAGAAGCTACACAAAAAAAGTACAGTTCGCAAAAATTCGTAAGCTCGTTTTATTCAGACAAATGTTAGCAACGACAAGTCGTGCGTTAAGTACGTTAAAATCATTACATCGTACGGAAAATGAACTGCGCTATATGCCAGAAGAATTTCAAGAATCTATCCAGAATGAACTTGATTCATTAACGCATTATCATGAACAAGTTTTATTAAAATTTATTGGTAAAGCAAAAAAACAACAATCCGTTGAAATGCTTGATGAAGTTGAAACAGGTAAACAAGAATTAATTGATATCTTTATGGATTATCAAAACAAAGACGATGAGGAAGCGTATAAAACATGGCTACACCTCTTCCCTCTTATTTCAGCTATTATTAACTATAGTGAGGAAGTAGAGCATTTAGATTTACTTGTGGATAGCTTCTACACATACCATAAACCAGAAGCAGAACTTAAAATCGACGATAAAAAAGAAGACGAATAAAAAACAGCTCCTTTTACGCTAAAGGAGCTGTTTCTGTTATATGTTGAAGTTGATATAAGTTGTAATAAAACCCTCTTTTTTTCATTAATTCTTCATGAGAACCTGTTTCTTTAATTTCACCATCTTCAATGTAAATAATCGTATCCACATGCGTAATTGTTGCTAATCGATGTGCGATTATAATCGTCGTACGATCAGCAGCTAACGTCTGAAGTGCTTCTTGAATATATCGTTCATTTTCTAAATCTAAAGCAGAAGTCGCTTCATCTAGTATAAGTAACGAAGGATTCTTTAGAAACACTCGTGCAATCGCTACACGTTGTCTTTGTCCACCGGATAACTTCACACCGCGTTCCCCAACAACAGTATCATAGCCATCAGGTAACTCAATAATAAAATTATGAATTTGCGCAGCTTTGGCAGCTGCAATCACTTCTTCCTCTGTAGCTTTCGGATTCCCATATAAAATATTTGCCCCGATTGTATCGCTAAATAACAAATTATCTTGCAGTACAATTCCAATATGACTACGTAAGTTTCTCATATCATACTTTCTGACATCTATCCCATCTACATAAACTGCACCGCAAGAAACATCATAGAAACGTGGGATTAGACTAGCAAGAGATGACTTCCCTCCCCCACTTGCTCCTACAAGTGCTACCTTCTCTCCAGGCGACATAGTTAATGAAAGGTTATGTAATATCTCTTTTTCATCCGCATTGTAGCGAAAAGATACATTATCAAATATCACTTCACCATTTAATTTCTTCGTTTGTACCGCACCTGGCACATTCACAATATCGTATTTTTCATCTAACAGTTCAAACACTCGATCCATCGATGCGAAAGACTGTGTTAATGTTGTAGAAGAATTAACAAGGCGGCGAAGTGGACTATACAAACTATCCATATACCCAACAAAGGCAACCATAGTCCCTAACGTTAACTGCCCCTGAACCACCTCATATGCTGCAAAACCAATTACAAGTAATGGTCCTAAATCCGTTAACGTATTTACCGCCGAAAACGTTCTCGCGGTCCAACTCGTATGCGTTAACGCTTTCGTCAAAAATTCATTATTTCTTTTTTCAAACTGCTTCCCCTCATACTCTTCTAATGCAAAGCTACGTGTCACTTGCATCCCTTGAATACGCTCATGTAAATACCCTTGCATCGTTGCTAACGCTTGTGAACGCTCTTTCGTCAATTGTCGAAGACGCCCGAAAAAGTATTTCACCGCTACTACATAAATAGGTAAAATTAATAGCGCAACAAATGTCAATTTTACATTCATAGAAAACATAACAATAATAGCGATAGCAATCGTTGCTGTATCTAACCAAACATTCATCAAACCAGTAATTACAAAGTCCTTCGTTTGTTCTACATCATGTATGACACGTGAAATAATCTCGCCTGTTTTTGTATTCGAATAATAACGTAAACTCAACTTTTGCAAATGACCAAAAATATGTTTTCGCAAATCATATAGTATTGTATTTGCGATACGCTGCGCGAAATATTGACGATAATATTCAATTGGCGGTCTTAATACTGCAAAAATAAAAAAAGCAATCCCAATTGCAGTTACTAGTTGGGACGTTTTATCTTGAAGTGAACCTCCGCCCTGAATTACATCATCAATAATATACTTTAATAACCACGGCATAATAAGCGGGATGCCAAATTTAACTAGACCGATCATAATCGTAATAGCAATAAGCCATCGATATGGTTTAACAAATTGCAAATATCTCTTTATACCTTGCACATAATCCCCCCTCTAATAGGACAAACCTGCCGGGAAATCCCCTGCAGGTTTGTTTTAATTTCTGTACATTAAATATCTCTCATACCACATATCTACAAAGTCTGGCGCAAATGGTCCTTTTCTTTGATGAATCCATTGTGTTAATTGTGCTACATTTCGTTTTAAAATAGTATCAATCACAGGTGGATATTGCATAATCTGACTATGTTTTTCATACTCATCTTCATCTAAAAGCGTATATGTCATATCTGGATACACTTTAATATCTAAATCATAATCAATATACTTTAACGCTTCAGAATCATATGCAAAAGGTGAGCTTAAATTACAATAATAATATACGCCCTCTTCCCTTAACATTCCAATTACATTAAACCAATAGTTTGCATGAAAATAACAAATTGCCGGTTCACGCGTAATCCACGTTCGGCCATCTGATTCTGTCACTACTGTACGATCATTCGCTCCGATTACAAGACTTTGTGTCCCTTTTAAAATCGTTGTCTCTTCCCACATTCTATGAATGGAGCCATTATGTTTATAACTATGTATTTGTACTTTTTCTCCTTCTTTGGGAAATCCCATATATGCTCCCTTCTTTCAACTGCAAATGCCCTTTGAGCTGCATCCACTTTTTTTCTATTATAACTTTTTTGTCGAAATTTTAAAACTAAAGAGACAAGACTCTAATTTTCAAACTGAATACCATAGAAACCGGGCCTCCACTGAATTATTTACAAACACGGAAATGGAAATAGAAAAAGCCCTCCCTTATTTCTATGTAAAGAAGGACCTTTTACCAGAGGGTAACAATATGTCTTATCCTAAATTGGAAATCATTTTTTCGGTTTCAAAAGATTGAATCACACTATTTGTTTGCTCTTCAAATTTCTCATGTAATAACTTGAGTGCTAATTCTGTTCTATATATTTCTTGGCGTATAAAATGTAATTCTTTTTTATCGCACGTATCCTTTTCACTCATTTCAATTTGCTGATACTTCTCTAGATGAGCTTGTAACTTCAACAACTCATCCATCGTTTCCAATTGCTCTCCAACCAACTTATCAAAATCGTTCATTACTTACCCCCTTTTAGATTTATTGATCAGTTATTATTCCTCATTACATATTTCTAATCTTTAACTTCCTTCTCCTTTGACTACATTTGTTGACTTATTAGAAGTTATGTCGTTCGCTTTATTTTCATTACTATGACCAAAGCACAAAGAAAACACTTCTCCCGAATTAGAGAAGTGTTTTTCTTTCATTACTGATTTGAACTAGAAGATTGTGATTGTTTTGCAGCTGATTGTGCATTTTGTTTTTTCACAGCATGCACGTCTGTTTCAGTTGCAAATTCAGTACCATAACTAGCATTTGCACTTTGTGCACCAGAAGCTTGTGCTTTCTTTGCTTCTGATTGTGCGTTTGCTTGTTTTACTGCTTGCACATCTGTTTCAGTTGAAAACTCTGTACCATAGCTAGCATTTGTACTTTGAATGCTAGCACCAGAAGTTGCCTTGTTATAACCTTGTTGTTTTTTACTCATCTTTCTCACCTCCACAACCAATAATGTAACCAATTCACTTAGAAACTATCCGCAATTTTCTTTTGAAAAAATTACGCATATATCTCTTATTACTCATTCAAACTATAAAAAATGGAGGTGAAAATATGTATATAGGACGCGATATGACTGAGCTAACGATGGTTTCAAAAAGTGAATGGAAAGAAGATGAATTAGCTTATTTTCATCATTCATTACAACAGATTTTGCCTTATTTAAATGCAGAAGGGCAAAGTATTTACAAAGAAATTGTAATAGAAATTGAAACAAGAGGCGGTTTACAAGAAGGTGAGGCTAGTTGGACTCATGGGACAAAAATTTCTTACGACTAAAAAAGTGTTCCCAATCTAGGGAACACTTTTTATTTATTGCATTGTAATTTTCTCAACGCAATTTTCATAAATTGTACGATGCGATTTCGAGAAAGGTAACTGTTCAAATGCTTCTTTCGATACAAATTTCAATGTATCTGTTTCAACAATGTCACCAGTTACTTTTCCGTAAAATACGAATATATCCCAAGTACGATGGGTAAACGTATGTTGTACATTCATTGCGTATTCTTCAATAGAAATCGAAAGCTCAAATTTTTCTTTCATATAATC
>Ga0102589_1005442_pt1 | contig 11124 bp, 9 predicted proteins | sample AraplaMF_Col_mLB_FD_76858 | JGI IMG/M metagenome (GOLD analysis project Ga0102589, IMG submission 76858) | Arabidopsis root microbial communities from the University of North Carolina, USA - plate scrape MF_Col_mLB | ecosystem: Host-associated > Plants > Roots > Endosphere | place: USA... | reverse complement strand
CCCTTCAAAAGCTGGAATTAGCGCAGCAAGCGTAACTGGAAATGCAGGCCCGCATAATCAAGGTGTTGAAAAAGGGCGTCAAGGTAATAACCAACAATATAAGAAGCATAATATGGGCGAAAAATAACGCTATATTTTTGGGCAGAGAACGTGGCATAATGATTAATGGCTGCTTTTTCTGCCCAATTTATTTGGAACAAAAGAGGGAATTATAATGAAACGAACAATGGTTATGATCGTAATGATTGCTACACTATTTACAGGGATGATTTTCTTCTCTTATGCTCACAGACAACAAGCCGTAAGAGCGGATCAACCTAGTATTACTGGGCAATTTGGAATTACAATCGATGCAGACACAGGTGAAATTTTGTATGGAAAACGCGAGGATGAGCGCTCTTATCCGGCTAGTATAGCCAAAATGATGACAACTCTTCTCTTACTTGAGAATGTAAAAGAAGATGAAGAAATTACAGTTACAGAAAACGCAATAAAAACAGAAAGTCAAAGTAAGAAGATTAAGCTTCGTGCTGGTGAAAAATTAAAACGTGATGAGGCATTAAAACTTATGCTTATCATTAGTGCAGACCCGATCGCTGAGTCAATTGCAGAACATATCGCAGGATCAAAAAATGAGTTTGTGAAAATGATGAATGCTAGAGCGAAGGAACTCGGGACGAAGCATGCAACTTTCAAAAATGCAAGCGGTGCTGATGCACTTGGAAATAAAGTATCACCTTATGACATTGCTATTATTACGAAAGAAGCCTTGAAGTATCCGATTGTTTTAGAATATATGAATTCAATACATACAACACTACATACTTCAGAGCGCTCTCCAAAAATCGCAAACTATGGACGAGAAGAACTATATGACGATCCATATGCAATTGGAAGTAAAAGCGGTTTATCTGCACTCGGAAAATATACAGTCGTAACTGTTGATGAAAAAAACGGTAAACGTGTCATCAATGTCGTATTATCTTCTACTCGTACACAACTATACCCTGATACGAAGAAAATGGCACACTATGCATTTCAGCAATTAAAATAACCAAGGAGAATTTTCTCCTTGGTTATTTTTTGATCATACCTTTTAATACGAACGCAACGTTCGCTGGACGCTCTGCTAGACGGCGCATGAAGTAACCATACCAATCGTTTCCATACGGTACGTAAACACGCATTTTATAGCCTTCTTTTACTAGCTCAAGTTGACGCTCTGTACGAATCCCAAATAGCATTTGGAATTCAAATTGATCCCTTGAAATATTGTGTTCTTCGGCAAGTTTTTTCGTATATTCAATAATTGCTTCGTCATGTGAAGCAATTGCAGTATAATTTCCATTTAATAAGTGCATTTTAATAATTTTTTTATAATTGTCATCTACATCTTTCTTGTCTGGGAACGCTACTTCTTCAGGTTCCTTATAAGCCCCTTTTACAAGACGTAAATTAGGATTATAAGCATTTAAATCTTCAATATCTTTTTCTGTACGATATAAATAAGCTTGAATAACTGTACCAATATTATCGTACTCAGATTTTAATTGTTTAAAGATATCGATTGTTTTTCCGCAACGCGTATAGTCTTCCATATCAATTGTAACAAACACACCGTTTTCTTTTGCAGCTTCTAAAATACGACGCATGTTGTTCATTACGATTTCATCAGAGATATCTAATCCCATAGAAGTCATCTTTAAAGAAAGTTGTGAATCAAGACCTTCTCTTCCAATTGCACGAATCGCTTCAATCGATTGGGTAGCCATTTCATTTGCTTCTGCTTCATTATCAACGAATTCACCTAAATAATCGATTGTTACACAAAGACCTTGCTTATTTAATTGTTGAATTGCAGCTGTCGCTAATTCAATCGTCTCCCCTGCGACGAACCGACCTGCACCAAAGCGCAAACCGTACTTTTTAGCCAGTTTTGTTAGCGCTTTATTTTTAGATAAGAAAAGAAACGAATTTCGCATTAATTGTTCCATGTAATTCACCCCTATGACTGTACTTTATCTGTTTTTTACCCCTCTTCGGAATTATATCATTGTTTAAAATTATTTGATACAAATAATTATTTAGATAATTTATAAAATACTATAAAAATATTTAAAACCCCATATTCTCGCTTACAAATATGCCGGAAATATTTTTCGACATTTATAAAAAACGGGTTTACTAGGCAAAAAATAAGCATGTCGAAAATATTCGACATGCTTATAAAACCCTTTATATTCCATGTAAATTATATGAGGATATTAATGTGGAAAACTTAAGGTAACATTGTCTCAAGCTTTTTTACTTCTCATTTCGCTTCTCATCATTCAACTTTTTAATATTCGTAATTAACTGTACCATCTCTTCCTTTGCATCTGGATAAGTCTCATTCCAATGTTTCACTAAAGCTGGCATCGTCTTAGCCATATAAGAATAAAGCGCCCATTTTTGCACCTGCTCTTTTCGCTCTTCGTTGCTCTCTCCAAGTAATAGTTCCGTGTATTTCTCTAGTAATCCATCAAATTGCTCGTTAAACTTTTCACTCATCTTATTTCCTCCTATATGAAAAAAGCAGCGAAGATCGCTGCTTTTTCTTATAATTTTGATCGAACAGAGTTTAATTTCTTCTCCATTGTGCTTACTTTATCACGGCGATCATCGATACGAATTGTTGTTGCAACACGTTGTGCACCTTTCGTATATGGAACTTCATGCATTTGTTGAATTACTTCTAGAATGACAGGAAGATCTCCTTCAATAACCGTATTCATCGGTGTTAATTGATACTTCACGCGATCTGCATTTTTCTCTAGCACCTTTTGTACTTCTGCTACATATTCACTAACACTTGGATTACCTGTTCCTACTGGAATAATCGATACATCAACAATTGCCATAGTAGTCTTCCTCCTATAAATTGCTTCTTATATATCCATTGTCTATTTTACCAAATTTTTTCTCATTTTAATAATTTGTTATTCGTCTACTTTAAACTGCTCAACCAATCTTTCTAAGTCCTGCATATTCTCTGTCAAACTTTCCATTGTATGAGCCACTTTTTCTAAATGATTAACTTGTGACTCAGTCGCGGCATTAACCTCTTCAGAAACAGCTGCACTCTCTTGGCTTGTGCTAGCAATTGTTTGCATAACTTCTGTAATTTCTTCTTGCTCATGACCTATATTTTGCACTTCTGCTACAATCTTTTCACCTGAAGTACTAATTGTGCTTACAACTGACATAATTGTACGGAATTCTGCCTCTGCCTCTGTCGTAACTTTATTTTGTACATCTGCAATATCTTTTAATTTACTTATAACTTCTACAACTCGTTTTACCTCTACTTGTACATCGCCAATCATCGTTGCGATTTCTCCTGTTGCCTCTTTCGATTGTTCCGCTAACTTTCGAACTTCTTCAGCAACAACAGCAAAGCCCTTACCTTGCTCACCTGCACTTGCTGCTTCAATCGAAGCGTTTAAAGCTAGTAAATTCGTTTGATCCGAAATACCCTTTATAAGCTCTACAACATTTTGAATGGATCCAACTCTTTTCTCTAACTTACCGGATGCTTCTTCCGTATGAACAACGATAGAAGATGATTGTGCTCTTGTACGAACTAAATTCCGCATCGTATTGATTCCCTGCTTAGACGCTTCTTCCGCCTTGCCAGTCACTCCCTTTATTTCACCAACGGAACCATTCATTTCTTCCATCGATTGCGCCATATTCTCAAGTTGCGCTGAAACCTTATCTACACTATTAGCAAGAGTAGATGCGCCTCCGCTCACATCATCCATTGCACCTGAAACTTCTTTACTAGCCGCTACCGTTTCATTCGTTAAATAATACAGATTGTGAGTTGATTGCTGTACTGTCGATACACTATTTTTAATTTCACTTACCATTTCATTCATTTGCTCAATCATATGATTAAAGTGAGTCGTAAGCGTACCAACCTCATCTTTACTTGTCACCTTCATTTGGAGTGTTAAATCACCTTCCGCTACTTTTTGAACGTGATTTGTTAATAGTTGTAATGGTCTTGCTAATCTTCTTGAGAATATATATGACGCAACTATTCCAATTAATAAACTTATACACGCCATTAAAATAACCGTATTTCTTGTTTCTACAAGTAAATTATCAATTTCCTCTTTCGGATATACAATCCCTACCTTCCAGTTCATCTTATTAAAGGTTTGACTATACGCAACTACATCGTTCTTATCTAGTGTCGTTACTGCAAATCTCGTTTCACCTTTATTTAAACTTTTCACAAGTGGTTCTTTCGAAACATCTTTCCCAACTTTCCCCGGATATACAAGGGCAATATGTTTATCATTTAAGATAAACATTTCCCCGCCATTGTTATATTGAATATTACGGAGTAGTTTTTGAAGTGTCCCTAGCGATACGTCCATTGCCATAACTCCTAATACTGAGCCATCTTGACCAACAATAGCCTTTGAAACTCCGATACTTAGCTTGCCTGTCGCAACTTCATAATGTGTTTGTCCCCAAAAAATAGAATTCGTATCTGCTTCTGCTGCTTTATACCAAGGGCGACTCGTCGGATCATATCCTTCTGGAATCGTCCCACCATCTGCAATATTTGCACTTAATGTCTTTTTATCTTTCGTCCCAATATATACGTCTAAAATATCGGGGTGGGATTTTTTAAAATAGGAAAACTCCTTTAATATAGAACTTTCTTCTTCTGGCGTAACTCCATCTTGTAACATATTTTGAATGCTATAATGGCTCCCATAATACCCCATGCCCTCTTCAATTTGCTGCATAAATGCATTTAATTGCTCTGTCACAAGGTCCATCGTATTTTTAGAATACTGGTCTAAGGAGTGCGTTTCTTTTTCTTTTTGTAATTGATACACAGCTGTACCTAATATTACAAACATCATAGAAATAAGCACCGAAAACACTACTGCAATTTTTAAACTTAAACTTCTCAACATCTTCCCTCAAGCATCTCCTTCTCGATGAATTTTAATTCTATTAATCACTATATTAAGTATAATGGATGAATATAAAAGCTCAATCTATATAGTATAAAAAATTAAAATTTATTCTCATTTCAATCAACTTAGTTATTATCTCAACACTTGTGCAAAAACAAATAGTTCATTATCCTTAACATATAATCTCATTCGTTCGGAGGGAACTATGCTACAAAAATTCGGTTTCTCACAATATGAAAGCCAGGCCTATGAAGTTGTCGTATCAAGCAACGAACCATTAGATGCAACAACTATCGTTAAACATTCAGGTGTTCCAAAAGCAAAAATATACGAAGTGTTAGCACGCCTCATTGATAAGGGGATGGTAATGGATTCTGTTTCAGAAAAGAAAAAGTTGTATACAGCATTACCACTCAAGCTAGCAATTGAAAAATTAACGACAGAATTCCAATCTAATATTAAAGAACTTGAAAATAATATTTCTAAAAAGTCATTTACAGATGACCGCGTTTGGAGCTTAAAAATGCAGTCTTCTATTAAAGTACAAAGTAGGCAACTTATAGAAGATGCAAAAGAATCTATACGCATATCCGCATGGAACGATACCCTTTTAGAATATCTTCCTTTACTAGAACAAAAAGCAAAACAGGGCGTCCAAATCGAGTCCCTCATAGTTGGAAAAGTAGAAACAGACTTAGAAAACATGCATTTTCTAATCCCAACTGAAGAACCTAACGCATTAGAGCGCTACTTACTACTCATCGTTGACGATCGTGAAATTTTATTTGCTGGTGTAGAGCAAGAATCATGGCAAGCGATGAAAACAATGTCACAGCCTTTCGTAAAGTTCTTTACAGAATTTTTCTATCACGACGTTGCACTTGCAAAGATTACCCAGAAACACCATGATCTCTTTATGGAAGATGAGGAAATTAAGAGCTTGTTGATGAAGTTGAGATACTAAAAAAAAACGCCTCTATTTCAAGGCGTTTTTTCTACATTTCTTTTCTATTTTTCATCCTTAACACATAAGCACCAGCAATAATAAAACCAATTCCTAAAACGAATAAAGACGTAAATTCATTACCGACGCCGCCAGTAGCTGGTAAACGAACTTCATTATGAGTATTAGGTTGTTTTACCAGCTTGACATCAGTGGAAGGTTTCACTTCTCCGCTCGGTGTTGGCTTATTTGGCTTAGAAGGAAGTGATGCCTTTTCTTCTTTCTTATTTTTCACAATATGTTTAATAATTTCTCCATTCTCTTTTATTTCAAATGCGAATGTCTCTTCATTTATTACATATCCATTCGGTGCTAATGTTTCTTTATACGTGTACTTTCCGTATGCTAGTTTGAATTTCGCTACACCTTTTTCGTCTGTTTTCCCTTTTACTACTTCTTTCCCTTGTTCGTTGTAGATGGCAAATTCTGCATTCGGTAACTTCGTATTTCCATCCGCTACATCTACTTTCATTATTTCTAACTCGCCTTCTACTTTCTTATCTTGGACAATATGTTTAATAATTTCTCCATTCTCTTTTATTTCAAATGCAAATGTCTCTTCATTTATTACATATCCATTCGGCGCTAATGTTTCTTTATACGTGTACTTTCCGTATGGAAGTTTAAATTTCGCTACACCTTGCTCATTTGTTTTTCCTTTTACTACTTCTTTTCCTTGTTCGTTATAAATTGTAAACTCTGCATTTGGCAGTTTCGTATTTCCATCCGCTACATCTACCTTCGTTATTTCTAATTCACCTTTTATATTTTCATTTTTCAACTCTAATACAGCTGTTTCACCAGTTTTCACTTCAATTTTTTTAACACTTTCGTCTAACACATATCCAGCTGGCGCTTGAATTTCTTTGACGCTATATATACCGATTGGAAGATTACCTAGCTCCGCAACCCCCTTATCATTTGTCGTAACATTTTGTTTAAAGTTTTCATTAGAGACTTCAAACACAGCTCCTTTTAATAATTCCCTTTTTTCTCCTAATTTCATAATCTTTAAAGAGCCTACTGATTCCCAATTTACAGCTAAATCTGTACTGATTTTCTCACTATTTCTTTGTAACAATACCGTTGTATTTTGAACTTTTCCCGAGCCTTTAAAAGCTATTGCTTGTAAATTTGTTAAAGTAGACTTCACTTTCATTTTAAAATTTCCACTACTCGTATCTTTCGGGATTAATATTTTAAATTTTTCGTTAATTCGCAATGTACTTTTCTCTTCTCCATTTTCATTTACAATTCGAAGTCCTTTAGGAGCATTTTCAGGAAGAATTGTATAAGAGCCAGAAACCGCACTTGTTTGCACTGCATAAAACCCTGTTTCTAAATAGTCACCTTTTTGTGTAGCAGTTTGTGGATCTACAGGATTAACTTCAAAAAACACATCTTGTGATCCAGTTGTATTTTTTGAAGCTTCTACTAACTTCTTCATAAGATTATGTACTCGTTCATTTTTTGCAACTAAATCTTCTTCCGTTAATTCATTTGCTGCAATCCATACTGCTAATTGTGTCGCATAATGCGCTTCTTCTACTGTCGATACACCTAATTCAGATGGGCTTTTTTGAGGATATCCATTTAATAAAACACGATATACAGCATCAGATGTTTTTCCCATTTCAGGCAAATCATCCCCATTGGGAGAACGTAAATCAGGCGTTAAACAATACGCAATACTACCCGAAGCCGTTTTAATTATCTCTGTCTTTATTTCACGCTGTTTCGAATTACTATAGCTCCAATCCATTTTATATGTTTCTCTGTCCATTACTTCTGCCTTCACTTGTGGCATTGCAATTCCTAATAAAATAATAAGAGCACTTAAAAAACTAAACCATTTCCCTACCATCTTTCGTTTCATTCTCTCCACCACCATATATAAATTTCTACATGAAGCAATCTTACTGTTTCATTGTACTTATAGTAAAAAAAGAGAATAGGTGGTTTTTTTGTAGTATCTTGTCGAATTGTTGAGAAATTTAAACGGATAAACTGCGAATTTTGAATTTCTCATTCTCATTTGACTATTGATAAATAAAGATAATTTGCGCTCAGCCCTTTAAACATAATAAAAAGGCACTTTCAAAAGTACCTTTCAAATTTGCTAAAATTATTTTTTTATATCCTTATATAATAATTTTCAAAATAACTACTATTACTTATTCTTCTCCTTTATCTCCATCAACAACTCAATAATCTTCTCATTTTGCTCCACTTGTATCTCTGAATTTTGATAGATGAAACGAACCCATCTAAATATAAAAATTACAAGAAAGAATGGTATGATCGTAAATAGAAAACCAACTATTGAAAAATTTGAATACATGTACTATCACCTCGCTATATACACCCTTCTCTCCGCCCCTGCTAAACCCTTCAATTTTTTCAAAATAAAAAGAACCTATCAAACGATAGATTCTTCTTTCGCAAACTGATTCGAGCGTCCTCTCGTAATTGAGAAAATCGCACAAAACAGCGCCAATATAATAAAACCGCCGCCTACCCAAGCGTTATATATAACAGATGATTTTTCAATAACAACTCCGCCCACTGTTGAACCGAGCGCAATTCCTAAATGAAGTGCAGAGTTATTTAAACCTTGCTGAATACCAGCTGATTCTGGTGCAATTTCAATTAAATAGTTTTGCTGTGCTGGCGAAATCGCCCAACTCAGCATACTCCAAAGCCCCATCATAATAATGAAGAGCGGGAATGAGAATGTCATCATCGGCAACATAAAGATTGCACATGCAAATACGATAATGATGGAAATAATACTTTTCTTCGATCCCCATTTATCAGCAAGCAAGCCCCCAAGGCCACCTCCAAGTACCGCTGCAATTCCGAAAATGAAGTAAAACACACTAATCCAGTTGGCCTCAACATGCATCACATCTTTTAAAAACGGTGTTAAGTATGCGTATAGTGTTAAATGACCTGTTAAAAATAAAAATGATGTTAACTGTGCACTCACAATTTTTTTATCTTTTAACGTAGCAATTTGTTCTCTTATTGATAATACTGATGTCGGTGGTACTTTCGTTAAGAATAATGAAATACAAGCAATCGCCATAACCGTTAATATTGAAATTAACACAAATGGCGCACGCCATCCATATGCATTTCCTAGCACAAGACCGAGCGGTACTCCAAGTACGAGTGATCCACTAATCCCCATGAAAATGATTCCAATTGCACGCGCACGAAAATGCGGCTCTACTACACTAGAAGCAAGTGTTACTGACAGTGCAATAATAAGCGAACCACTCGCCGCACAAATAACCCTTGAGAACATTAACATCCCGTAATTCACACTAAATGCTGAAATAATATTTCCGATTAAGAAAATTAATAATGCCCCAACATACAATGTTTTTCTTTCAAACTTCCCGGTTAATGCTAATAAAACCGGACCTGACAAAGCAAATACTACTGAAAATATTGTTATAAGCTGACCAGCTGCACTAATAGATACTCCTAAATCATTGGCAACTAAATCAAGCGTTCCTCCTATAATTAGCTCAACCGTTCCGACTACGAAAGCCGCGATAGCTAAAATATACACACGAAAATTCAAGTCTTTCCCCACGCTTTCTATTTTGGTTACTACGACTATAGTAACCAAAATAGAAACTGTAAGCAAGTACAACTTTTTTACAGTAAAAAAGGGTAGGCGTATTATACGCCTACCCTTCAATCATTACACTTCAGTTTTGTTCCTCTTATTTAAATACCAATACACCGGAAGTCCAGTAAATACCATTACAATCGATAAGAAACAACTTACCGGATCGTTAATAATCGCACTTCCAAGTACAAACAATGACCCTAAAATCGCAACGATTGGTACAATCGGGAATAACGGTACACTATATGCACGCTCTTTATCCTTGTTACGTCTTCTTAAAATGAAGACACCAATAAACGTCATTACGTAGAAAATATAAATAATGAATACGGAAATCTCAGATAGCTTATTCGGATCACTAATAAGCATTAAAATAATTCCTAATATGATTTCAACAGTAATCGCATTCGCTGGTGTTTTAAATCTTGGGCTTTCCTTTGCAATAAACTTAGAAAACGGAAGGTGTCCACGCTCTGCCATCGACATCGGAATACGTGGGAATGTTAAGATTTTTCCATTTAAACAGCCAAAAATAGAAATGATAATACCGATACTAATAATTTTCCCGCCATATTCTCCAAGTAACATGCCCGCAGCTGTCGCTGTTGCATTTTCTCCAAGATCTACAATTTTCGCTGCTGGTAATACATTTAATAACGCTAAGTTAATTAATACGTAAGCAGCTGTTACAATTAAAATCCCAACTGTCATTGCCTTCGGCAATAATTTTGTTGGGTTCTTCATTTCTCCGCCAATAGAAGCGAGTAAAATCCAACCATCATAAGCAAATAAAGTTGCCAAAATTGCCATCCCGATACTTTGATTTTGTGATATCGGTACAACTACGTTGAAGATATCACTATTCCCTTTCCAAAACCCTAACACAACAATTAATATAATTGGAATCATCTTCCCAACTGTCGTAACGGTTTGAACGATGCCTCCATATTTTGTTCCCATACTATTTATAACGCCTAGGAACACAACTGTTCCAATTGCAATTGGTAAATTCCAGACTTTATCTAAATAGAAAAAATTAATCATTAAAGAACTAAAGTACAAACCTAACGTTCCAATAATAGCTGGACCATATACAATCGTTTGCATCCAGCCAGATAAATACCCCCAAAAGCTTCCGTAAATCTCCTCTAAATACGTATACAACCCACCATTTTTCGGAATCTGCGCTCCAATTTCGGCTACTGTTAAACCACTTGCTAACGTCAACAGACCACCAATTATCCAAGCCCAAATAGCCATATTAGAACTCCCTGAGTAATCTAATACGCTCCCTGGTTTCATAAACACACCAGACCCAATAATAGTTCCTACTACGATAGAAAGTGCCACTGTTAAACCAATTTTGTTTTTCTCATCATGATGCATGCTGCGTATCCTCCTTCCAATTCTAGTGTGATGCAAAAATGAAATAAAAAAACACTCCTCCCTAAAAAAGGGACGAGTGTTGTATTCGTGGTTCCACCCTTGTTTCAATT
>Ga0102589_1005437_pt1 | contig 11133 bp, 10 predicted proteins | sample AraplaMF_Col_mLB_FD_76858 | JGI IMG/M metagenome (GOLD analysis project Ga0102589, IMG submission 76858) | Arabidopsis root microbial communities from the University of North Carolina, USA - plate scrape MF_Col_mLB | ecosystem: Host-associated > Plants > Roots > Endosphere | place: USA... | reverse complement strand
AGGTGAAGAAGTTAAGAAGAACGTTTCTGTATTATCTGGAGGCGAAAAAGTTCGTTGTATGCTATCTAAAATGATGTTAAGTGGTGCGAACGTAATCACACTTGACGATCCAACGAACCATTTAGATCTTGAGTCTATCACTGCATTAAACAACGGTCTAATCGCATTTAAAGGTACAATGTTATTCACATCTCATGACCATCAGTTCGTACAAACAATTGCAAACCGCATTATCGAAGTAACGCCAAACGGTGTAATCGATAAAGAGGCTACTTACGATGAGTTCTTAGAAAATGAAGAACTTCAAAAACAAGTAGATGCAATGTACAAAGGTCAATAATAAATAGTGAAAACCCTCGCTTTCTTTATGAGAGCGGGGGTTTTGTTGAAAAGAAATACAATCTTCGCATTTAAATAAAGGTGGGCTAAAATGAATAATTATTCAAAAATAACATTAACGATGGTAAGGGATTTTGATGTTGCACCAGAAGAAATTTTTGAAGCATGGATAAACCCTGATATGATGAAGAAATGGTTTTTTACGTTGGAAGGGACGAATAAAATAACAAAAAATACTCCTGAGGTAGGCGGAAGCTGGGAAATTGTCGACCATCGTAATGGAAAAGATTATCGAGCAATTGGGGAATATATTGAAATGAATCGTCCTAAAAAATTAGCATTTACATTTAAAATGCCACAGTTTGGTGAATTAGAAGATACAATTACAGTTGAAATAATGGAGAAACAACAAGGATCTGAAATGATATTTTCACAAAATATTATCGTTCCGCATGAGGAGAATTGGACAAAATCCGATGTTGAAAAAGCACTTAAAGACTATCATGATGGTTCTGAGCATGGATGGAATTTAATGTTTATGGGGCTAAAGGAATTAGTTGAAACTGGAGAAATTAGTTATAAAGGATAAGTTTGTAGAAAAAGTGTAGTTTGAGCAATTATTTCAAACTACACTTTTTCTTATGTGAAATATGTTCCAAAATTGGAGATAGATTAGTTTGCAAATGAGGAAATAAAGGATTATAGTTTGTGGAGTCATAATTAGTGGATGAGCCTTGGGAGAAAACAGGAAATGTTACAAATTTATTTTGTTAAATAGAAACCAAGGTCAAAATGTTTAGAAAGAAATAGTTGAATAAATAAAAGTTACAAATTATAATTACTAATATTCTTCATATAGTTAAACAAATAAAATCTATTTGAAGAAGAAAAATTGAATAGAGAGACAGACTTATACAAAATAAGCCTTGGATGATCAAAAGAGGTGGAGAGATGCAACAATTTTTATTAAAGAGTAAACGAGTATTAAGTAATCATTTTGGATTTTTCGTATTTGCCGTTATTTTACTTTGGTTAAAAACATATGCAGCATATGTGACAGAATTTAATTTGGGGATATCGAACACAATCCAAAAATTCTTACTGTTTTTCAACCCGTTAAGCTCAGCAGTTCTATTTTTAGGTCTAGCATTATTTGCAAAAGGGAAACGAGCTTACATTTGGTTAATTGTTATTAATTTGTTAATGTCTATACTTTTATACGCAAACGTAGTATATTATCGCTTTTTCAGTGACTTTATTACGTTCCCGACATTAACACAAACGAATAACTTTGGGGATTTAGGTGGTAGTATTTTTGCATTGCTACACTTATATGATCCACTATATTTCTTAGATACGATCATTCTAATTGTTTTAGTCGCAACGAAATTTGTAAATCCTAAACCAATCCGTGTTGCGAAGCATAAATTATCTCTAGTATTCGTAGCAGGTATTTTATTCTTTAGCGTTAACTTAGGTCTTGCAGAATCTGACCGTCCTGAATTGCTAACTAGAACGTTTGACCGCAATTATATCGTGAAATATTTAGGGGCGTACAACTTTACGATTTATGACGGTATTCAAAGTGCGAAAGCATCAACCGAACGAGCATTAGCTGATGGAGATAATATGACAGAAGTTAGAAACTATCTTTCATCAACGTATGCAAGTCCAAATCCTGAGTATTTTGGTAAAGGAAAAGGAATGAACGTAATTTATATTCATTTAGAGTCATTCCAAAACTTTTTACTAAACTACAAATTAAATGGTCAAGAAGTTACACCGTTCTTAAACTCATTTACAAAAGATGCGAATACGTTATACTTTGATAACTTCTTCCATCAAACAGGACAGGGTAAAACATCTGATGCTGAGTTCATGTTAGAGAACTCAATGTTTGGATTACCGCAAGGATCTGTTTTTACAAATAAAGCTAATAACACATATCAATCAGCACCAGCTATTTTAGGTCAACAAGGATATACATCAGCAGTGTTCCACGGTAACTACAAAACGTTTTGGAACCGTGATGAAATTTATAAATCATTTGGTTTTAATAAATTCTTTGATGCGTCATACTATGACATGAACGAAAAAGATGTAGTAAACTATGGTTTAAAAGATAAACCGTTCTTTAATGAATCGATTCCGTTATTACAAACGTTAAAACAACCGTTCTATACGAAGTTCATTACGTTATCGAACCATTTCCCTTATCCTATTGATAAAGCGGAAGCAACGATTGAACCAGCTAAAACAGGTGATTCATCAGTAGATACGTACTTCCAAACAGCACGCTATTTAGATGAGTCTGTGAAAGGATTCATTGATTACTTGAAACAATCTGGTTTATACGATAACTCAATTATCGTTATGTACGGTGACCATTACGGTATTTCAGATAATCATAGCGCAGCAATGTCTCAAATAATGGGTAAAGAAATGAACTCATTTGAAAATGCTCAATTACAACGTGTACCTTTAATCATTCGCGTACCAGGAATGGAAGGCGGCGTACAACATCAGTACGGCGGAGAAATTGACGTTCTTCCAACGTTATTACACTTACTAGGTACAGATACGAAAAATTATGTCCAATTCGGATCAGATTTATTATCACCAGAGCATAAACAAGTCGTTCCGTTCCGTAACGGTAACTACGTAAGCCCAACAGTTACTGCACTTAACGGCAAATACTATGATACAGCGACTGGGAAACCTGTAGAATTTACAGATGAAATAAAACAAAATGAACAAATGGTTCAAAAATCACTAAAATACTCCGATCAAGTTGTTAACGGTGACTTATTACGATTCTACACACCAGAAGGATTTACACCAGTAGATCGTTCTAAATATAACTATAACAATCGTGATAAAAGTAAAGCGAAGGTGAAGACGACTGAAGTCGAGGAAACGAAATAAATAATAAAAAACCCTACTCGTATAGAAAACGAGTAGGTTTTTTTGTTTTAAGATGTACTTTCGGATTTTTGGATTGCTACTTTTTTAGGCATAAAACATGCAATAATCAAAGCTATAAAGGATAAGACTAACATAAATACGTAGGCATCACTTGAGCTGAAGATAGAAGCTAATTTCGTTACTTGCATAGCTGATACGCTTCCGTTCTCACTAGATAACTGCAAAGTATGTGCAGTGGATTGAATAGTATACACAGTGATAATGACTGCTGTTCCAATAGCACCTGCTAATTGGCGAATTGTATTATTTACTGCTGAACCATGTGAACCCAGTTCTCTTGGTAAAGCATTTAAGCCTGCTGTATTTAAAGGCATCGAAATGAAACTTAATCCAATTCGTAGAATAATGGTACGAACCATTAAATACATATAAGCTGTGGATTCGGTCAAACCAATTACACCCCACATCGAAATAATGATACATATTAATCCAGTAATGAATAGTGGTTTTGCGCCGTACTTATCAAACATTTTCCCTGTGATAGGTGATAAGAAGGCATTAATCACAGCTCCAGGTAATAGAAGTAAACCTGATTCAAATGCAGTAAAACCTCGTCCATTTTGCAAGTAAATCGGTAAAAGAATTAAATCTGCATACATAATCATCGTAATGAGTACGTTAATGACTGATGTAAGGGTGAAAATTTTATATTTAAATACGGATAAATTTAATAGTGGATCGCTAGACTTTATTTGACGTAAACAGAATAGAGTTGTAACGATTATTCCGATGATAATTGTAGTAATAACAACTGGATGATCCCATCCTTTGCTTCCTGCACTACTAAATCCGAATATAACACAACCAAAGCCAATCGTTGATAAAATGACACTTATGATATCTAATTTTGCATTTGTTGTCTCAGCAACATTCATCAAATATTTAAGTGCGAGAATAATAACAATGCATACAAATGGAGTTAATCCAATAAATAGCCATCTCCATGATACATATTCAATGATAAAGCCAGATAATGTTGGAGCGATGGCTGGCGCAAAAATTATGGCGAAACCGATGGTTCCCATAATGCTTCCACGCTTTTCACTAGGGTACAAATATAAAATAACAGTCATCATTAGTGGCATAATAATTCCTGCTCCAACTGCTTGTATCATTCTTCCTGTTAACAGAGTGCCAAAATTCATGGCACATGCACAAAGAACAGTACCAATAAACAAAGAGAGCATCGAGCTAATAAATAGCTGCCTTGTTGTAAATCGTTTCATTAAAAATGCAGTAATTGGCACGAGAACACCATTTATGAGCATAAATCCTGTCGATAGCCATTGCACTGTAGCAGCCGTAACATCAAATACTTCCATTAAATTACTCATTGCCACATTTAATAGAGTCTGATTTAATGTTGATAAAAAACAGCCGGATATGAGGACAACTAATATAATTTTTTTATTTCTTTCAGATATTTCCTTTTGCATTCGTAAACTCCTTCGTTGTCACCTTGATTTATCGACAATGTGTCGATAAAATTAATGGTAACAAAATAAATTTTCTTTGACCATGAACAGTTTTGTTGAAAATGTTCACTACTCGACATAGAAGATGTGCACTGTCGAGTAAGTAAAGAGAAAATCTATAAAGGAGTTCCAAAATGTCTACAACTAAAAAAGAAGATCCTCGTACAGTACGTTCAAGAGAAATGTTTAAAAATGCTGTTTTTTCTCTCCTATGTGAGAATCCTAGTATTTCAAGCTTAACAGTTCAGAAAGTAGCAACAACGGCAGGATTAAATCGAACAACATTTTACTTACATTATCAAGACATTCAAGATTTACTAGACCAAATCACTAATGAGATTTTAAATGAGCTTTCTAATAAAATTGTTGATTTAATACATGCAAAAGATTTATCAGAAAAACAAAAGCTAATACAATTGCTTGATTATTTATATAACCACCGAAATTATTTATTTATATTATTTAAAATGAATCAATTTGAGGAGCAACTATTTTTATTTTTAAAGCAATTAATAGAAACGAGAAGAGAGAATACGAAAAAGGATTTACCAGACGAATATGTTGCAGTTGATATTAAAACAGCTTCATTAGTAGGTATCATCATGTGGTGGATAAGGAATGGACTTCACTTTAGTTCAGATTATATCGCAAATCAAATTTATTTCATGTACAGAGGGTAATGAGTTGAAAATATTTTATGTATTGACACATTGTATTATTAAGTGCGACACCTAAAGAAAAAAGCCCATATCGCTTCGTATAAAGTAGAAGTTATCACATCACTTACTCATACAGAAAACTGCCCATGAAGGTTTTCAGGAAGAACTGTCGCACTTAGATTGACAAAGTGTCTTTAAAATAAAAAATCGTATTGTATAATTTCATATGCCGCATGTATATAGTAAAATTTTTAAATGAAAGTACAATCATTGCACTGTGCATAAACAAGAATTTGGACTTAATTTTAGAAGAGATACAAGATAAGATATTAATAGAAAGCGATTTCAAACTCTAATTTTGCAAAGTTAGTATCTATACTTGCAATTCTATTTAAGAACAAGTATAGAAAGGGTGTATATCATATATGATATTAGATAATCGAAGTATAAGTATTTTACAGCAAATTATTCAAGCAGATAGCTATGTTTCTGTATCTCAATTAATGGAAGTCATACAAGTTTCAAAGCGAACAATTTATTATGATATGAAGAAAATAGAAGATTGGTTAGTTGCAGAGGATTTAAATTCATTTGAATATATTCGCCCTTTAGGCTACTGTTTTGATAATGAAACGAAGCAAAGAGTAATAAAAAAGTTAAATGGATTTACAACAAGCCAATATGAATATTCTCCACAAGAACGAAAAATATTGCTGGTTCTTTATTTACTAACAATGGAGAAAAGGATTCTATTAGAAGACTTAATAGAACTTGTGCAAGTCAGTCGTAATACTGCTCTTGCTGACTTGAAAAAAATAAAAGCAGAGTTAGTGAAGTTTAAGCTCTCTTTAAACTTTGATCGTAAACATGGCTACAATATTAAAGGGAATGAACATGGAAAACGAAATATATTAATTTTAAATCTTTCACAAATAATTTCAAAGCATGGATGGGGATATTTAACATCGCATGTGAAATACATTACGAATGATGATAAAAGTGTAAAAGGTAATAAAGATCACGAGGAACTTCTTATAATAAAAAATATTTTATCAAATTGTGAGGAGCTTTTAGGGGTCCAGTACACAGATGAGGTACTTGAAAGTTTAAGCGTTTACATGTATTTATTCCGCAATCGTATTGTAAATGGAAAATGTGTTGAGATGGAAGATGCTGAAAAGGATGTACTAAGAGAAACAAACCAATTTGAGGCAGCAAAATATATTGCAAAACAGTTTGAAAGAGTATTTTTCGTGGATTTTCCAATAGATGAAATTTATTATATTACGACTCATTTGTTAGGAGCAAAAGTAAATGCTCAACAAAAAGACTTTGAAAAAAGTGAGATTGATGGAATACATTCAATGGTCGGATATATGATAAAGGATTTTCAACATTATGCTTGTGTTATATTTCAAGATTTTAAAGGACTTGCTTCGGACCTATATCTGCATATGAAACCGGCATATTATCGTGTAAAGTACGGGATTGAAATAGAAAATCCATTACTTTATACAATCCAGCAAAATTATGAAGAAGTATATACTCTTACAAAAAAAGTAATTCATCATTTTGAAGAATATGTTGGAAAAACAGTTTCAGATGATGAAATGGCATATATTACTATGCACTTTGGTGCTTGGATGAGGAAAGAGGGAATCGTTCCCAGTCCAAGAAAAACCGCGCTACTTGTTTGTCCAAATGGTATTGGTACATCACGTATGTTGCAGTACCAATTAGACCAAGTGTTTTCAAGTGTAGATATTTTAAAAGCCATTTCAAAGCGGGAATATGAATCAAATACATTTGATGTAGATTGTATTATTACTACAACTGAACTGGAGAAGGGGAAAATTCCTATCTTTATGGTAAATCCAATTTTGACCGATTCCGAAAAAGCATCGTTACTACGAAAAGTCAATGTAGCTTTATATGGCGAAAATCAAAATGATTCAGTTGATATGATGATGGCTATTATCCAAAAATATACAGACGTTTTAGATGAAAAATCTTTGAAAAATGAATTGAGAGAGTTTATGAGTGGCCCGGTACATATTGATAAGGAGGAGAAATATAAGCCTATGTTAAACGAGCTATTAACTAGAGAATTTATAGAGCTTGAGAATCACGTTGAGACGTGGGAGGAAGCAATTCGTGTTGCTTCGGAACCTTTATTACAAAGTGGACATATTTCTGAAGAATATATTTCTGAAATGATTGCGAATGTAAAGAAGTTAGGCCCGTATATTGTAATTGCACCCAAAATCGCTATACCTCATGCTCGTCCAGAAGCAGGTGTCAAAAAATTAGGGATGAGTTTATTACAACTAAAAGAGGGTTTGTTATTTTCAGAAAAACAAGAGCATGCTGTAAATTTAATTATTGTATTAGCAGCTATAGATAACGAGACACATTTGAAGGCATTGGCACAATTAAGTGAGATGTTATCTGAACCAACGAACATAGAAATGTTAATGCATTCAAATTCAAAAGATAAAATGCTAGAAATGATAGCTAAATATTCTAATTAAAGGGGAGATTGAAATGAAAAAAGTATTAGTTGTATGTGGAAATGGATTAGGAAGTAGTTTTATTATAGAAATGAATGTAAAGAAAATATTAACTGAACTTGGTATGCAAGCCGAAGTTTCTCATACTGATTTAGCATCAAGTAAATCAGAACAAGCAGATCTATATTTAGGTGCGAAAGATATCATTTGCAACCTTGAAGATGGTACTCGCACAGTTGCTGGATTAACAAACATTCTAGATTTAAATGAAATTAAAGAAGCATTACAAAAACACCTGATGTAGAAACGGTGAAAGGGGAGTAGTGCTATGTTTGATTTAATAATGAAGGATATTTTGGGACAGCCTGCAATATTAGTTGGATTGTTTGCTATGTGTGGTTTACTATTGCAAAAAAAGAATTTTGCAGATACAGTTTCAGGAACATTAAAAACAATTATGGGCTTCGTCGTTTTAGGAGGCGGAGCCACTATATTAATAGGGGCTTTAGATGTTTTTGGTAAAATATTTGATAAAGCATTTCATATTAAAGGGATTATTCCAAATAACGAAGCTGTTGTTGCGATAGCACAGCAAACTTTAGGAACAGAAACGGCATTAATTATGGTATTTGGGATGATTGCTAATTTACTAATTGCACGATTTACAAGATTTAAATATGTATTTTTAACTGGTCATCATACCTTATTCATGGCATGTTTAATTTCAGCTGTATTTTCAACTACAGGGATGAAAGGCGCTTCACTAGTTATTAGTGGGTCTATTATTTTAGGATTACTTATGGTCATTTTTCCAGCTCTACTTCAACCGTATGTTAGAAAAATTACGGGAATGGATGATATCGCAATTGGCCATTTCGGTTCAGTTGGGTATTTAGCAGCAGGATTTGTTGGTAGTAAATTTGGAAATAAGGAAAAATCTACAGAACAAATTAAAGTACCGAAGTCATTAGGATTTTTACGTGATACATCAGTTTCTATGTCATTAACAATGGCTGTGTTATTCTTTATTGTTGCACCATTTGCTGGGAAAAACTTTATCGAAACAGAATTAAGTAATGGACAAAATTATCTCGTGTATTCATTCATGCAAGCAAGCAATTACATTCGCTGCGGGTGTATATATTATTCTAGCTGGTGTCCGTATGTTGATTGCAGAAATTGTCCCTGCATTTAAAGGGATAGCAGATAAACTTGTACCAAATGCCAAACCAGCATTAGATTGTCCAACAATCTTCCCATTTGCGCCAAATGCAGTTATTATTGGCTTTTTAACAAGTTTTATTGCTGGATTACTATCTATGTTTATTCTTCCGTTTATCGGATTAAGTGTAATAGTGCCAGGATTAATCCCTCATTTCTTCACAGGGGCAACAGCTGCTGTATTTGGAAATGCAACTGGAGGAAGACGAGGAGCAATACTTGGAGCTTTTGTAAATGGATTATTAATCTCATTCCTACCAGCTATATTACTACCTATATTAGGTGGATTAGGATTTGAAAATACAACATTCGGTGATTCCGACTTTGCTGTTGTTGGTATTTTAATTAGTGAAATTGCGAAATTGCTAGGGAATGTTTTCTAAATAATAGAGCATAAAAAGACTTGAATTCTAATTATGAATTCAAGTCTTTTTATTTAAATATTAATGTGTAAGAAAGTGAGGGGATTTGAATAAAAGAAATAGGGAGTGGTTTGAAAAAAATGTGTTATGATTGTTTGTAAAATCTTTTGATTTTCCTTGAGGATCAATATTGAAACAGAAAAGTATATTTTCAAAATAGGATAAAATAAAAGGAGTCTATGCATGAATTTTCAAAACGAAAAAATATCATTACATTTAGAGGTTGTAAATTACCAATATAAAGATGCAAAAGAAGAGTGTGATAGAAATTGGTTAAGAGTAAAAGCGAAACTATCAGAAGAAAATAAAGTTTTTGAAACGATGGATCCTTTTTTACAAACATCCGACTTACAGTACATGATAAAATGGTTTCAATCATTACCAAACCCTACATATAACGAACTAGATTTCATCGAGCCGAATTTAGCGTTTGAATTTATGGGGGAAAAATCAGGGGAGTTTAACATTGTTATTCGCTTATCGCTGGAACTTAACCCCGCATGGTGTAAGGAAGAAGAGTACGAATTTTCTATCGGTATAACTCAAGATGATAGGGAGAATATTATTCGTTCTATTGAAGAGCAACAAAGGAAATTCCCAAAACGATAATAAAAAGACTTGATAACCTACTAGAGGAAATCAAGTCTTTTTTATTAAATACGATTATCATGCCAGAAGTTTAATGGGAAGTGTTCGTTCTCATGGTAGGCTTCTAATTCATATCCTCTTTCTTTCAGTCCTTTAATAATTCCAGGTACTGCTTTAACTGATTGTGGATGAATATCGTGCATAAGGATAACTTCTGTTGGATTTGTAGCACCAGCTAGAACGTTTTCTACGATTTTAGCTGAAGCAGCGTCAACTGGCATTTTGTTGTATTTCCAGTCTAATGAATCAATTGTCCAATCCCATACTTTTAAACCATTCTCAACAACTTTGTTTCGAAGAGCTTCATTTAACCCTGGCATTGAGCCGTAAGATGGACGAGTTAATACTGGTGATTTGCCTAGAACTCCAGCGATTAAGCCTTGGTCTTCTTTCATTTCATCAACGTAATGACCTTCTGTGTAAAGTTTCTTGTAGTTATGAGTCATACTGTGCATCCCAACATAGTGGCCTTCAGCATCTTCACGTTTTACAAGATCAGGGAAAGCTTTTACGTTTGAACCAATTAGGAAGAATGTTGCTTTTGCATTTTCACTCTTTAACATATCTAAAAGTTCAGCTGTGTATTTTCCAGGACCATCGTCAAATGTTAAGTAAGCGACTTTTCTAACTTGCCCGTTATATTGCTTTGGAGCTTCTTTCGGTGCAAGGGACGTTTGAATTTCACTTACAAGTTGAACAGATTTCGCTTCATTCTCTGTACTTGCTAGAGCGATATGTGTTGATCCGTAAGCAGCTTCGTATGTAAATAATACCCCAGCGCAAATCAACAGAGCCCTTTTCACTAAAGTTGTCATCCGAATTCCATTGTGCATAATTTTCCTACTCTCTATAAAAGTTCTACTCTACTATATTA
>Ga0102589_1005434_pt1 | contig 11137 bp, 9 predicted proteins | sample AraplaMF_Col_mLB_FD_76858 | JGI IMG/M metagenome (GOLD analysis project Ga0102589, IMG submission 76858) | Arabidopsis root microbial communities from the University of North Carolina, USA - plate scrape MF_Col_mLB | ecosystem: Host-associated > Plants > Roots > Endosphere | place: USA... | reverse complement strand
GCCGCTCGGCGATGCCGCGCAGCAACCCGCGCCGGTCGATCTCGTCGATGGCGATCGCGATCAGATAGGCGCCGAACAGGAGGTGCCAGAGGCTGGTGTCGACGATGACTGGCCAGCTCATCTGGATGAGGAGTGCGCCGATCTCCAGCGCTGCAGCCATCCCCAGTACAATGACGAGACGCGCCTTTGCGCCGGTTCGACGCCAGAGCAGGAGCATCCCGATGAGAATGACGAGCGCCCCTGCAAGCGAGAGCGGCAGGCCGGTGCTCTGCAGGTCGCGGCCCTGCAGCAGCGATTCAGCCGCCAGCAATTGCAGCATCGAGCCTGGAATGACGCGCCCATTGGGAACGTTGAAGCGATCGCCCAGCTCGACGGCGGTTCCGGCGACGATGACCTTGCGCCCCTTGAGCCGCGCCAGCGCCTGTGGCTCGCCATCGAGCACCGCGGCATAGGACACGGTCGGCACGGTCGCGCTGTCGATGCTGAAGTCGATGCGGAACGACGTGGCCTGCTCGTCATGCCGGCCGACGAGCAAGGCGCCGAGCGAGGGCAGGAACTCTCCGTCGATCCGTTCGCCGAGGCCATAGCGGCGAACCAGCCCGTCTGCCTCCGGCCGGACATTGACCACGCCCGACCAGCTTTGGGCTGCGAATTCCGGCAGAGGCCGGTTCACATGCAGCGTCAATCCGCGGTGGAGGTCGCCGGCTCGCTGCTGGAAGCTCGCCAGCACGACGGAGCCGCCGGCTTTGGCCAGGGCCTCAGCGAAAGCCGCGTCATCGGCGGGATTGGAGCGGGCGCTGAAGTCGACGTCGAAGAGGATGTCGCTGACACCGGCCGCTTCGAGCTGCGAGAGTAGCCTGGCATGATGGCGGCGCGGCCATGGCCAGACACCGACCCGCGCCAACGAGGGGGCATCGATCTCGACCAGCGCGATAGTTTCGCTGGCTGGGCGCCTCTGCCAGAGGAAGCGCTTGTCGCCGATGAGATCACCGAACGCTGCCGGCAGGCCGGCCAGCCAGGCCAGCGCAAGCAACCCGAATGCAACGAGGTGTGGCCGATACAGCGTCACGTCCGTTCGCCACCCTGCCGGGTATCGAGGTCAATTTTCCAGACCCTAGCGCGGAAAAGCTGACGATTCCGTCAAGAAGGTCAGCGTCCGACGTTCACTCCAACATGCAGGCCACCGAGCTTCAGGCCGACATTCACGCCACCGGCGCCATTGCCATTGCCGTTGCCATTCCCGCCGGCATTGCCGTTTCCGTTACCATTGCCGCCGGCATTGCCGTTTCCGTTGCCATTCCCGCCGGCATTGCCGTTGCCATTGCCACCGGCGTTTCCGTTACCATTGCCGTTGCCACCGGCATTGCCGTTGCCATTGCCGTTGTTACCGTCGGCGTTGCCATTCCCGTTGCCATTGTTTCCGGCATTGCCGAGCTTGCCGCCGCTGTTCCCCCAGGCGTTGCCGTTGTTGCCGCCGGCGTTACCCGAGGCATTGCCGTTGCCGCTGTTGCCGCCAGAATTCCCCCAGGCATTGCCATTGCCGGCGCTGCCCGAGGCATTGCCAGCACCACTGTTGCCGCGGCCGTTCCCGCCAGCATTGCCGTTGCCGCTATTCCCGCCAGCATTGCCGACGCCGGCCAGGCCGCTGGACTTCGCGTTCGCCTGGCCGTTGGCGTTGGCCAGCGCCGTCGCGCCCTCGGAATTGCCGGACTCCGAACTGCCGATGCGCTGGCCGTTGTTCGCGGCGTTGCCGACTGGCGACATGTCCCCGGTCGACCAGGCGGTGCTCTGCCCGCGGCCGGAGGCGTTGGCCGTACCATTGGCATTGCGCGCCAGGCCCTTGGTGACCGCCTGGACGTTGACGTTGACCTCGCCCAGGGTCGTGCTGATGCGGACGGTCCCGCCGCTGCTGGACACCGCGCGGCTCGAAGGTTCGCCAGTACTGGCCCGGCGCTCCTCCTTGCCCGCCGCGGCCGGCGCAGACAGGCCGTCGCGCGGGACCGAGATCGGCCGGACCGAGGGGGTACGGGGCGCCCCCTGCTGGGTCGGATTGAATTGCCCGCTGCCCGAGAGCCTGAGGCCGGCGGCCCCGGTTCCCGCGACGCTAGCGGCCTGCCCGGGCTGGACCAGCACGAACTGGCCCGAGCGGAAATCCGAGACCTGGACCTGGCCGCGCTGGACGTCGACCTTGGCGCTGCCCGAGGTCACGGTGACGCGGAACTGCGTGCCCTTGACGACGGCGGCGAGGAAGGGGGTCTCGACCTCGAAATGCTGGACGTTCTTCTTCTCGACGTCGAGCAGGATCGAGCCCGCCTGCTGGAGGATGGTCGAGCGGCCCGAGCCGCTCGTTGTCGGCACGGCGACCTGTGAGTTCGCCGAGATCAGCATGCTCTCGGCGCCGCGCACCAGCAGGACGCGGCCATTGCGGCCGGTGCGGATGGTGTCGCCGGGCTTGAGCGTCGTGGCCTGGCCAAGCGAGACCTGCTGCACACCGGCTCCAGCGATCCAGGCTTCGCCCGAGACCTTGCTGACCTGCCAGATATTGTCCTCGGCAACGGCCAGGTTCGGGCTCAACGCCTGCAAAAGGGCGAGAAGGCCCGCAGCGACGAGGACGCGAGTCGCGCGCAGCATAAAGGGAGTCTCCATCCTGGAGGTCGTGCAAAGCCGGCTACCCTGCCTTCTAACAGGCAGTTCTGAACGCCGGCTTAGCGGAATGCTCTGAAACAGGGGGAAGCATTAAGCCCCGATTAACCATGTCTATTTACGGTTTCCGGGCGGGGAAGGCTGGGCAAAAGCCCATCAGACGGATGCATGGTCGACATGGCGTGGCGGCGAGCGGGCGAGCTGTCCGGCGGTAATCTGCGGCAGGCGATGCTCCTGCTCTGCATGGGCTTACCGGCCACGATCGGACCGGCCTACGCCCAGAGCGACCGACGTCCGGTTCCGCCGATCCAGCCTGCCGAGCAGGGCCTGGAGCAGCGACGGGTCGAGCGCCTGCAGGAAACCCGTAACGAGATTTCGGTTCCGACCGCCAGATCTGCGCCAGATCAGGGGACTCGCGAGGACCGGGCCCTGTTCACCCTCGCGGCGGTGAGGATCGAGGGCGAAAGCCCGCTTGCCGCTGACGATCTTGCCGCGGCCTATCGGGACAGGCTCGGCAAGCCGATCTCGCAAGCGGGCCTTGTCGCCCTCGCGAGCGAGATCAGCCAGCTCCATCGCGACGCAGGCTATCACCTGACGCGCGCGATCATTCCGCCGCAGGACATCAAGCGCGGCGTCGTCACCATCAGGGTCATTCCCGGCTCCATCGCCGAACTCGTGGTCCAGGGCGACGAGGCCAACCGTTTCGGCACACGCCGGATGCTGGCGCCGATCAGCGAGGAGAGGCCGGCCCGGCTCGCGACGCTCGAGCGCCAGCTCCTGCTCGTCAACGATCTGCCGGGCGTGCGCGTCAAGGACACGACGCTGGAGGAGATCGGCACCGGCAGTGGCCGCTTCCGGTTGACCGTGCTCCTCGACAGCTGGAGCGTGTTCGTCTCGGCCGGCATCGACAACGGCGCCTCCACCGCCGTGGGCCCGTGGCAGGCCTATTTCGGCGCCGCGCTCAATTCGTTGCTCATCCCTGGTGATACGCTCGCCGTGAACCTGTCCACCGTTCCGGGCTCGACGCAGGAACTGCGCTATGGCCGCGTCTCCTATGATGCGCCACTAAGCGACTGGCTGCGGGTCGGCGTCTCGGCCTCGCGCAGCATCGTCTGGCCCGGCGATCTGCGCCGGCATGACCGCGTTCGCTCCGACGCGGAGAATCTCGAGGCGCATGCGACCATCGTCGCGCTGCAGACACAGCGGCAGTCGCTCTCGCTGACCGCGAGCTTCGGCCTGAGCAACGTTACCGAGGAGAGCGTCTTCGGCATCAACTATCGCGACCGCCTGCGCATCGCGAGCCTGACGGCCGATTATCGCCTCCGTGACGACTGGCAAGGGACGACCTACGCCTCACTCGGCATCCGCAGGGGCCTGGGCGTCGATGGCGCCTCGCGCCGTTACGACCCGCTGCTGTCGCGCGCTGACGGCTCAGGCAATTTCTACGTCCTGCAGGGCGCGTTCACGCGCTATCAGGGGCTCGGCGGCAACTGGTCGATGAAGCTGGCGGCCTCCGGCCAGGTCAGCTCGGAGGCGCTGCTGATCTCGCAGCAGTTCTATCTGGGCGGCGGCGCTTTCGGCCGTGCCTTTCAGAGCGGCTGGCTCTCCGGCGACAACGGCATCGCCGGCTCGGCCGAGTTGCGCTACGACTATCGACCCGGCCTGGATTTCCTGAAGAACATCCAGATCTTCGGTTTTGTCGATGGTGGAGCCGTGCGCAGCTATGCAGCGCCGAAGGACATCGTCCAGTCGCTCTCCGCGGCGGGCGGCGGCGTGCGCGTGCAGCTCAACGATTCGCTCGAGGCCGGCGTCACCGTTGCCGCGCCGCTGAGCTACCATTCGCCGAGCAAGGGCGGTCGCGGCGCGACCGTCCTGTTCTCGCTGTCGACGGCGTTGCGGGCTTGCCCGGAGCGGAATGGCTGGCGCTGCGGCTGAGACGCGGCTATCGCGCCGGCAGCACCCGCCCTGTCCGCAAGGCGTGGGCCCAGTCGATGCGCCCATTGGCATCGGCACGGCGGGCGGCGTGCTCCCAGTCATAGGCGACGGCGTGGTGCTCGACCGCGACCGAATCCGCCATCGTCATCACGGCGAAGCGGGCATGCGGCGCGCCGCTCTCCGAGACATGGATGCTGGGCTCGTCGGCGTTGTAGGCGGGGTTGCCGACGCTGCCTGGATTGACCACGACGCGGCCATCGTCGAGCCGCAACAGGCGCGGCTGATGGCTGTGCCCGCACAGAACCACGGCGGGACCGGCAGGCCCGAGCAAGGCCTCGACCGCATCGGGCTCAGCGGCGACCAGGCGCCCACCTTCGATCGCGTCGAGGAGATAGGTGTCGTCGTCCTTGGGGCTGGCATGAACGCAGCGCGCCCCGCCGATTGTGAGCTCGAAGGGCAGGCCGGCCAGCCAGTTGCGGGCATCGGCATCGAGATTGTGCCAGGCGAAGCTGTCGGAGCTGCCAAGTCCGTCCGCCGAGACTGCGCCGAGCGCCCGGTCGTGGTTGCCGCGAACATGGCTCATCGGGGTGGCACGCAGAAGCCGCACCGTCTCCGCCGGCCAGAGCGGGCCCGAGGCGCAGTCGCCGAGATTGATCAGCGCATCGACGGAAAGCCCGGCAAGGCTGGCGAGCACGGCTTCGAGAGCCGGCAGGTTGCCGTGCACATCGGCGATGACGCCTAGCCGCATGTCGCAAATCCCGAATCCGGAGCCGGTTCAGGACCGGCCAATCCTGTGATGACGCGTCCCGGGCCTCGCGCCAAGGCCCGGGGTGGCCAGCTCTTCGTGCCGGCGCCGATCAGCGGATCAGCGCCCGGACGCGGGATGAGACCAGATCGGCCACCAGCACCATCGCCAGGATCACGAGGATGCAGGTCGCGGTGTCCTGGTATTTGAACAGCTTCATCGAGGAGACGAGCTCGAAGCCGATGCCGCCGGCCCCGACCATGCCGAGCACGGTCGACTGGCGGACATTGGTCTCCAGCCGGTAGAAGATCGTCCCGAGCCAGGCCGGCGGGACCTGCGGCAGCACACCGAAGAAGAAGGTCTTGAACGGGCCGACCCCGGCCGAGCGAAAGGCCTCCAGCGGCCCCTCGTCGATATCCTCCATCGCCTCGGCGAAGAACTTGCCGAGCATGCCGGCGCCATGGATGGCGAGCGCCAGCACGCCGGCGAAGGGGCCGAGGCCGATGGCGGCGACGAAGATCAGCGCCAGGATGATCTCGTTGATGCCACGCATGCAGTTGAGCAATTGCCGCGTCGCATGGAAGACGACCGGGCTCGGGCTCAGGTTTCGCGCCGCAAAGAAGCAGACCGGCAGGGCGATGACGACGCCGAGCAAGGTGCCCCAGACCGCGACCTGCAGGCTCTCCAGCGCCGGCCGCCACAGCCGCTCCAGGAACTCCGGATTGGGCGGCATCATCCGGACGAGGAAATCCACCATATAGGGGATGCCGTTCCAGAGATTATTGGCGTTGATCTGCGAGCCGAGCGCGGCCCACCACAGGAAAACCAGCGCGGCGAGGGTGACGAAGCCGACGCCCCACCAGCCGAAGCGGCCTTGCGGGGGACGAAGGACGAGTTGCAGCGTTCCGAACGACATTGGCTCAGCTCCCCGTCAGGCGGTTGCAGTGGCGATCATCGTCGCCAGCACGGGCTGGCCGGCCGGACGCGGCTTCAGCACCCGGCTGATACCGGGATCCTCCAGGCCGGGATAGATTTGGTGGACGATCTCGGAGGTGAGTTGGTCAGGCGTGTCGTCGAAGATCACCCGGCCGCCGCTCAAGCCGACGATGCGCTCGCCGAACTCGACGGCGTAGTCGACCTGGTGGAGGTTGCAGATCACGGCAATCCCTTCCTCCTTGCAGATCGCCTTGAGGTAGCCGAGCACGATGCGCGAGGTCTTGGGATCGAGGCTCGCCACCGGCTCGTCGCAGAGGATCACCGCCGGCTGCTGCGCCAGCGCGCGGGCGATGCCGACGCGCTGCTGTTCGCCGCCGGAGAGCTGGTCGCCACGCGAATTCGCCTTCTGGGCGAGCTCGACCCGGGCCAGACAGTCCATCGCGATGGCGACATCCTCTTTCGGAAAGAGCTGCAGCATCGAGAGGACGGACGACAGGCCGGCCATGCGGCCGACCAGCACGTTCTTCAGCACCGACAGGCGCTTCACCAGGTTGTGGTGCAGGAAGATCATCGCCACCGGCCGCTTGCCGGCTGCGCGCTTCAGGTCGAGCACCTTGCCGTCGATGACGGTCCGACCGGCATCGGGCTCTGCCAACCCGTTGATGCAGCGCAGCAGCGTCGACTTGCCGGCGCCGCTGGGGCCGAGCACGACGAGGAACTCGCCGGCTTTGACGCTGAGGTCGATGCCCTGCAGGACCGGGCGGTCCGCATAGGACTTTTTCAGCCCTTCGATCTTGATCATCCCGCTTCCTCCGCCGGTCGTGTTTCCGCGACTACTTCATCTTGGTGAGATCGAGCTTCAGCACCTTCGCGGTCTCGCGAATGATGTCGTAGGCTTGGTCATTGGTCTCGACGAAGCGGTTGAGCTTGCCCTGGTCGGCCCAGGTGATGTCCCGGATATTCAGGAAGGCCGACTTGATGTTCGCCTTCAGTTCGTCAGGCAGGTTCTTGCGCCAGCAGGTCGGCGATTCCGGGATCGGGTCCGACTGCCAGACCACCTGGATGTCGGCCGGATCGACTAGCTTCTTCTGAACGGCCGCATCGAGGATACGGTCGGCGATCGTCGCGGCGTCGACACGCTTGTTGGCGACGGCGAGCGCATTGGCGTCGTGCGAGCCGGTAAAGAGGACGCGGCCGAAATCCTTCTCGGGATCGAAGCCGAGCTTCATCAGCCCGGCCTTCGGAAAGAGGTGGCCCGAGGTCGAGGAGGGATCGACGAAGGCGAAGGTGCGGCCCTTCAGGTCCTTCCAGTCGCCGATGCCGCTATCCTTCCGCGCGATGATCTGGCTGCGATAATAGCTGCGGCTCGACTTGGCCGTCTCCGCCGTGGCGAAGGCCTCGATCGCCGCGACCGTGGTGCCGAGCACATAGGAGAATGGGCCGAGATAGGCGACGTCGACATGGTTCGAGCGCATCGCCTCGATCACGCCGTTATAGTCCGAGGCGACAAAGCCCTGGACGGGGATGCCGAGGTTCTTCTGGAGCGCGGCGAGGAGCTGGGCGCTCGATTCCAGCATCGCCCTGGAATCCTCGGACGGGATCAGCCCGACGCGGACCAGCTTGGTCTGGGCCCGGACCAGAGCCGGCGCTGCCAGCAGCGTTCCGGCGGCCAGCGAACCCTTCAATATCGTACGACGCGTAGTGGTCATGTCATCCTCCCAAGATGATCCGGCGATCTTTTGATCTGCCGGTGAGCCGTTATGGGCGCCGTTGCCCGGTACGTTCTCAGGCGGCCATGGCCGCCTGCCGTCCGATGAAGTTGCGGCCGCGCTCGCCTTCGAGGGCCTTGCCGACGAGATGGTTCCACTCAGCGGCCGAGACGCCATAGGCAGCCGGGTCGGTCGCGACGCCGAGATCCCTGAGGAAGGTGCCGAGCCGCTCGGCGCCGGCTTCGAGGTCGGGGCCGAAGACCCGGCGCAGCGCCGCATCGCATTGCGGCTGCGCGCCCATCGCCCAGCGCATCACCATCGGCAGCGAGAAGGAGCAGGCGATGCCGTGGATCGTGCCGCTCTTCAAGGTGATGTCGTAGGAGATGTTGTGGGCGAGCGCCGTCCTGGTGTTGGAGAAGGCGAGGCCCGCCAGCAGGCTGGCGCGCATCTGCCGGGTCCTGAGCTCGACATCATCCAGCCGCTCCAGCAGGCGCGGCAGCGTGTCGATGATCTCCCTGGCGGCCTCGACCGCGTAATTGGCCGAGACCGGATTGCCGTTGACGTTCCAGATGCTCTCCAGCGCGTGGGAGAGGGCATCGAGCCCGGTCGCCAGGGTGAGGCCGCGCGGCGCACCGACCGTCAGGGCCGGGTCGAGCACTGCCGTCTCCGGATAGAGCCGGGGATGGGCGAGCGAGTACTTGCTGCCATTGGCCTGATCCCAGACCGTCGCCCAGGAGGTGACCTCGGAGCCGGTGCCGGCCGTGGTGGGTACGGCGATGATCGGGACGATCGCGGCCCCGTTGAGCGGCGTCTTCTCGGTCAGGTGTCGGCGCACCGTCTCGAAATCGCCGTCGCTCGCCGCCAGCACCTTGGCGGCGTCGATCATCGAGCCGCCGCCGAGCGCGACGATGACCTCGGCCGGCTCGGCTGAGCCGAATTGCCGGCAGGACTCGGCGAGGTCGGCGCAGTCCGGATTGGTCTCGATATTGGTGATCGAGACGACCGGCGCGCCGGCGATCCCCGTCAGCCGGGCGGAGAACTCGCGGAAGAGCGGCTGGTCATAGGTGACGAGGGCCCAGCGCCGCCCACCGATCAGCCCGGCGACCTCGTCGAGCAGGCCGCTGCCGAACCGGATCTTCACGGGGTTCCAGTACGCCCAGTTCATGCGGTCCATCCTCGCAAATGCGCCTTGCCGGCTTCGTTGCGAGGATGGTCACCGAGCTTCGATCTGATCACAAATTGATTTTTTGAGCAGAATGGATAGCTATTTTCTATGCATCTTGCGCGGGCTGGAAAAAGCCGGCGCTTGCTCGAAGCGCCGGCCGTTCCAAGCCGCGGAGATGTCTCAGGCCGGCGCCAGCTGCGCTTGCCGTTCGGGGAAGGGCCTGAACGACCACAGGATCAGCATCGCCGCCAGGCCGAGGATCCAGGAGCCGACATACATCGGCGCATAGGTGCCGAAGCGATCATAGATCAGGCCGCCGAGCAGCGGACCTGTCGACATGCCCAGGCTCCCGGCCATCGCCGTACCGCCGATGATCGTGCCCATCATCTTCAGCGGAAAATTCTCGCGGATGATCACGGCATAGAGCGGCATTGTGCCGGCATAGATGAAACCGACGATCACCGCGACCGCATAGAAGCCGGCAAGCTCACCGACGAAGGCATAGGCGAGCACGCCGAAGGCCTGCGCCAGCAGCCCGAGGACAAGGACGCGCTGGGCACCGTACCGGTCTCCGGCGACACCGAAGCCGAGGCGGCCGAACATGCCGGCCAGGCCCTCGACGCTGTAGATCGACACCGCCGCGAGCATCGGAATGCCGCAGGTCACGGCATAGCTCACCGTATGGAAGATCGGGCCGGAATGCGTGGCGCAGCAGAAGAAGTTCGCCAGCATCAGCGTGATGAATTGCGGCGAGCGCACGGCCTGGCCGACGCTCATCTCGCCCTGGGGTTCGTCAGCCATCGTGGCCTGTGCGCCGGTTTCCAGGGCCGGTGGCCGGCGCACGAGGAGCGCGGCGGGGATCATCAGCGCAGCGGCGAGGGCGGCGATGATCTGCATCGAGGTGCGCCAGTCATGGATGGTGACGAGCCAGGCTGCGAGTGGAGCCATCGTCATCGGCGCCATGCCCATGCCGGCCGAGACGAGCGAGACGGCAAGGCCGCGCTGCGTGTCGAACCAGCCGGTGACGCAGGCCATCATCGGCGCGAAGACGGCGGCGGTCGCCGCGCCGACGAGAAGGCCGAAGACGAACTGGAATTCGATCAGGGAATCCGCCCGGCTGGCGAGGGCCAGGCTGGCGGCGAGGACGATCGAGCCGGTGAGCACGACCGGGCGCGGCCCGTAGCGATCGGAGAGATTGCCCCAGGCCATGCTGGCGCCGGCCATGGCGAGGAAACCGATCGTCATCGCCATCGAGATGCCGGTGACGGACCAGCCGGTGTCCTGTGACATCGGCCGCAGGAAGACCGGTAGCGAGAACATGGCGCCGATCGCGACGCAGCCCAGCAGGCCACCGGCCGCGACGATCACCCAGCGATAGGATTGATTCATAGGAATCTCCGGGACGTTCCGCGTGCCGCAGGAAATGCCATGCGGCCTCACGCGCGCTCGATGCCCCTAGGACGCAGCGGCCTTGGCCATGCCGACAGGCCGCTGCGATTTTTTTGCGACTGCGTCGCGTGGTCAGCCCTGCGGCGGCTTCCAGTCGCCCGACGGAATGGTGTTGACCATCCACGGGATGCCGAACTTGTCGACCAGGGAGCCGAAGCCGGGCGACCAGAAGGTTTCGCTGAACGGCATCACCGCCCTGCCGCCGTCGGCCAACTGATCGAACCAGCGCTGTCCTTCAGCCTTGTCGTTCGTATGCAGCGTGACGTCGAAGCCATTCTTGGGCTTGTCGATATTGGAAGCCCAGGCCTTGTCCATGTCGGCGCCCATCAGCGCCTGGTCGCCGACTTCGAGCCAGCAATGCATCAGCCAGCTCTTGTACTTCTCGTCGGTGATCGGCATGCCCGGAGGGGCATCGCCATAGGGCATCGCCGCCGTGATCTTGCCGCCGAGGACCTTGGCGTAGAACTCGAACGCCTCGCGGCATTGGCCCTGGAAGCTCAAGCTGGTCACGATCTTCATGGTCGTCTCCTTTTCCGATCTGGTTTCGGCCGGTCA
>Ga0102589_1005432_pt1 | contig 11140 bp, 8 predicted proteins | sample AraplaMF_Col_mLB_FD_76858 | JGI IMG/M metagenome (GOLD analysis project Ga0102589, IMG submission 76858) | Arabidopsis root microbial communities from the University of North Carolina, USA - plate scrape MF_Col_mLB | ecosystem: Host-associated > Plants > Roots > Endosphere | place: USA... | reverse complement strand
TAATGGATTTGCGATCCATTGATTAATCATCATTTGATTCATTCGTATTTCACGAATATCTCCGCTATTCATAAATGTAAACGCTAAGTTATTACCTTTTATTTGAAAATTTGAAGGGTTAATTGTTGTCATTTTTCCCACTCGCCTTCCTTACTTTGTTAAAGTGAATTTTAGTTCGGCAACGTCTCGACTGTTGCCGCCGATAAAGGCGAAGAAGTCACCGGAATCGCTATTGAATTCTAAGTTAGAATGATGATAGCGAAGCTGTTCTTCCGCTAATGTAAAGGTAACTTCTTGACTTTCTCCCGGCTCTAGTAAGATTCTGCTGAATGCTTTCAATTCTTTGACTGGACGTACCACTTCTCCGGATAGGTCACGAACATACAATTGGACAAGCTCTTCACCGGGCCGATCTCCCGTGTTGGTGACAAGTACCTTGATGGTCAAAGGCTGTTCCATTGTTATCGTTGATGAAGAAAGGGTTGCCTCGCTATATTCAAAGGTTGTATAGCTAAGACCAAATCCGAAAGGTAATAACGGTTCATTAGGCATGTCCAAGTACTGCGATACATAACGTATCTGTGCATCAGGTGCACCTTGTGGACGGCCTGTATTGAAATGATTGTAGTAGACAGGCACTTGACCCAATGCATATGGGAATGACATGGTTAACCGAGCTGTTGGATTCTGTCTGCCATATAATAAATCAGCTATGGCTGCTCCGCCTTCGGTTCCTGGATACCAAGCTTCAAGCAGGGCGTCCACTTGGTCGTAGACTCCGTGTAAGTCTAGGGGGCGACCGTTAAAAAGAACCGCAACCATAGGCTTATTCAACGACTTTAACGCGGTGATCAGTTCTAGCTGAACCTTAGGTAGAGTAATATCTCCACGGCAACCAGCCTCGCCACTCATATCGGAATGTTCACCTAAAGCGAGCACAATGACATCAGCATCTTGTGCGGTTACTAATGCTTCTGCCAATTGAGCTTCCGTCATCGTCTCGATTGTACAACCTTGTGCGGTCTTGATATGCGAAGAGCCTACGAGATCGACCATACCGGTATACAACTGAACAGCTTCTTCTTTAGATCCCAACCAAGACCATGGGCCGAGAATATCTCCACTTTGAGAGAACGGACCAATCAAAGCGACTTTTTGCTCTTCTTTTAAGGGTAAAACGTTGTCATTCTTCAATAACACAGAAGATTTAGTGGCTGCATCTCGAGCAGCTTGACGATGTGCTTCGGATAAGATGAGTTTTTCTTCAAGCTCGATGCTTGCGCCACGATACGGATTATCGAACAGACCTAATTTGTGCTTCAGTGTCAAAATACGCAGGACGGCTTCATCAATGAGTGATTCATTAACTTGGCCGTTTTCAATCCATGCTTTTAGATGATTTTCATAGCAAAGCGTCATCATCTCAATATCAACACCAGCTTGGATCGCTTTATAAGCTGCTTCTGCTTCATTCACAGCAATGCCGTGAGGAATCATCTCTTTAACTGCGCCCCAATCGGAAATTAAGACACCGTCAAATCCCCATTCGTCTCGAAGCAGGTCTCTCATTAAGCGGCGATTTCCAGAAGCCGGAATTCCATCGACCGTATTAAATGCGGTCATTACCATCTCGCAGCCTTCATCTAACGCAGCACGGTAAGCGGGGAGGTAATATTCACGCATTTGGCGTTCGGACATATCTACCGTATTGTAGTCACGACCGGCTTCTGCTGCACCGTAAGCGGCAAAGTGTTTCACACAAGCTGCTACACGAGAATGATCATGCGTTAAATCCGTTCCTTGGAAACCTCTTACGAAAGCTCGTGCAAATTCACTATTAAGGAAAGGATCTTCTCCGGTAGATTCCATGACTCTCCCCCAACGTGGATCACGTACGAGGTCAACCATAGGTGCGAACGTAACGTGTACACCAGCGACTGAAGCCTCTTTGGCGGCTACTGCTGCGGTGTTCTCCGCCATTTCCATATCCCAGGAGCAGCCGATCGCAAGAGGGACAGGGAAGATCGTTTTGTACCCATGAACAATATCTGCCATGAATAATAGTGGAATACCTAGTCGATTATTTTTTAAATGGGCCTCTTGTACTTGAATGACTTCTTTAGCTCCTGTCAAACCTAATACTGATCCCGAATTTCGAACCGAATCATCTGGAACTCCCATAGCTGCCATAGGTCCTGTTATTTCGCCTTGGCTCTCTGAGCCTTCAAAAAATGGACCCGCTAACTGAAGCAGCTGACTGATTTTTTCTTCTATAGTCATTTGGCTTATTAATGAAATTAACTGTTGTTCCGACATATGTTTTCCTCCATTTTGTTAAGCCTCAAAAGCGATGTTCAAGGACATCAGAATATTATAGAAACGTTTCTATCGTCACACAAAAACCATTATAAACACCTTTAATAGCGACGTCAACCTAGGTTTTCATATCTTTTGAAAGAAGAGAATCGTTTTGAATAACACGAATTATTCACTTGTATACGATTACAGCATGTTATATAATGATTATCGAAACGTTTTAAATTAGTTGGATGATCGATTTTGATGCGGAGTAATAAACGTAATTGAAACGTTTCACAAATTACTATCATGATTAGAGAGGAAGTTAAATATGCGTAAAAAAACAGCAGCAACCGTACTAGCATCTACTTTACTTGTTATGGGTATCCTTTCAGGATGCGGTTCAAAATCAGCAGAAACAACAGATAACTCCGGCAATAAAGTGACAACAATTAGTGTATGGGGGATGGGGGAGGAAGCGAAGTCACTTCCCAAAATGGCTGAACTTTTCGAAGCAGAGAATCCAAACATTAAAGTTGAAGTACAAGCGTTACCGTGGGATTCAGCACACGACAAATTGCTAACAGCTGTTGCATCGAAAAAAGGTCCTGACGTTGTACAAATGGGTACAACTTGGATTCCAGAATTTGCGAACGCAAAAGCCTTGATGGATTTAACTCCGTATTTAGATAAATATCCTGGATTGAAACAAGACAACTTCTACCCTGGATCAGTTCAAACTGGAACATTTGAAGGTGCATATGTAGGCGTACCTTGGTACATCGATACACGCGTCCTTTACTACCGTACAGATTTACTCAAAGAAGTTGGCTACGATCAAGCACCAAAAACTTGGGCAGAAATGCAAGATGCAGCAAAGAAACTTGCTGATCGAGGTCAAGGAAAATACGGTTTCGCCCTTGACGTTAAAGAACAATCTCTTTCCTTTATGTTAGCTCGCCAAAATGGTTCTGAATTGTTCGATGCAGCAGGTAAACCATTATTTAACCAACCGGCTTTCGTAGATACTGTGAAATATATGAATAGCTTCGTTGAGAATGGCTCTGCTCCAGTGGATCTGGGTATTGATGCAATTCAAGGCTTCCGTGGCGATGGCGTTGCACCGATGTTTATTAGCGGACCTTGGATGGTTCAATTGATTAAAGATCAAGCGCCTGATATTGATGGTAAGTGGGCAACAGCGGTATTGCCTGCGGGTAAAGATAACAACTTCTCCTCTCTTGGTGGATCGAACATGTCTGTATTCCAATACACAGAGAATGCAGAAGCATCACTGAAATTCGTTGAGTTCATGGCGAAACCTGAGACACAATTGAAATGGATGGAGTTAACTAAATCCCTTCCTTCTTCAAAAGAAGCTTGGAACAACCCAGTTCTTCAAGAAGATGCGAACTATAAAGTATTTGGTGAACAATTAAAAACGGCGGTTCCAATGCCTTCTACAAAACAATTTGAAGAAATTGCTCAAAACTTTTTGAGTAGCTTTGAAAAAGTGTACCGTACAAAAGGTGCTGACGTACAAAAGGAAATGGACGATTTCAACAAGAAAGCTGAATCGATTATTAATAAGTAATAATATAGACCAATGAAGCTAACCGGCTACAATAGCCGGTTAGCTCTCTCATTATCTGTTTATAGGAACCTGAGTAAAGGAAGTGACTAAGGTATGAAAGGTTTCACCTCGAGAAAGGCACCATATTTTTTCATAGCGCCAGCGATCATATTGCTCCTTGTGTTTTCGTTATTGCCAATCTTCGTGGCACTGTTCATTAGTTTTACGAATATGGACTTGGCTGGATTAGCAGACTATTCAAATTTGAGCTTTATTGGCTTTAAAAACTACATCAATGTGCTTTCGGACCCCGTTTTTTTAAAAGCCATTTTTAATACATTGTTTTACGTTATTATTGGGGTTCCTCTCGTTATTGTAACTTCACTTGGTGTGGCTTTATTGATTAACTTAGGTACTTCTAAAATCTTCAAAGTGTTTCGTGTTGTCTATTATTTGCCTTCTGTTACGAACGTTGTAGCGGTAGCGGTAGTCTGGACTTATTTGTACAACCCTGCATTTGGTCTGTTCAATTACATTCTAGAATCTATGAACTTATCTGCAATTCCGTGGTTGACCGATCCTACAGTAGCCAAATTATCATTGATTCTTATGGCACTCTGGAGAGCGGTAGGTTTAAATATGATCATTTTCATTGCTGCATTACAAGGTATTCCAAAGTCTTATTATGAAGCTGCGCAATTGGATGGTGCCAATACGTGGCAACAAGTTACGAAAATTACGATTCCGATGCTGCGCTTTGCGATTTTCTTCGTATCGATTACGACGATGATCGGATGGCTTCAGTTCTTCGAAGAACCGTTCATTATGACCAAGGGTGGACCACTGGATGGCACGATGTCAGCTGCATTGTTTATTTATAAAAATGGTTTCCAATTGAGTAACTTTGGATATGCTGCGGCTGGATCATTTATTTTATTCATCGCTGTCATCGCGGTAACGTTGGTTCAATATAGAGTGCAAGCGAAAGAATCAGATTATTAAAAGAGTGGAGGTGAACCGATGAAAGGTGCAAATAAAGATAAATTATTTCAATGGGTGGCCGGGATTGTATTAACAATTGGAGGTATTCTGTTTGTGCTTCCTTTTATTTGGATGATCTTATCATCCTTTAAGATGGAAAGTGAAGTTATTCTGATTCCACCAACATTGTGGCCGAAAGATTTTACTTTGGATAACTACACCAATTTATTTCAAAATATGAACTTTGCCGTGTATTTGAGAAATACAATGATCATCGTTCTTTTCTCATTCTTTGGAATGTTCTTAAATGCGATGGCTGGTTTTGGTTTTGCCAAGTACGATTTTAAGGGGAAAGAAAGTACATTCCTTATGGTATTGGCAACAATGATGATTCCAAGCCAAGTAACGATGATCCCGGTTTATTTGATCTTAAACAAAATGAATTTGACCGACACGATGCTGGGGATTGTATTACCTAGTCTCGTGGGTGCGTTCGGAATTTTCTTGTTCCGTCAGTTTATGACGACCATTCCAGATGAAATACTGGAAGCGACGCGACTCGATGGAGCTAGTGAGTTCAGAATTTTCATGCAGATTATTATTCCGTGTTCGAAGCCAATTCTTGCTGTACAGGCCATTCTTGCCTTTATCGGTGGTTGGAACAGCTTCCTATGGCCGTTAATCATGGCGAACAATGAAAGATTATATACCTTGTCCGTCGGTCTCTCATTACTGAAAAGTCAGTATGGCGGGAATTTTGCCCTGCAGATGGCGGGCGCAACCTTCATGGTTATGCCGGTTATTATCATCTTTATTATTTTCCAGAAAAATATTATTGAGAATTACACGACTTCCAGTTCGAAATAAAGTGAGCACCGAGGCGTGTTTATGAAACCTTCCTTTACAAATAGATGTAACACAAAGAGCTGTTCCGACGTAGCGACTGATACGTGTGGAACAGCTTTTTGGTATTTTTCTGATGCGTTTTTCCATTAAATTCACAAATTTCCCTCTATAAGTGTGATAAATATCACATTATATTGTGTGAAAATAGTTATAATTTAAATATGTTAATTTTTTCACAAAGTGGTGATGGAGGCGTGTTCAATGAAAAAAAAGTTGGTCATGATCGGCAATGGGATGGCGGGCGCACGTTGTATTGAAGAGATTCTAAAAAGAGATGCTGACATGTTCGACATCACCATGATTGGGGATGAGCCGTATCCGAACTATAACCGGATCATGCTGTCGAATGTCTTACAAGGGAAAACAACATTTAACGAAATTAATATAAATGATTGGGATTGGTACAAGGAGAACCACATTCAACTTATCTCCAATGAGCGAGTAACCGAAATTCAACGAGAGCAGCAGCAAGTCGTTACGAATCAAGGGAAGGTCATTCCTTACGACGAGTTGATTATTGCGACGGGATCGAGTGCGTTTATTTTACCCGTTCCTGGGAATGAGCTTGAAGGCGTCGTCGGTTTCCGTACGATTGAAGATACAGAGCGGATGATGGATGCTGCGAAACAATACAAAAAAGCCGTCGTTATTGGTGGTGGCTTACTAGGACTAGAAGCGGCACGCGGTCTGATCGATCGCGGGATGGACGTGCATGTCGTTCACTTGCTGCCGAATTTGATGGAGATGCAGCTCGACCGTGAAGCGGCGAAGCTGCTCCAGAAGGACCTCGAGAAGCAAGGTATGAAGTTCCTCATGGAGAAGAAGACGACGGAAATCTATGGCGATCAGCGGGTTGAAGGACTTAGATTCGATGACGGCACAAGTGTCGAATGTGATCTTGTCGTGATGGCGGTAGGGATCAGACCGAATGCTGCGATTGGGCGGGAAGCGGGGCTTGCTGTAGGTCGCGCGATTCAAGTGAATGATTACATGCAGACATCGGATCCACAGATTTATGCGGTTGGCGAATGTGCAGAGCATCGTGGGATCGCTTATGGGCTTGTCGCACCACTCTATGAACAAGGGGTCGTGCTTGCGGATGTCCTAACTGGCAAAGAGACAACGGGTTACCAAGGCAGCGTTCTCTCAACGCAGCTGAAGGTAGCAGGATGTGATCTATTCTCGGGCGGCGAAATCCATGAGAGCGATGATACGAAGGCGATTGTGGTGCAGGACCAATTGAAGGGTGTCTATAAAAAAGTGCTCGTCCGTGACAATAAAGTGGTTGGTGTCGTGCTCTATGGCGATGCATCGGACGGTACGCGGTTGTTCAGCATGCTGAAGAAAGAAGCCGATATTCAAGAATTTACGAATGCTTCTGTCTTGCATAAAGCAGGGGAAGAGTCGGGGATCGACGTAGCATCGATGAGTGCCAATGAGACGGTATGCGGATGTAACGGGGTTACCAAAGGCACAATTGTAGGAGCTATTCTGGAGCATGGATTAACGACCTTCAACGAAGTGAAAGCCGTGACCAAAGCAGGCGGATCTTGTGGTAAATGCCGCGGGGTCGTGGAAGCGATTCTTGCTCATACCTTGGGCGACAAATTCGACGCATCGGCGGAAGTCACCGGCATGTGTAGTTGTACGACATTATCTCGCGATGAGGTGGTTGAAGCGATTCGTGAGAAAGGGATGCATACGCCAAAAGAAGTCCGTATCGTGCTCGGCTTCAAGCATGAAGAGGGCTGCTCGAAATGTCGTCCAGCGTTGAACTACTATTTGCGCATGCTGCGTCCGGATGAATATGAAGATGACAAAGCCTCCCGATTCGTCAACGAACGGATGGACGGCAATATCCAGAAGGATGGTACGTTCTCAGTTGTTCCTCGGATGTACGGTGGAACGACGACGCCGGAAGATTTGATCCGTATTGGTGAAGTCGCTAAGAAATATAATGTACCGCTCGTGAAAATTACGGGCGCAGCACGTGTGGGCCTCTTTGGTGTCAAAAAAGAGGATTTGCCGAAGGTATGGGCCGAGCTGGAGATGCGTTCAGGCTATGCTTATTCTAAATCGCTGCGCAATGTGAAAACTTGTGTTGGTTCGCAATTCTGCCGATTCGGTACGCAAGATTCACTCGGACTCGGAATTCGCTTGGAGCAAGAGATCGAGATGGTCGATACACCGCACAAGATGAAAATGGGTGTTACGGGTTGTCCGCGGAACTGTGCTGAAGTGTTAACGAAGGATTTCGGTGTCGTCTGTGTGGAGAACGGATACCAGTTGTATTTTGGCGGAAATGGCGGAACGGAAGTCCGTGAATGCGATAGCTTGACGACGGTCGCGACGGAAGATGAAGTGGTGCAAATGGCGAAGGCCTACGTTCAATTGTATCGGGAGACGGGGATTTATGGAGAGCGTACTGCCCCTTGGGTTGACCGCGTTGGCGTAGACAAAGTACGTATGGTCCTCGAGAATCAGGATCAGGTGGAGAAGCTAGCTGCTAGATTTGAACTCGCCCGAGACACGTACCGTGAGGCATGGAGCGTAACGCTCGAAGATGAACAACGCCGGAATATGTACACCATTGAACAACGATAGAAGGGATGATCGCGATGAGTACAACGATGAATATGATCAAAGTTATCAAGCTCGAAGATCTTGCGATACAGATCGGCAAAGAAGTGCATGTGAAGGAGAAGTCGATCGCCATCTTTCGTCTATCGAATGGTGATGTCCGTGCGGTGAGTAACCGTTGTCCGCATAAGAATGGTCCGCTTGCCGAAGGGATCGTCTCCGGGGAATTCGTGTTCTGTCCGCTGCATGACTGGAAAATCTCGCTTGTCACAGGTGAAGTCCAGAAGCCGGATGATGGATGCATTGAGGTATACCCGACGGAAATTCGCGACGGTTACGTGTATCTAGGGGGGCTGTGATAGATGAAGGAACTCATTAACGTTATTAACAACGCAGGCGTGAGTAAAGTCGCATTGCTTAAGCGCAGCAAGGGGAAGTACCTGACTTCCTCGATGCTCGCCGGATTGTTCGTTGGTCTTGGCATCATTCTCATCTTCACGATTGGCGGGCTATTGTCGCCAGCGCATGTACCAAGCACGAAGATTATTATGGGGATTTCCTTCGGGATTGCCCTCAGCCTGGTCATCATGGCGGGCGGCGAATTGTTCACCGGCAATAACTTTATACTCACAGTCAGTACGTTAGAGAAGAAGACCACTTGGCTTGAGACAATGAAAATATGGTTCTATAGCTATATCGGTAACTTCGCAGGATCCATGCTCGTGGCAGCGATCTTCGTTGGTACAGGGCTTGCAACGGGCGGCGTTGCTGATTTCATCAACACGGTAGCGGGAGCCAAAATGAATGCACCGTTCCTCGAGTTGTTCATGCGCGGCATCTTGTGTAATACGCTCGTCTGTCTGGCGATCTGGTGCTCGATGAAATTGAAAGAAGAGACAGCCAAGCTCATCATGATCTTCTGGTGTCTGTTCGCCTTCATTACATCAGGCTTCGAGCATAGTGTAGCGAATATGACGTTGTTATCGATTTCGTTATTCATCCCGCATCCAGAGACAGTGTCGTGGGCTGGTCTTGCGGCGAACCTCGTTCCTGTAACGCTAGGGAATATCGTCGGCGGCATGCTGTTCGTGGGCATTGCGTATTGGTATATTGCACGGGAAAAATAGAAACAGGGCTGTACAGAGAGGCAATCCGATGATGGATCCTCTGTGCAGCCCTTTTTTTGTTTGGTCGATGCTGCGGTTTACTGTGCGGATGGATGGTAGCAGTAGCTGTAGCGCATCGTCTGGACTACTTCTATCCTGGATTCTTGCACTAACTTTGGCTTAAATTCGCTCGAAGTGGCACCTATCCTGTATATTTGCACGATAGAGTAAGGGTTTGAGCTCAAATGGTATAAATTCGAGTCTCTACGATGCGAGGATCCATGATAGAGCACGATAGTGAGCTCTGATGGATCACTATCATGCAGAGATCCAACATAGGCGTCATAGGGACAGGAGTGGGGAAGATGTATTTCAAAAGACTTAACTAGTGGAGGAGAAGAGTTGCATATTCCGCATACTTTCGCTCGCCCGCATCGCTCGCCCTCACATTGTCCGCGCCGCACCATACGCCAACACCTGCACCATACATTTGCCCCGCAACGGAGCCCGCCGCATCACACCTGCGTCTCACTCACACTCCCTTGCTCCGATCCAGCGCCGCCCCGATGGCCTCGGTAAGCCGTTGGCGACATGCCCGTGTACTTCTTGAACATCTTGTAGAAGTACCCCGGCTCCAAGTACCCGGCGCTGCGCGAAATATCGCTCATCTTCATGTTGGTCGTCTTCAGCAACTTCTGCGCTTTCTTAATGCGGAAGGCGTTCAGATAATCCGAGAAGCTCTCACCCGTTTCCTTCTGGAACAGCTGCCCGAGATAGAAGGGGTGGATATGCAGTGTATGGCTCAACGTCTTGAGCGACAGCTCCTCTGCATAATTCGTCTGAATCTGGTGCAGCACCTGCTTCACGACGGAGCTAAATTCGTCGTCCTCGGTCGACAGGTAGTCGATGGCCGAATCCGCGATAAACTTGACATGCGCCGTCAGCTGACCGATCGTATGCGCGCGGAACAGGGCTGTGAACAGCTGCTTATAGCCGCTCGTCGCCAGCTCATGATTCAGTTTATTGTCGCGCACGACCTGCTTCATACATAGGATCAGTTCCACAGCACGATTATGAATATGTGCCGGCGTAATGGATGCAGTCGATTGCAGCTCTTGGAACAGTTTATCGATATAGGCATGAACGGCCGACTTGTCTTTACCGAGCAGGAGGCGCTCATATTCGAAGGCATCCATCGAAGGCAGTTCCAGCTCCTCATCGACCGCAACGATCCGATCGTAAGAGATAATGGCATTATCCGTATTCGTGAGGAAATATTCCTGCAGCCGTTTGGCATGCGCATAGCTCTGGGACATATCCAGATAGCTCAGCTCCATGCTGCCAAGCGTGATAAATACATGCATGCCAAGCCGCTGCTTCAATTCCAATCGAATCTGCTCCAGCAAGGGCAGTGTCGCCGCTAGACCTGCCTCTGCGCTTGCGCCAGTAATCAGAATAATCGTGTCGCCATCATTATCGCAGTAACTATAGCTGCCCTCCATCTTACGCGCGAGCGTCTGGCAGATGCGATAAGCTTCGCTATTCTGCTGTTGTTCCCATATCGAGGCATCGCTGCCATTCTCTGCAGCGGAATCCTGTACCGTCTTCACCGTGGCAGCGGCATAGAAGGGGCGATCCACCGGGATCTCCAGGAACTCTAACCGATTCCGCAGTTCCGCGGGGTCGATGTTCCCTG
>Ga0102589_1005431_pt1 | contig 11143 bp, 9 predicted proteins | sample AraplaMF_Col_mLB_FD_76858 | JGI IMG/M metagenome (GOLD analysis project Ga0102589, IMG submission 76858) | Arabidopsis root microbial communities from the University of North Carolina, USA - plate scrape MF_Col_mLB | ecosystem: Host-associated > Plants > Roots > Endosphere | place: USA... | reverse complement strand
AGGACAAGACGGCTATGATACACTGAAAAAAGTTTATGAAGACGGCCGTGTAAGTGAACCTGGTACGATTGACTATGAAATGTTTATCGAACATTTAAATACACTGAAAAAAGTTGATGCAAAAGTAGAAGGACGTATTATTGCAACAATTCCATTTACAGATATCGAAAAAGGATCAGAAACAGAAGGCTATGTTCGTGATCTTTATTACCGTGATTTAACAAACGGTACTTCTGCAACAATCTATTCACCAAACGCAAACTTAACTCGTGCTCAAGCTTCATCATTTATCGCGCGTGCCTTAAAGCTTGAAGCTAAAGGTCAAGCAACATTCTCGGATATTGCTAATTTAAATGATGCAACACAAAAAGAAATTATAGCACTTGCTGAAGCAGGAATTGTAAAAGGTGTGAATGGTGATAAATTCAATCCTAATGCAAAAGTAACTCGTGCTCAACTTGCATTAATGTTCGCTCGTGCATATGAATTACAACATGATGCAAAAACAGGGTTAAAAGCTGATTTCAGTGATATTTCTCAATACGACGCTGAAACACAAGATGCGATCGCACTTCTGAAAGACTTAAAGATTGTTAGCGGCGCAAACGGCAAATTTATGCCTGGTAACAACGCTACACGTGCACATATGGCAAAAATGCTTTCTAATTACATTCCTTTTGTAAAAGAATCTAAATAATTTTTAAAATCCCGCTTCTCAGGTAGAGAGCGGGATTTTTATCAATTATGCCTCGGCATAATTGCGTCCGGAGGCGACTTTAACTTCTTTCAGCGGGTGCTTGCACACCAGCTGAAAGAAGTTAAAAATTAAATTTAAAGTTATCTGGATCTTGCCCAAATCGTTCATTGCGATTTACTGTAGCTACTTTATCCATTTGCGTCAGCGTTAATTCAAAATCAAAAATCTGTGCATTTTCCTCAATACGACTAGGTGTTACAGACTTTGGAATAACAAGTGTATCATTTTGTAAATGCCAGCGAAGCACTACTTGAGCAGCTGTCTTTCCTATTTCGCGACCAATCTCTATAATCGTCGGATTATCAAGAACACCACCGCGACCTAATGGAGACCATGCTGTAACAGCAATTCCATGCTCACTACAATATGCTCTTAATGCATCTTGCTGTAAATATGGATGCACCTCTACCTGATTGACCATTGGTGCAATATTTGCTTTAGCTAATAGCTTTTGTAAATGGTGCTCATGGTGATTTGAGACCCCTGTTGCACGAATTAATTTTTCATCATATAAACGCTCAATTGCTCTATACGTCTCTTCAAATGTTTCTGGGACTGCCCAATGAGTTAAATATAAATCTAAATAGTCCATATTTAACTTTTTCAAAGATACTTCAAAAGCTCGTAATGTTTCATCATACCCTTGGTCATTATTCCAAACCTTTGTTGTCACAAAAATATCCTCACGTTTAACGCCTGAATGACGAATAGCTTCGCCCACCTCAGCCTCATTACCATAAAGCGAAGCCGTATCTATAGCTCGGTAGCCATACTTAAGAGCTTTATCAATTGCCTGCAACGTCTCATCACGCTCTGTCATTTTATAAACACCTAAGCCAAAGCGAGGCATTTCCACACCGTTTGTTAATGTTTTTGATGATTGTAAATTCAAGAATAACAACCCCTTTCTTTTCCTAGTTCCATTATACAAAAAATTGGTTTTAAGAAACATAAGGAAAGTTTCCGGGGGAATTACTTATTGTTCTTCTGCTTTCTCTTCATAATCATCCACTTGAATAGGGTCTGGAATTCGATCGTCTTCTACGAGCTCTTGACCATCACGTAAATGCTCCATCTGCTTCCCTAAATCCTGTAAATCCTTAAAATTCCTAGCCATTGTGCCGTTTTCGATATTTGGAACCTTTTTTTCCACTATCATCACCTCTCTTATAGTTTTCCCTAAATAGTTATTTCTGAACCATTTCTGACATATTTTATTCCGCTACCTCGTTTCATTTTTATAGTAGATAGGCTATACTAAAAAGAGATGTCTTTATAAACATGAGGAGGGTTCTTCCATGAGTTTACTATTAATTATTGGTGTAACTGTAGCGTTCTTAACTGCTATTTTCACTGCTGGTTACGAAGGCAACTACAGATCAGACAAATAATACTTCAAGAAAATCGCTAAGCATAAATATGCTTAGTGATTTTTTTGTTTTTCTAAAACTAATGTGTCAATAAAATTAAGGTTACATATTATTTGGTTCTTCGGAACAGCAAGTGGTTGATTTCCGTTCCGACTGAGCGCTTTCATGAGGACGTCCTATAGCTGCTTCGGTTAACTCTCTTATTTATTGGAATAATATAATTACTTGACTTTCTGCACTTTATAAAATAAACTTACTTACATAAAGTAAGTTGATAATTAATAATAACTTTTATTTGGAGGTAATTGGTTATGCATTTTCATGAAAAACCTAACACATATGTCACAAATGTTGAAATTAAAGTGAGTGATTTACAACGATCATTAACTTATTATCAAGAGGTAATTGGTTTTAAAGTTTTACATCAGGAGTCACATAGAGCAACTCTAACAGCTGATGGTAAAACAGCTTTACTGACAATCGTCCAACCTGAAACAGTAGAAGAAAAAACGAGCTTAACAACTGGTCTTTATCATTTTGCAATTTTATTACCCACTCGTCGTGATTTAGCGAATATTATTACTCATTTCCATAACAATGGCGTGTACTTCGGAGCATCTGACCATGATGTCAGTGAAGCACTTTATTTAAATGATCCCGATAATAATGGTATTGAGGTTTATGCGGATCGTCCTGAAAATGAATGGAGTTGGCATTTCGACCAAGTTCATATGGTGACTGAACCTCTTAAAATCCATTCTATATTAGAGGAAGGCGATGGTAGATGGGATGGCCTTCCAGCTGATACGGTTATGGGGCATATTCATTTATCAGTTTCTAATTTAGCTGCCGCAGAGAATTTTTATACAAAAGGTTTAGGATTTGAGATTGTCACTCGCTATGGCGCACAAGCTTTATTTATCTCAACCGGCCGCTATCACCATCATATCGGTTTAAACACTTGGCACTCTGAAAACGCACCAAAGCTTGGTGACAATCAAGTTGGCTTAAAAACATTTTCATTACGTCTAGATAATGAAGAGCAAGCAGCAACAATGAAAGAAAATCTACGTGCTATTGGTGCACCCGTTACTGATATTGACGGAGGTTTCCAAACAGAGGACCCATCAGGTATCGTTGTTTTATTGAAATTTTAAAAAGTGATGTGAAGGGCTACCCGTCGATTAAGGGGTTTTATCCGTCGCTTGTTGCGCTCTTTCCGTCGATGCGCATGACTATCCGCCCTCGCCAAGACTCACAGGCAACTTTACGTTTAATAAAAAAACTAAAGCAGTTCTCCTATTATGAGAGAACTGCTTTTTTTAATGTAATCCTGGATATCCTTGTTGACGCAACGCTTCATAAATAACAATGGCTGCTGTATTTGATAGATTGAGTGAACGAACATGCTCGCTCTGTGGAATACGTAAGCACATATCCCGACGTTCATAAGCAAAATCCTTTGGCAGGCCAGTCGTTTCTTTTCCAAACATAAAGTAAATATCACGATCTTTATCACTAAAATCATGTGTCGTAAAAGGCTCTTCACTATATGTCTCAATTAAATAAACGTCGCCATTTTTGGATGCCTCTATAAAATCCTCTAGTGAATCATGGTATACGACATTGACACTATGCCAGTAATCTAAGCCGGCACGTTTTAGCATTTTATCGTCTGTGGAAAAGCCCAGAGGACGAATTAAATGTAATGAGGTATTTGTTCCAGCACATGTGCGTGCAATATTCCCTGTATTCGCTGGGATTTCTGGTTGATATAAAACGATATGCAATGGCATAACGATACACTTCCTTAACTAAAAAATTGTAAACCTTTATCAATTTCAACGAGTACTTCCTCGTCTTGTTCTTTTGCTTTTGCCTCAAGTAATGCAGATTGGGCATGCTCCCCGCCTATCTTACCTAAAGCCCATGCTGCTGTTCCTCGAATAACAGGTCGTTCATCCTTTTCAAGAAGTGCTACTAAATCAGGTACCGCAGCTTCTTCTTTAAAGTGCGCAAGTGCCAAAATAGCATTGCGTTGAATTGGCTTTTTTCCCCGCCACGAACCAGAAACATGTCCAAACTTTTCTTTAAAGTCACGATTTGAAATCGTTAAAAGTGGAACAAGTAATGGCTTTGCAAGCTCTGGATCAGGTTTAAATTCCTCATGTATCCAGTTAATCTTGCCTTTATTCTTTGGGCATACGGTCTGGCATGTATCGCAGCCATACAAACGATTACCAATATGGGTACGAAACTCATCAGGTAACATTCCCTTAGTTTGCGTTAAAAAGGCTATACAACGTTGCGAGTCTAGTTGTCCCCCCTCGATTAACGCGCCTGTTGGACAAACATCTAAGCATAAACGGCAATCCCCACATTCATCCTCCATAGGCTTATCAGGCGCAAAAGGGATATTCGTAATAAGCTCTCCTAAATATACATAAGAACCGAACTCAGGCGTAATAATCGAGCAGTTTTTTCCGCTCCAGCCTATTCCTGCACGTTCCGCAACTGCCCTATCCACAAGTGCCCCCGTATCAACCATTGATTCAATACGTGCACCTTCTATACGGTCCTCAAGCCAGGCTGATAATAATTTCAATCGCTCACGTAATGCTGTATGATAATCGACACCCCAGGAAGCACGGCAAAAAATCCCGCGTCTTGCACCCTTCTTGCCAACAGGTGCATTTTGCATGCGCGACGGATAGGCTACTGCGATCGCTACAATGCTCTCTGCTCCCTCTAACAATTGTAGGGGTTCGGTACGTTTTTCAACATCGCTTTCTTCAAAGCCAGACTGATAGCCAAGTTCTTGTTGACGGCGCAGTCTATTTTTTAATTCTGTAAATGGAGCTGCTGTTGTAAAGCCAATTTTGTCTACACCAATGGACATTGCATACGCCACAAATTCACGTTGTAGGTCATGTATGTTCATTTCATTTCCAACTCCTTACATGATACAATAATAAAAATAGATAAAGTAGGTGATGTTTTATGGAAATTTCAATTAATCAATCTCTATTGACACAACATCCCGAGCTAAAAATCGGCATTATTCATTATACCAAAATTGTGGTTGCAGAATCGCCTCAAATGATTAAAGGCCGCATGCAATTGTATCAGGAAAATCTCTTTTTAGAAATGCAAGATCGTCCTGTAACGCAACGAGAGGGTATCGCAGAATGGCGACAACTATGGAAAAAGCTTGGCGCAGATCCGAACCGCTATCGCCACTCAGCAGAAAGCTTAATGCGCCGAATTAGTAAGCAAAATTATTTAACACCTCTCCACTCAGGTGTTGATTTAAATAATTTCTTCTCCCTCCAATATGAAATTCCAGTAGGATTATATGATGTGGCTAAACTAAAAGGACCTATAGAGATTGCACTTGGCAACGAGGAAACTGGCTATGAGGGCTTAAATGGACGTTTTAATTCATTAAAAAATATCCTATATAGCTGTGATGCTGAGGGAGCGTTTGGATCACCATTTGTCGATTCTACACGTACGTCTGTTTCAGAGGAAACGACTGAGGCTCTACATATATTCTACCTCCGCCCATCATTGTCAGAAGAAAATGCAAAAGAGCTTCTTGCATCTGCTGGTAAGATGTTTAACCAAGTTCATGGCGGCGATTATAAAATGGCCCTATTAACAAACGCAGCACCATCTACTATACTGGAAAAGGATGTGTTTTCATGATTAATCTTGCAGAAGCCGTTAAGCTAAAAAGTATTTTAGCAAAAAAAGTTCAAGAGCTCGTTAGCGAGTTACATCGTAGCGCTTTTGTAACTGTCGAAAAAGGACAAGCACCCAAAACGAGTAATCGTGCAATGACAGTAATTGAAGCTGAATTAGCTCAAGTACGTCTCGATGTTCGTACATTGGATCGCTTAGTATATGAAGCAAATATAAAAAACTCAGTAGACTTTAAAGGTGAAAAACTAGCATTAGTTGAAGCAATTGAACTCGCTACACAGCTCCGTGCAGACGCTGAACTTTGCAAAGATTTTAGCATGCATGAAAAAGAGAGTGTACGCATGGGTTATGGTGAAAATACAGTGCTTTATGAAATTGCTATGTATGAGCCAGATGAGTACCGTGAACGTGCTATTACACTAGAAAAAGATGCACATAAATTATCGAATCTTATCAATGCAAAGAATTATAGTGTTGAAATTAACTTCGATGATTCTCGTTATTTCTAATCAGATCGTAAAATACTGCAATAAAAAAAGCATCCTTTTTGAACTGCACCTCCAATTGTGTTTAACAATTGGATTGCAGCTTTGGGATGCTTTTTTTCTACTTTGTTAAATCAAAATTAATTCCAAATTTCCCTAAATCCATATCAGCAATAAGAAAAGTTACATTATGATTAGTATTAGAATCAGTATAAGTATGAGTACCTTTATTCTCATCTCCAGCTTTTTCTAATTCATCAAGTAGTATATCTACATTCACTCCTAATATAGCAGCCATTGATACAGCGGAGGCAAGACCTTCTCCCCATTCATCTACATCTTCATTTACTTCGTTTTCCGGCACTCCTTCCATAGAAAAACCATATCCAATAATTTTTTTATCATTATTATATTTAGCTTCTACTTTATAATGCCCCTTATATTGTTTAAAATCAGTTTCCAATAAAATTTGTGAGAAAGTATTATTCTCCTCTTTATTCAGTTCACTAGTTATTGGTTCTGAAATCTTGTCTATTTCGAGTGGTTCTTCTGCATCCTGTTTTAATACATCAACTTTGACATTGTATTTTTTAACAAACTTTTCTACAGTGGCCTTTGATTCAGAATCAACCTCTTCATATTTTACTGGAACGACTTTCTTTTCTTCAGCTGGTTCTTTCTTTACAACATCTTCTTTTTTTACATCTTCCTCTTTTTTCTTCTCTGTTCCCTCTCCGGAACATCCAACTAGCATAACTGCTAGTAGTAATAATAAAGCTTTCTTCATTACCTTTTCCCTCCGAATGCATATCCATAAAATACACTTTACTAGATTCAATGAAATAGAATTATAGTGAAAAAATACTTAAATTACTATTTAATATCCTCTTATTACAATTTTGTCAAAACCAGGTGTGTATTACCATAGTTATCATTCGCCATTTTTCGACATTTTGGTAAAATAAAAACTTTTTGTTGTACGTTAAAATAGCTAAAACAGGTATTCTATACGCTCGATTGCACCGAAGAAAACATCTATTAAAAATCAATAAAGCCTTGTATATCAAGGTTTAGAATATAATAAATAGAAAAAGTGTGGACAGGAATAAACGAATTCAAACATAAATAATTTTGACATTTTTCTACAACATGTCACTGAAAGTCTTTCGAAAAATTGTAACAAACATGAGTTTTTGCTCGTTATTAGATTTTGTTTAGTAACGACTTACAGTACGTTTGATGAATCAAAGCTTTTCATATCATTAGGAAATGTATACAATAAGTTTATGGAGTCGATAAGACTTCATATCGAATTGGATGTGCTGTTTTCAAAACTAGCTTTTTGGAGCTAACTTAAACAAAACCAATGACAAGTTACCTGTTACTGTATGACCAATGACTAATAACCAACTATATGCAATGGCCATACTCAATCAACTTGACAATTATTTGAAACGCCATCCAATAGCTCTCCTACACCTTGTGTGTGGGAGAGCTTTTTATGTACATATAATTACCTCATCTTGCATTAACGAATAAAGAATTAATGTAGAAAATAAACCCTATTGCAAAGGCAATTAATTGATCTAATCATATTTCATCATGAAGAAACCATCTTAGAAATAAGACTCCGTCGAAAAGTCATTATAAAAAAAAAAAATATATTTTAATCTATTTTGTAGCATTTTCTATATCCTCAAATTAATAAAAAAATCCAAGGTGTTTCAATATTAACGAACACTCTTGGATGACCACCACTATTCAATTCTATGATTTAACTGTTCTTTATCCAAGGAATTATGCTATAGCTATATCAAACTATTATATTATTTCATTCTATATTTTAGTCAAAAAAGTCTTTCTTTTCGTCCTCATTCAACAAATATATTCCTGTGTCCGTTTGAATAACTAATTGATTTTTCCATTTTAAAAACTCGAAAGGTCTCGAATTCAGAGAAATATATGGGGTAATTTCTCCGTTGTCAGGATTAAAGATTACAATTCGTTTGTTTTCCATATCGCAAATATATAATTGGCCATCAATATAAGAAATATATTCAGGATAATTTAAACCGGTCATTTCATTTTCAGAAAAAATTACACTGAGCCCAATGTTTAATTCTCTTTGCTTATGAGCAAGGCTTTCGTCTGTTGTATAATGATAGATATTTTCTATTTTAAAACTCGGAAACATATATTTTACAACCGAATTTAATGTCGGGGATACGCCCCAAATGTCCTGTCCATCCGAACAAATTTGATACAATGTATCACAATAGTCGGCAGCTTCCAATGAAATATATTGTACAAGCTCATCATGTTGATTAAAATGTAAAATGGTATCATGCGGCCATAGAAGACAAACTGTTTCGTTTTGTATGGAACATGTCATAAAGTTTGTAACATCAGAGAATAAATTACTTGGGATTATATCAATTTCAAAGTCCTTTTTTGCTCCAAACGTATTGTTAAAGTATTCCTTCTGACTTATCAACTTTGAGTTTCCGTCTTCTTTTATCCAGCACTTCGCTATACTTTCAATATAAGAAAAATTCGAACTCGATAATTGAGGAAATATCTTCCCCCATTTTTCACAAAAATTACTTTTTACATATAATTCTTTTGGGATTTTCTTTAAATACTCCCCATCATATTGATAGTAATAAGTTTGGTTTTCTTCTTCAGAAAAACTTGCGAAGGATAATGTCTTTTCGGTTTGTATAAGAGCATGACCATTCGAATGTAATTTTTTCATGAAATTTTTTCATCCCCATCATTTTAGTCGATAATCAAATTAGCTCCTTTTTTAGGAGTACTAGTAACACGATAGAATATATCGAAGCTTTCTATTTGTCCATCTTTAACGAAAAATCTAGTACTATCTATTTATACTTTAATATTCAGTATGCAGCGGTGCCATTTTTTTTTGTTCCAGCACACCCTCGATACTCACCGTGGTGCCCTTATCCCAAACTTGTTAATAACAATAGCATTGGTATCAAAATTTTCAAAATCATCTTTTGCAGGTTTTTAAACATATTTTGATAATCTACTTAAAATGAACAAACAAACTTTTTTAAAGATTAATCTTTTTCTAATAATAAAAAGAGAGATGTATCGCTTACTTGATACATCTCCCTGACTGGCTTGCATTAATCTATACCCATGCAACCATATATCTTACTAAAAAAATACTAATACCAATATCGAAATACTCAAAATCAATATTTTAAGTTTTTTAAACATATTTTGACAATTTACTTTCGTTGACTCTCACTCATCTCGTGTGCTACGTGTTTTTTCATGACTAGTTCTCCCCTAACATGGACAGAATGGCTATATCAAAAGAAAGGGGCTATACAATGACAAACCAACATGATTCAACAAACGAGCATGATAAAACTTTGACAAATCGACAGGGACATCCTATTACTAACAATCAAAATATACGAACAGTCAGTAATCGAGGTCCTGCAACCCTTGAAAACTATGATTTTATAGAAAAAATAAGTCACTTTGACCGGGAAAGAGTTCCTGAGCGTGTTGTTCATGCACGTGGTGCAGGGGCGCATGGCTATTTTGAGACATACGGTGTTGTCGGGGATGACCCTATTTCTAACTATACAAGGGCAAAAGTATTTCAAGAAAAGGGCAAGCAAACGCCTGTTTTTGTGCGTTTCTCAACCGTTATTCATGGTGGTCATTCACCAGAAACATTAAGAGATCCGCGAGGTTTTGCTGTAAAATTTTATACTGAGGATGGTAACTGGGATTTAGTCGGCAATAATTTAAAAATCTTCTTTATCCGCGATGCTATGAAATTCCCGGATATGATTCACGCCTTTAAACCTGATCCTATTACAAATATTCAGGACGTTGAACGCTTTTTTGATTTCTGTGCAAGCTCACCAGAATCTTTTCATATGGTGACATTCATTTATTCACCATGGGGTATTCCTGCTAATTATCGAATGATGCAAGGCTCTGGCGTCAATACGTATAAATGGGTCAATAGTGAAGGCAAAGCCGTCCTTGTAAAATATCATTGGGAACCTTTACAGGGCATTAAAAACTTAACACAAAATGAAGCAGAAGAAATCCAAAAGAAAAACTTCAATCATGCCACACAAGATTTATATGATGCAATTAAAAATGGCGATTATCCTGAATGGGAGCTTAACGTCCAAATTATGGAAGATGGTCCACATCCAGAGCTTGATTTTGATCCGTTAGATGATACGAAGCTTTGGCCTAATGATCAATTCCCGTGGTATCCAGTTGGTAAGATGGTGTTAAATAAAAATCCAGAAGATTATTTCGCTGAGGTTGAACAGGTAGCTTTCGGTACAGGTGTGCTTGTGGACGGATTGGATTTCTCGGACGATAAAATGCTACAAGGTCGTACCTTCTCTTATTCTGATACACAGCGTCATCGTGTAGGTGCAAACTATTTACAACTTCCTATCAATGCTCCTAAAAAACGAGTGGCAACCAATCAAAATGGTGGTCAAATGATGTATAAGCGAGATTTAGCTCCTGGGCAAAATCCTCATATAAACTATGAGCCTTCGATGTTAAATGGTTTAAAGGAAGCTACCCAAACGGCTAAGGAACATACACCACATGTGGAAGGCAACCTCGTTCGTGAATCCATTGATCGTCAAAATAATACGAAGCAAGCTGGAGAAACATATCGCAATTTTGAACAGTGGGAGCGAGATGAGCTGCTTGAAAACTTAATTCGTGATTTAGCAGTCTGTAATATAGCTATTCAAAAAGCGATGATCGCATTAGCGGAAGAAGCAGACGAGGAGTATGGTCGCTTG
>Ga0102589_1005428_pt1 | contig 11145 bp, 12 predicted proteins | sample AraplaMF_Col_mLB_FD_76858 | JGI IMG/M metagenome (GOLD analysis project Ga0102589, IMG submission 76858) | Arabidopsis root microbial communities from the University of North Carolina, USA - plate scrape MF_Col_mLB | ecosystem: Host-associated > Plants > Roots > Endosphere | place: USA... | reverse complement strand
AGAAATAACGCAGACGCTAACCCAGATAATCCCCCTCCAACAATTAAAACTGGTACATAATTCGATTTCATATATTTACCCTCCACATCATTGTTCTGAGCTCAGTGACATAAATATAATCAAAAAACCAACAAAAATATAGACTTATATTTCATTTTGAATTATCATATAGATAGATTACGCCCCAAAATTTCTTTTACCTTTTCATACATTTATAATCCACCTGAATTGTGTCTGTATGAAAGTGTAAAACAAAAGAACTTACTTTACGTTGAATCATGTTCTATCGTAAAAATCAAAAATAATACAAACATTATAAGCGGTCATAACCTTATGGATTATATAAGGTTGCGGCCGCTTATTTTATTGTTACATCATTTTTTGTTTTTAAAACTTCATCTATTGTGTTATGTAGTCCTTCCAATCCCTTTTCTATCTCCCTATAATTTTCAACAATAAAAAATTCATTCGTCTCGATTTTCTTTCTCAATATTGCAGCTCATACAACAATCATGTAGCATTACCGTATCGAAGTAATGGTCCATCATCTTAAACCTTTCGACTCATTACCAGGAGGTATAGTGATTAAAATGAATAAACAAGAACAATTAAATGTTATAAAAAAAAATTTTGTTGATTCTCAAAAAGTATTATTGGCAATTGGTGATGAAACACGTCAAACTATTTTGTTAGTTCTCATGGAAACTGAATGTCAAACAGGATTACGTGTAGGAGAAATCACGCAACAAACACACCTTTCTCGACCAGCGGTATCACATCACCTTAGGCTTTTACGAGAAGCCGGTATTATTTTAATGCGAAAAGAAGGTACAAAAAACTTTTATTATATTGATATACGTACAAAATTAAGTTTATTAAAGAACCTTGTATTAGATATTGAAAAGCTATTGCACAACTTTTATTGAAATTTGGAGGTATAAGAAATGAAAGCGATGATAATTGATAAATACGGCAAAGTTCCAATGCGTATGGCAGAGGTACCTACTCCTGAAATAAGTGAGCATGAAGTGCTTGCAGAAATTCATGCAGCTAGTATTAACCCAATTGATTTTAAAATACGCGATGGCAAAGTAAAAATGTTACTGAAATATGAAATGCCCCTAATCCTTGGGAATGACTTTTCTGGTGTCATCGTAAAGGTTGGATCAAAAGTGACTCACTTTAAAGTCGGTGATGAAATATATGCACGTCCAAGAAAAAATAAGATTGGTACTTTCGCGGAATATATAGCCATTCATGAAGATGATATAGCCTTAAAACCGAAAAATTTAAGTTTTGAGGAAGCGGCGTCGATTCCTCTCGTTGGCTTAACATCCTATCAAGCTTTACATGACATTATGCAATTACAACAAGGACAAAAGATTTTGATTCACGCTGGATCTGGTGGAGTTGGTACTTTCGCAATTCAGTTAGCAAAAATAATGGGCGCTACCGTTACAACGACTGCTAGTGAGGCTGGTGCGAATTTAGTAAAGTCTCTTGGCGCAGATGAAATGATTAATTACAAAACAGAAAAATTTGAAGATATACTAACAAATTATGATGCGGTATTTGATACAATCGGTGGTACAACACTTGAAAAATCATTCAATATTATAAAAAGCGGAGGCAACATTGTTTCCGTTTCAGGGATGCCGAATGCTCGATTCGGTAAAGAATTCGGTTCAGGATTTTTCAAAACACTCTTATTTTCATTAGCAAGTAAAAAACTTACTGCACTTGAAAAAAAACATAATGCTCAATATTCATTTTTATTTATGAAACCAAGCGGAGATCAATTACGTACTATTGCAAATTATATTGAAGCTGGAAAAATCAAACCGGTAATCGATCGTGTTTTCCCTTTTGAAGATGCTCAAAAAGCAATGGAATATTCGGAGGCTGGAAGAGCAAAAGGAAAAATAATTGTAAAAATTAAATAATAATAAAAACTCATTTTTTTAAAATGGAGTTTTTATATTTGCTGTTAAATAGACATAGTGCAGTGAAGTCCTTACAATAGATTTCAAGGGGAAATATCATATTATACTTTTAGCTAACTTTACAAAGAATACATACGTACAAATACATAATAAAAAAAATAAACAAGGAGGAGATAAAATGACTAAAAATAATGAAGCTGGTTGGAATTTAGATAATAGTTATACGACTTTACCACAATCATTTTATACAGAAATCCCCCCTACTCCCGTAAGTTCACCGGAGCTAGTTAAACTAAATCATTCACTCGCAATATCTCTTGGCTTTAATCCTGAAAAATTGAAAAAAGAAATTGAAATTTCTATTTTCGCTGGTAATGCTCTCCCAGAAGGAGCTCATCCATTAGCACAAGCGTATGCTGGTCATCAGTTCGGACATTTTAATATGTTAGGCGATGGTCGTGCCCTTTTAATTGGCGAACAAATTACTCCTTCAGGTAAACGTTTTGACATTCAGCTAAAAGGTTCTGGCCCTACTCCATATTCACGCCGTGGTGATGGTCGTGCTGCACTCGGTCCGATGCTACGCGAGTATATTATTAGTGAAGCAATGTATGCACTCGATATTCCAACTACCCGCAGTTTAGCAGTTGTCACAACTGGCGAGCCAACATATCGTGAAACAAAGTTACCTGGAGCAATTTTAACTAGAGTCGCTAGCAGTCATATACGCGTCGGCACATTTCAATATGCTGCAGCTCGTGGTTCTATCGAGGATCTTCAATCACTAGCTGACTATACGATAAAAAGGCATTATCCAGAAATTGAAGCTCATGAAAACCGATATACTGCATTACTACAAGAAGTTATAAAGAAACAAGCAAATCTCATCGCTAAATGGCAACTTGTTGGATTTATCCATGGCGTAATGAACACTGACAATATAACAATTAGTGGAGAAACAATTGATTACGGCCCTTGTGCATTTATGGATAGTTATAACCAAGAAACAGTATTTAGCTCGATTGATACACAAGGTCGCTACGCATATGGAAATCAGCCATATATGGCCGCATGGGACCTTGCGCGACTAGCTGAGTCTTTAATACCGATCCTACATGAGGATGAAGAAGAAGCACTCAAGATTGCTCAAGACGAAATTTCAAAATTTAGCGTACAGTATGAAAACCAATGGTTCCTTGGAATGAAAAAGAAATTAGGACTATTTAGCAATGAGGACCAAGATCAATCACTTATTGAGCAACTTTTAAAAATGATGGAGAAACATAAAGCAGATTACACAAATACATTCCGTTCATTAACTCTTGATACGATCGAAAATACAGCCCTATTTGAAAGTCCTGAATTTAAAGAATGGTACAAACTGTGGCAATCTCGATTAGAAAGACAAGAAGAATCGAAGGAAAACGCCTACGAAATGATGAAAAATAATAACCCATCCATCATCCCAAGGAACCACCGCGTAGAAGAAGCACTAGAAGCAGCTGTCACAAATTGCGACTATAGCGTAATGGAAAAACTTCTTGAAGCGCTATCCAATCCTTATGCGTATGCTACAGATCAAGAAGAATACTGCGTTCCACCTGTACCGACGAATCGTCCTTATCGTACTTTTTGTGGGACTTGATTGTTTAATATGTAAAAAGGTGTGTTCATACAAATTGTGTGAACACACCTTTTTTATACTATCTCCTCTGCTCTTTCTTTACTCCAAAAACAAACTCCACTCCATTTCAATGAGCTTAATCACAACTCTACTATACAAATGTTGAGAAATATAAAACACCATTTCTAAATATTGTTATTTTTGATACTATATTTTATAAGAATATTCAAAAAGCGAGGGGATTTCATGAACGTTCAACTACAAGGTAATGAACAAATTACGAAATTATTTAATGATTGGTATAGAGTAATATTGCAACATCAAACTATTCAAGCAACAAAGATTAAAAATGATATTGAGGATAAAATCTCTAGTTCTGAAAAAGATACTAATCTACTATTGTATTATTCACTTTTTAATTTTAGATATGAAGTTTTAACGGATGGTTTAAATATTACTAAAGATGCTTATAATAAAATTGATATTTATCCAATACCAGAAAATAATTGTCTTGCTTATTATTATCACTTCTTCAAAGCCATTCATAACACTATTCTTGCAGACTATAATGAAGCTAAAAATCACTTCGAGAAAGCAGAAAAACTTTTAAAATATGTACCTGAAGAATTAGAACTTGCTGAATTCAATTATCGTATCGCCTCTTTTTATTACCAAATATACAACCCATTATTAGCTATCAACTATATACAAAAAGCTAAAAAAATTTTTTCTATACACTCAGGATATGAAGTTAACTTAGCTGCATGTGACAATGTCTTCGGGCTATCTTGTCTAGATTTAAGACAATATGAACAAGCTGAAGAAAGTTTTAACTCCGCTATCGATATTCTTAAAAAGAAAGGCGAAAAATCATTACTTTTACGTACAAGAAATAATATTGGTTTACTGTACGCAAATCAAAATCTTTCTTCTTTAGCAATTCGTCATCTATCCGAAGTTACTGAAAGTATGCCGAATCATTTTAAAGCTCTTTATCTACAAGCAGATGAATATTTGAAATTAGGTGAAAAAGAATCTGCATCTCAATTTATTGAAAGAGGTTTATACGTCTGTAACAAACTAGAAATTAAAGAATATCAATATCGATTTAAAATCTTAGATGAGCTTTGTAAAGAATCAAATACAATTGAAATAGAAAAAGTAGTTTTAGCAGGAGTTTCTTATTTCGAAACAGAAGAGTTATGGGAATGCATCGAAGAGTATGCAGAAAGAATAGCAAATAAGTTTTATGCAGAAGAGAATCATTTCAAAGCAAGTAAATATTTTTATTTAAGCAATCAAGCACGTAAAAAATCATTAGCTAAAGGGGCGTTAAAATAATGAAAAAAATTGGTTTAACACTATCGGCAGTAGCATTGACATTAATTTTAAGTTTTGGATTTAGCCATACTTCCAAAGATGTAGCCTTAAATAAAGGCGATACATGGTCTCCAGCATACGGGCTTAAACAAGCATAACAAAAATTCGTGCTAATATTAGCACGAATTTTTAATTTATATAAACGTGCACATCCTTTATATAACTGTTAATCTCTCATCAACTCCGCAATCCCCCTACTCCCCTCACTACCAACTTTCTCAAGTTCCTCCACAACTAATTTCCGTCTCTCCACAGAATGATTTTGACTTAACTTCGCTTTTCCTTCTATTTTATTTATCTTTATTTTGAACCCAAATATTCCCTTACTTAATCCTGCCATATAATTCGGATCTACATCGTTTAATGAGTACGTGCCCTTTGAATCTTCATATTTATGTACTAACTCTTGAAGAGAGTCTATTAATTCCTGTTCATCCTCAACAATTTCTAATTCCCCATATACATGCACTGCAACGTAATTCCATGTTGGCACTGCATCCTTTGTTTCATACCATGACGGCGATATGTAACTGTGCGGCCCTTGGAATATAGCAAGCACTTGTTGACTCTCAATATCTTTCCACTGTTCATTCGGCCGTGCGAAATGACCATGTAACGTGAGTGTTTCCCTATTTAACAACAACGGCAAATGTGTTGCATATGGTTCCCCGTTATGTTGAGAAAATAATGTCGCAAAGCTATTTTGTTCAATTATTTCATACTTCATCTCTTCATCTTGTATTGCGAAATATTTTGGTATGTACATAAACTCCCTCTTTTCCGCTCTTTTCTATTTTATTTCCTATTATATTTAGTAATTGCATCAATCAACAGGGCCAGTTTGTATTTGTTTTACAATGGCAGCTTTCTAAAAAGAATAGACAGCATGTATTCCATGCCGCCTTAGTTTATTTTCCCTAATATATTTGTAATCAATGCCGTCTTACCTTCACTATAGCTCGCTCTATTTTTCGATTCTCTTGCTAACTCTTTCTTTAAACGTCCATATTCAGCAGCAATGTCTTCATGTTCACGAAGGTAATTCCGAAACGCTATATGTCTTCTTAACCCTTCGCTATTTTTGTCACACACATACAAATGATGTTCCATCCAAACTGTACTTTCCCCGTGCCATGGAACGAAAGCATCCTTTCTACCAAACGCCGCTCTCCCTTTGAAGCTCCATTCTGCTTGATGGTAATACCCTATCGTTTCAAGTCTTTTTACTACTTCAGGAAAAATTTCGTACTCTTCTATTACTATATCAATATCTAATATTGGTTTTGCTACCAGTCCTTTAACAGATGTACTCCCAACATGCTCAATGGACAAAACAAATTCTTTTATTACATTATTAATGAGCAATTGTAATTTATAAAATTCATTTTCCCATTCGATGTTATATTCTTCGATAGTAATTCTTTGTTTCAATGTGTCCCTCTCCTCAAAAGCAATTATAACCTTTGAATATGAGTATCCTTAAAATCCGTCTCATATTTCAATCCGTATCCACACATTCGATCCATTCCAATATGCGCTGTCCAAATTAAGCCAATCATTATAATGGTATCTACCTTAAAATATACACCTATTATAGCTATTACTATTGATATAATATATGTGTGAAAAATATTATAAATTTTAGCACCTACATGATTATTTATCCCATACGCCAACATTGATAAATCCGGAGCTAAAAGAAATACCAAAAATATAATCCAACTAAATTCATATATCGAATACGCATAAATCGTGGCTACGAAAACAACTAACCCTTCAAAATGTAAAATACGCTTTTGCATTCTTTACCATCCCTATTTTTCTATATTTACCGATACATTTTCATCACTGAAAGTATTCTTTGCATTTTTTGACCAGATGGTTGCTAAAATCGGCCCTGCAATGTTATGCCATACTGCCGCTAATACACTTGGGAGTGCAGCGGCTGGTCCAAAATGTGCTGTTGCCAGCGCAACACCTAAGCCTGAATTTTGCATTCCTACTTCTATTGAAATAGCTCTTCTTGTCCCTTCGTCTAGTCCAAGTACGAACGCTGTTATATATCCGAGTAAAAAACCAAATGCATTATGAAGCATAACCGCGATAAAGATAAGAAGACCTGAAGAAGTAATGCTACTTACATTCGCTGAAACCACCGCTGAAACTATAATGATAATTGCTACAACTGATATTAAAGGAATAACAGTCATTCCTTTCGTAACAGTTGTAGGGAAAAACTTCTTCACTACTAATCCTAAAATAATAGGTAGGATAATGACTTGTACGATAGAAAGAAACATAGACATAGCATTCACTGGCATCCATTGTCCTGCAAGTAATAATAAAATAAGAGGTGTAGCAATTGGTGCTAGTAACGTTGATAACGACGTCATTGCAATAGACAACGCTAAGTTCCCTTTTGCTAAATAAACCATAACATTTGATGCAGTGCCACCCGGTACTGAACCGAGTAACACTAATCCAGCTGCTAATTCGGCTGGCAGATTCATAACGTAGGCTAGTACGTATGCGACAAGTGGCATAATAATAAACTGAGCACATACACCGATAATAACTGGCAATGGTTTTGTAGCAATGATTTTAAAATCAACAGCCTTTAATGTTAATCCCATCCCAAACATAACAACCCCGAGTAAAATTGTTATGTAACTAGTTAACCCGAGAAATGGTCCAGGAATGAAATATGCAATAGCAGCAATACAAATAACCCAAAATGCAAAATACTTTCCAGCTATATTACTTATCGCTTCTAGTACTTTCACCCCATCATCCCCTATCCTTCAACTGAAAAACTTTATTTGGATTCAAAATGTTTTGCGGGTCAAGAGCTTTCTTTATTTTTTCCATTACGAGTAATGCCGCCCCATGTTCTTCTTCTTGATACTTCCGTTTTCCGATTCCAACGCCATGTTCTCCCGTACACGTTCCACCTCGTTTAAGAGCATATAAAACGATACTTTCATTTATTTCGTCGCCCTTTTCCACTTCTTCTTTATCGTTTGGATCTATCATTAGGAGCACGTGGAAATTCCCGTCTCCTACATGACCAAGAATACCACCAACAAGACCATTCTTTTCTAACGTCTCTTTCGCATGTTGGATTGCGCCAGCTAATTCTGAAATTGGTACACATACGTCTGTACTCATAAGCTTTTTACCAGGATAGCTATGAACGTAAGAGTATGCTAGATTATGCCGTGCATCCCATAATTTATTTCTCGCCGCAGTTTCCGTTTCAAAAGCAACTTCTTTACATTTATGATCAAAAACAATTTCCTTCGTAAATTCAATATCTTGCTTTAGCCCTGCTTCATTACCGTGAAACTCTAAAAACAGTGTAGGCTCTTCTCTGTAACTTGTTTCATTATAATGATTTACTTGTTTCATAGATAATTCATCTACAAGTTCAATTCTCGCAATTGGAATGCCTGCTTGTAGTATATTAATAACAGCTTCTACTGCATTGTTTATAGTTGGAAACGATGCTCTCGCAGCCATAACATGTTCTGGTATGCCGTATACTTTTAACGTTAACTCTGTAAAGCATCCAAGTGTACCTTCTGACCCTACAAAGACACCATTTAAATGGTAACCTGATGATGACTTCGCTGCTAAATTTCCAGTATGTATTACTTCCCCATCAGCAAGAACGACTTCTAAATCACGAACTTGATCACGCATTACCCCGTATTTAACTGCTGTCGTTCCGCTTGCATTTGTAGCAGCCATTCCACCTAACGTTGCGTCTGCTCCTGGATCTACACTAAAAAACAATCCATACTTTTTCAATTCTTTATTAAGCTGAGAGCGAGTCACTCCCGGCTGTACTCTTACAAGAAAATCTTTCTCTCTTATTTCGAGTATTTTATTCATAAGTGAAAAGTCCATTGTAATTCCTTTTTCATATGGAATGACATGTCCTTCTAAACTAGAACCTACCCCAAAAGGAACGACAGGTTTTTTATGCTCACTCGCAACTTTCATTAATCTACTAACCTCTTCAGTCGTTTTTGGAAAAACTACTACATCAGGTAAACTACTAGTATGATAAGATTCATCTTTACTATGTAACTCTCTTACTGTCGTATTTACAACTACTCGATCCTCGGGAAGTACACCTTTTAATTCATTTACTAAACGCTCTACCGTTATTTCCATCGTACGCCCTCCTACTTTCTATACATTTGAATTACAAAATATGTTAACTATTTTATACATAATAATCCGAAAAATTAAATAATTCAAGTTTTATACATATAAAATTCGATTCCTACTATCGAATAAACAAAAAGAACTTGCAACAATTGCTGCAAGTTCTTTTCTATAAAGCGAAACTTTAATTAGTGAGGGGGATTCATCCCCCACTGATTATTAGTTGAACCAATCGGGCTTTTACGGGTAGTTGATCCCCTACCTAACTTCTTTGCTTTCGTTGAATTTTGAGGTGGAGGTCTTACTGCCCGTTAATGCGGGATAAAACTATATTTTAAATGACTTCTTTATTAACAACATAAACCAAATTAAAGTAACTGCCATTAACGAATGGGAAAATCCTACAATATAAGTTAACCCTTTAAAGTCCGCTCCATTTAGCTGAAGAAGCCCTCTTGCTGCCAATGAACCTAACATTAAAGTTAATGCGATGTTATGTAAAACAAACCACTTATTAAAACTTTTCGCTTCATGAAATGCGAATACTTTTGCTAATCCTAAAGCAATTAAAAAGAAGAAAAAGCCGAGTACAAGTGTATGTGTATGCAAAAGATTTAACAAAGTAGATCCTACAATCCCCTTATACTTACCATACTCCCTAGCGAAAATTCCTGATAATAAACCGATAATCAAATATGTAAACGATGCATTATATAATTTTTTCATTATGTACCTCCTTGAGTAGAATGTGTAGTGTGTCATATTTAGTAATAATGATAGTTATATAGTAAAAACTCCTAGTTACCTAGGAGTCATTGTATAAGTATCTCACTCTTTACAATCAATCCTAATTATAAGATATCCCTTTATACAAAACAAACGAACTTTATGTGAACAAATGAAGCATAGTTAAAATATGTTGCACTTTTGTATTTCGCAATCCATACTAATTGTTATAACTTTTAAAGGTGGTGTAAAAGATTGATAGTTTTAGAAACTGAACGTCTCAATCTTCGTTGGTTCGATATACAAGATGCTCCGTTTATTCTCGAATTAGTAAACGATCCTGCATGGATTCAGTTTATTGGTGATAAGGGAGTTACAAACTTAGAAGACGCCAAAAAATACATCTTAAACGGACCCGTCGATATGTATAATAAAATGGGCTTTGGTCTTTACTTAGTAGAACGAAAAGAAGATTTCACTCCACTTGGTATGTGCGGTCTTATTAAAAGAGATTCATTAGAAGATGTTGATATCGGCTTTGCCTTTTTAGAGAAATTCCGTTCAAAGGGGTATGGCTTTGAATCCGCTTCTGCTGTAATAGACTACGGTGTACAAAAGCTCGGTCTGAAACGAATAGTAGCAATTACTACTATTGATAACATCAATTCAGGAAAGCTTTTAGAAAAAATAGGATTGCAGTTCGAAGAGATAATTTCAGATTCTGGAGAAGATTTAAAGTTATTTGGGTATAACATATAATGAATTATCAGATTTCTCTTTTAATCTAATCAAAAAACATTTCTTACATATACATTCCTAAACGTTATCATGATTAAAATACTCATCTGTTTTTTAACGAGATAACAATGCTAACATTTAAATCACAACCCTAATTTTCAGTACTGCATTTATTCTTAAAAACCCTCTACCTTGTTCTTAAATTTGTCAAAACTCTTATATAGCTACATGAAAAGTTTATGCTAATATGTTACTAAGAAACTATGCGTTCCCTTAAACCTCTATCCGGCCCTGTATTTTTTACAGGGCCTTTGTTTATTTAATTTACTTATCACTTGCTTATATACACATTAAAAGTCATTTCAAATGTAATAAGCGATAAATAATAAAATAACTTTAGATAGTATGACCTGCACCTGTAATACGCTTCCTTCAAATTTCTTGACGAGAAGACAAGTCATGAAGAAGGAATCACTTAAGAACAAGATAACAGCTTGAGTAATGATACATCTTAATGCAAAATATTTTGGAAACCTAACTGCTAGTTAACTCAAAAAGAAG
>Ga0102589_1005426_pt1 | contig 11151 bp, 10 predicted proteins | sample AraplaMF_Col_mLB_FD_76858 | JGI IMG/M metagenome (GOLD analysis project Ga0102589, IMG submission 76858) | Arabidopsis root microbial communities from the University of North Carolina, USA - plate scrape MF_Col_mLB | ecosystem: Host-associated > Plants > Roots > Endosphere | place: USA... | reverse complement strand
TAGCCTGCTTGGCTCCCAGAGGATGAATTCCATAATAAGGTCCCGCACCACCGTTCCCAACCTCCGTCACAAAATCAACATAAGGCTCAGGCAGCGTGATTCCATGCTCTCGTTCAAACCGCTCAACCTCAGTAAGGCTGAGTGGCTCATTTAATTTATATTGATGTGCCCTGGCTCCGAATACGTTATACGCTGGATCTGCTTTGGCTGCTTGCTCCAGCTTCCGGCGAATCCGATAAAATTGATCTTCTTTTGACATGTGCCCCTCCCATGTATGCGATTGTGCAACAACTTTCCATTATTAGTTATAGATTAGGGAAGCTTATTTCCCCAACCTTAACCGATACAATCGCAATGAGATTTCGTCCAATCGATCTTTGATCAAAATCGCATGGGAATACGACGATGGAATTTCACTATAGCCCCAATGTATTCCCGCAAGGCCACCAGCGATCGCTCCGATCGTGTCAGAATCACTCCCTAGATTGGCTGCTTGTTGCACGACATCGCTAAAGTCCGAAGCATTGATCAGAATGTGCAGCACCCATCGGAAGGTATCTATGACGTACCCACTTGGTTCGCAATCAGGCACCCTCTTGATAAACTCCTCATACTCCGTTCCTGCTACCTCAGACATGATGGCATCTCTTAATTCTTCGCCCCGAAGTAGACGATTAGCGATGCGGTTGTAGATCACACACGCTTCACTACAACACTCGTCGTAATGAGTCATCTTCGATTGCATTTTTGACACCCGCTCCATGTCATGAGGATCTGTGTATGCTAGTGCTACGGGAAGACATCGCATCAAAGAACCATTCCCACCACTCTGACCTCGGTCCATATCCGATAGGAACGCTGCCTCGAACCAATTACCCTCATAAATTTCGAAAACATGACGAATCGTATTGCCAATATCCTTGGGCTTCGTATGATACCAATCCAAGAAACGTCGTCCAATCGGCTCCATCGGGTCTGCCGGGTTCTCCAGAATACCCTCCGCAACGCAAAGCGTCATCATGGTATCATCAGTCACTTCCCCAGGTTCCAGCTGCCAGACACCGCCCCCGATAATTTCTGTTAAATATCCATACTGAGCTTTAATCTCCCGAGGATGCATGAACTCAGTCGTGCCTCCCAATGCATCGCCAATTGCGACGCCGTATAGTCCGCCTTTGATTCTATTAAATAATGGATTATCTCTCATCGTGACACCTCGCATAATTGACATCAAATCCTTAAGTTTGAGCTAAAAACACTCACTTACGCTCGTACCGCAAGCACATGATATCGGCTATACTTCAAGCACGCTACTCTCTTCATGGGCTATCCAAATCGTACCATACTTTGATGACATGATGGAGCCGTAGATTCATATCCTACTTCCATGAAACATATTCTCCTTCTCGTCGTCTACACTTATATATGAAATCAACTAACTTCGGATAAGGTGAACAATGAAGAAATTACTATTTTTATTTATTTTCATTTTAATCTTCGTTACAGGGTGCTCAAATATTGTGAATTATTCAGTTGATTATCTTGACGTAAGTTCTGCAGACGCTAATGTTAAGAAGTGGATTGAAAATAACGGTAAAGCGAATGGAATATATCTTGGGAGGATCAATGAATCTGATGAAGTAAATTTATACTATCTCTATGTAAACTATACAAACCCTGTTGATAAAAACTCTATTGATTCTGTTTCAATAAACTCTAATGGGAAAAAATCACTACTAATAAATACTAAACTAAGATCGTCAGATCAAGCAATTGATGAAAAATTGTTTTGTATAACAATAAAAGAAAAATCTTTAGAAAAAATTGTTCTTAATGGTCAAGATATTATAACCTCCTCTATTCCTATCATAAAATAGCTGTTCTATTAAAAAATAAGCGCAAACGCCAGACTGGGGAGCCCGGCGTTTGCGCTTTTATTTGGGAATCACCTTTGTGTTCAATCCTTTGTCTTTCCGCAGCTGTTGAAGCCCCTCTTTCACAAAATCATCGGGCTCTATCTCTGATAAATGAAGAACCGCATTCACAAGCTGATCGCCCCATGATGTCACGTTCCATCCTTCCAGCGCCTTAATCGCCATGTTTCGATTTCGAATTACAGGACTGTTCAGACCGGTGAGGATCAGCTCTTTCCCTATTCCCTCGAACTGATCCAAGCTCTGCAGAATGGTGTCTAAGCTTCTATGCGCTTCATATTCTTTGCCAAGTCCCATTTCATCCCCAGGGCCCGTAGCAATATGCTGCAGCGGCAGATGTTCCGTGGCGAATTGAACCAACTTCTGAATTCTAGCCGGATCATTCGATTTCATGAGTTGAAAGTAATGTGCGTCTTGGAGCGGATTTGCAGTTAGTTGGTCATAGAGTGTCTCCCAAATATCCATGCCGAGCTTTTCCGCACAAGCCACACCATAGTAGCGGTTCTGTGAATTATTAGAGCTGACCGCATCCATAATCAAGCTGCTCCACTTGAAATCGCCAATGATGAATTGACAACCAGCATGAATATCTGTTCTTACCTCCTCCGTCCATCCCGCTGACATACGCCCTTCCCACTTCTCCTCATCCTTTGCCAAGAAATCTCGGATATTCAGCATGACCGATAGGTGCTTAGCGGTTGAGCACATCTTTGTTGATAGTCTTACATAATCAGATAGCGCCTGTGGAGCATGCTCATAATCGTCTATATCCTCGGCAGGTCCTCCATACAACAACGCTTCGATGATCGTAGACGCTCCATCGAATAATTCACAATCGACCCGATCCGATGCAATAGCCTCATGCAAACCTCCATTTCTCGCACAAATGCAGGCTAGATATTCGTTCATGATGCTGTTTAGGCAACCATGACGTAGAAGCCAATCTCTAATCTCCTTACTATTCGGCTCGAGTCTCTCGACGAGATGTATCTTCCCCCAACCATGAACATGTTTAGCTAACTCAAAGAGAACTTCGTTGCTATCTTCCATCCCATTTTGAATCGCTACCGCAGCATATAGCGTAAACTCTTCATGTCTACCGAGCGTAAGAAGCAGCTCCTTAACCTGTTCATTCTGAAAGAGACCCATTAGCGCAATACCGAATTTAACAACATTACGATGTGCCGCATTCTCAGCGAACCATCTGGCCTCATCGAATACTGCGCTTGGCTGTATACCAGGATGTTTGCGCACCTCGTCCAAGATGGAGTCCATCATACCTCCTACTTCTGCCTTCACAAGTCTAGCATATAGAGCCTTTCTCGTTGAATTCTTCGGCTTTCTGGAGTGCTTCGCCAGCAGGTGCACGAGCTCGTGCACCTCATCTGGCATTGTATCGGACCCCGCATGATGTCCGAATGCTCCATCCAGACCGCCGGCTACCCACCTTATTTTACTTCCGGACCAGAATTCTTCGTCATCCGGCAAGGAACTATCAACCTGCTTCCCTTGTTCACGAATATATCCGTAAATGGAGGATTTCCCTTCCCAAGGAGACCGTATTGCTTTATTGAATAAAATAACCATCGTTTTCATCACCTTTTTATCATACTTCTTTCAGCACAGATCGGAACAACTCATCAAGCCACTGCAGATTTGGTGTTCACTATTTGCTCCCAGCCTTACTCTCACCAATGAGAGCGCCTAATCGCTCCAACAGATCGCCGCCACCCGATAACGAGATGGACCCAACTTTCTCGCATATTTTCTCGAGGAATTCCAGCTCTTTCAACCGGAACAACGTCTGATTCTCGTCCATCAATTTTGCGGTATTAAGCAGACTTCGGGTCGAGGCCGTTTCTTCACGACGCGTAATGAGATTCGCCTGTGCTCTCTTCTCTGCAAGCAGGACGGTGTTCAAGATATCTCTCATTTCCCCCGGCAAAACGACATCCTTCACCCCCGCACTCAGGAAATGCACGCCGAACTCCTCCTCCTTCTCACGCAAACGGGAGAGTACGAACGTTGCCACGTCCTCTTTGCGTTTCAATAGATCGTCCAATTTAAGAGCTCCGACATATTCCCGAAGCGCGAGCTGAAGCTGGATATGGATTTGCTCGTCGAACGACTTCATTTCCAAAGCACGTAATGGCTTAACGATCTTGTATTGACAGACGAAGTTCAAGCGCAGCGTAACTTTATCTTCTGTCATGATTTCTTGGCCGATGAGATCCATTTGTTGCTGTCTTAAATCAATCGTCTTGACCATCGTCGAGACTGGGCCTCTCCAGAAGTAGTACTTGCCAGGAGACAACTCTCGTTGTAACACGTGATCATAGAACAAAAATCCGGACTCGTAACTCGCAATTTCGTAGGACTGCACATTGGCGGTAAGCTTCGACACAATGGAGCGGTTGACCTCGGTAGGCAATTCAGGTTGTCTGATATCTGCATGCAAAAAGGTATGCTTTTTAAGGTTGTTCCAATAAGCGTAAGCACCAGGCTTAAGTAATTGTACGAATTGTCCGTCCTCGTAGTGCAGAACGTATTCGTGATCTTGCACGCGTACGATATCGAGCTCACGCACGAGACCTTCGTCATGAAGGAACAACTTCAGATCTTTTCCATCCACATGAAACGGTTTAGCGATATTCATCACCACAACGGTGGATTTGGACCACATGGAGAAGCGATACGTCCCCGGCATCAGCTTTTTCACATAACTTCCTTTATCAAATAGCAAACCGCGCTCGTCCGCTTGAATCGTTACTTTTGTAAACATCATCGTTAACCCCCTAAATAGTTCGACCAATGGACCTAGAATCCCACTGCGATCCGGCGGAATCTCGTTTTAGCGAAGCGATCTATCCGTCGTTTTCATGGATATTGGAGTAAGCGAGTGACCCTGATTCAGCCGCCCTTCTTATTCTTCAAGCCAAGAGAACTTCCTGGAATTTCGCTCCATCGGTATCCACGGATTGCAGAGCCTTCCTGCAGTGCGCTTAGAATAGCCGCTAGGGATTCTCTCCTTTGGTCTTTTGATCAAATTTTTGCTCGATTGGAAGTCGAGTATTCTACCAGAATCGCACCCTAGGCGATTGGGGAATCGAACCCCAAATAGTGGTTTCTTGCCGATCCGATCGTACAGGATACCGTAACATACCATGCACGGCACTGCGGGATACCTCGATATCCCCGCCTCGTTACAACCGTCCGAACAAGAAACAATGTATGATGAAACGCCATTTGGCGTTTACCACCTTGCTACATGCTTCTTACAGGTTCTATCATCGCTCATTTCAATCTGAACGAACATGGCGAAAGTATTACGACTGGGCATAAAGTTTTCCATTTCACCCAAGTATCTCCCCTGATACAATAGTAGAAGATGTTTCATTTGAACGGGGGATCCCATTGGCTAAGGAAAGTTTTGATAAAGAAATCCAATTCCTGCGTATGCTCGTATTGACCAGCGGCGCCTTCAGCAGACAGCAATTCGCAGAACGACTGGGCATTTCCGTCCATACATTCGATAAAACAATACGGCGGCTCAAAGAAGTCGTCAGCTCACTGCATCAGGTGTTGCCGCAAGAGCAGAGCAAGGAATTATCCGAGACGATTCGGTACAGCTACTATGACACCACCGATCCGCTGCTCTTATTCCTGTTCCGTGCCAAATCGGTCAAGGAGTCCGAAAGTCAGCGAATCTCAATGCTGTTAGGTGCGATGAATGAACAAGCTCTGACTGCGATGGAGCTCTTAGATGTATGCTGCAGCAGCCTATCTTCCGATCTTCCATTGCCTGATGAGAAGACGATTCGGTCCGATCTCAAATACTTGGAGGAGGTCGGTGTCGTCAAGAAAGAGCCTGGTCCTCGCCCCTTCCGTTATCGCATTCAAGATGACTTGGTCCGCAACCTATCGAATGATGAGCTTATCGATTTGTATGATTTCGTTGATGTCATGGCGAACACACAGGTCCCTTCTGTTCAAGGCTATCTGCTGCGTGATGGACTCAAGAAGCATCTATTGCGCAATCAAGTCGAGCTGCATGCCGTCGAGCCATTTTTATATAAATATCACTATTACTCACGGATATTGGATGAGGCGCATCTGTTTACGCTGCTGCATGCGATCCGTCACCAGAGGAAGGTCCGTTTCCTCTACTTCTCGCCGAAGTCTGAGAAAAGCTACGCTTCCAAAAATACCAACCCCTTATTTGAACGGGATACGGAGGGCAAAGCCGAGAAGACGCTCCCGCTTAAGATTGTGTATGATCATCAGTATGGAAGATGGTACTTGCTTGCCTACGGCAGTGAGGGAATTCGCAAATACCGCATCGAAGGTATTACGCAAATCGAAGAGGATGATTCCGTAGACGAGGCATGGTGCGAAGAGAAAAAATCCGAGCTTGCCGCCAAAATGCGGTACAGTTGGCTCATCGATACGGGACGACCGGTGACGGTACGCGCTAGATTTTATAATCCGGGTGGATCTGAACCAAACTTCGTCAAGGAGCGAGTCATGTTGCAGGGTCAGTGGGGACAGATAGTCTCAGAGGATGAACATTCTTTTATCTACGAAATAACAGTCAATGGGACGACCGAAATCAAGCCATGGCTGCGCAGTTTCGGGTCCAGCTGCGAGATTCTGGAGCCCTTACAATTCCGGCGGGAACTGATTGCCGAATGGAAGGAGATTCAAGCCTACTATGCATCTGTTTGAGAAAATATTTAACCACCAGATTATCTCGCGATTGGAGGATTCAGGCACCTTTATGGTTACCTCGCATGAACGATCATGGCTGAAGACGATGCTTGAACATCCTGCGGCTGCAGAGGCCTTCACGGCAGACACGCTGGACAAGTTACGTTCAATCCTTGCGTCGGATCAAGTGATGGATACCTCCCTCCACTTAATTGAAAAAGCCCGCAGTCTGGAGAAACAGGTGTATCACCCACTTCTGTCCACACTACGCCGACACATCATGAATAAGTCGGGAATGCGTATCACCTATGAGATTAAGGGCGGTCGTGTGAAAACAGATCATTCGGGCTTTCCTTACAAGTTGGAATACTCCATGGTCAAGAGAGAATGGTATTTGCTCTGGTATCACACCAGGCATCACGCCTTCATGAGCACCCGACTGAAAAATATTCATGCTGTTACGGCAGAATCGATCAAGCAATCGACAGCAGAGCGCATCCTTCAGGAATTCGGAAACACATTGGATTCGCGCAAAAGTGAAGTTGTCATTGAAATTATTCGTACATATAACGAAGAGTTATCCCGGATCCTATATGCCTTTTCCAGCTTCGAAAAAAATGTCGAGTATGATCTGGATAACGATACCTATCGAATCCGAGTCTGTTTGCTAGGAGATGAAATGAAATATTTACTTTCCAAGATTCGTTTTCTCGGGAAGCGTGTTCGGGTGATGGAGGGAGATTATTTAAAAAGAAGGATGTTGGAATCGTCAACGAAGGCTTTGGAGCGGTACGGAGTCGTTACTGCTACAGTCAGTGAAGAACGATCTTCGTAATGTTCATGAAATTCGAATATTCGTACATAGAAAAAAAAGCTCAACTGTCGGCTTGTGAAACCAGCGCTTGAGCTTTTTGTGTACATGGGATCATCAAATGCGGAAAAACTCTACTGCAGTCTCCGTCGTAGCCTTCGCGACCTCTTCTACCGTCTTACCTGTGCATCTCGCCACAGCTTGCAGAATGTGCGGCAGGAATGCAGGCTCATTACGCCCGTCCGCTGGTTTCTCCTTCAGATCACGCGGGGTTAAGAACGGCGCGTCCGTCTCGATCATCAGTCGGTCGAGTGGGATGATTCGGACAAGGTCCCTCAGATGTTTGCCTCTCCGCTCATCGCAAATCCATCCTGTAATCCCGATGTAGAAGCCCATATTCAGGTATGCTTTAAGTTCAGTCAGATTCCAGGTAAAGCAGTGCACCACTGCTTTTCGAACCATATGTAGAAAGGATGGCGAATATGCTCAAAAATGGATCTACAGTGAAGTGCAAAGCATTATTTCTGTTATTTTGAGTATGTGCATGACACCAAGATAACTACGATTTGCTTTGCTCCATCTACCTGCGTATTTGTGATATTTCTTCGTCCAACCTCTCCCCCTTTAACGCTTCCATAGCTACACTTAATTCATCTTTCATTTTGTTTAACTCTTGCCATATTTCTTCCATTTTACTTTTGAATGTTAGATATAATTCCATATTGATATTTCTTCCAACTTCATAACCGCTATAATGTTCAGCATCATAACTTCTTTCCCAATCTACTACTTCTAATTGCAGGTGTAATATTAGGTATTTTAAATGGTCGTATGTGCTCAATACGCAAAATAGCTGCTGTCCAATCAAAACATCAATAGATTGATTAGCAATCATAGCATCAAGAACCTTTGTACTTAGTGCCTTTGCACCTAAATCAATATTTGCAAGCGCAGCCTTTACGGGAGTTGTCTCCTTCAAAGAATTTAGCATCTGAGAAATTATTAAATCATTCTCAACTATCTCTTTTACTAGCAATGTCCTATATACTTGTTTTTGTTCTTTCATTTCTTTATCTTTGATCTTCATGTTTTGCTTATAACCAAGCTTAGCTCCAAGCCACGCACCACCGAAAACACCAACAGCGCTAAGTATTACGCCAACTGATGACCAAATAGGATCAGTAAGGAATTTGTATAAATCCATCTTATTGCTACCCTCTTAATTTATTGTTAATTCTCATCTTTATTAGCATGAGGTTACTGGTGAATATTAAACGACTTAACTTCTTCATATTTCCTCTCTGCAATTTTAAATGAAATATATTTACCTACCAACAACAATAAAAATGTCATACTAATAGTAATAGCACATCTCATAAAAATATTAACATCCGAAACATTGATATCAAATTCAAAAATTTGCAACAACGTCCCAAGAATGATATATAATAACCCCATTCTAAAAAGATAAATTTCTTTAAGGTTATCAAGGATTTTGATGCTCTTACTTTCTACAATCGTCAAAACCGTAATAGATGCACGTTCAGCATCCTCTTTAGTTCGCACAGCGGTCATTACTGCCAACAATATAGAACCACTTAATGTTAAGATTAATCCAAACATAACATTCTCCTTTTACCATTTAGCCTTAGCTTCTTCAACAACTTCCTCGACAACTATCTCTCAAGTGACTTACCTAACAATCCTTCTCCGTTAACATCGATTCCTAACGCTTCGAAGCTTCCGCACCACTGCGGTGTGCCTCATCCCAGAGAAGAAGCTATCATCTTGCTTTTTTAGCATTAAATGTTTATTTGATCATGATATTACTTCTCGCTTACAATCATTCAAAACTTATCAAGCTGACGCATTATGAAGAAAGACAGCGATATATTGGTAATCAATATAAAATTCATTGCCTCGATTAATTAACATTCCACATTGTTCTTTTCGCCGTTCAATTAAACCAACACCTGAAAATAAGTAGTCTTTATGCTTTTGCACTAAAATCTTCAGGTCTTCAAAATACCCTCTAAAGTTAACTGGAGCATTATCAAAAAAGAACTCCTCGAAGTAAACTCTAAAGTTATGATCTCCATCTCGTAATTCTATGACAACCCTTTTGTCATTTACTTCAACATTTTGAGTATAACCCTCAACACTTCTAGTCCAGCCCAAATCATCGTCAGTTAAATTAATTAGAGTTCTATTTCTAACAGAAGGTTCCTTAACATTATTTTCTCCACTTGCCAACTCAGCATCCGGACCTGTTGTAGGGACAATATTATGAGCAGGGTTCTCACCGGAATTTGGATTAACTTTGGGTCTAGGCTTTTTATTGTTATTGGATTTCGGCTTGCCTGTTCCCGACTCTTGTTCTCTTCTCTTTTTCTTCAGATTATCAAGCACATTTTTAACATGCTTCTCACTTAATGCCATAGTTGAAGTTGCAACCGATTTTTGTTTATTTGCTGTCGCTACTCTATCAAAAAAATCCACACAATCTTGAAGATGATCATCTTTGGGCCAAGTTTTAAAATGAGCCCTCACTTTTCCTTTTGGTACGTACGCTAGTCTAGCTGTACACTCTTGGTAGGTACAATACAAATTATTTTTAACATCAGTGAAATTTTCATGTTGTTCAATATTACTGACTGTTACCATTGCTTCATTTTCTTTTGATCTGTAAATTGCTTCATAAATAGGCATATAACACAATCATCCTCTCCAGGTTTTTTTGGGACAGGAAGAAATCCTTTCTATGTAAGTACCCCCTAACTTTTTGCCGTTCTTACAAAATCCGTCTCATATTTTCGAACGAAAAGGCGAACATAAAATGAACATTTCATAATGGAAATATTTTATTCTTGCCTAGTATGACTGAAATCTGTTAGTATAAAATAATCGTTAATGGAAACGGATAATTATATTAAGTATTTAATCTCAATGTCCCCACATTGAGAGATCTACCGAACGGACATCGGAAGACTCTATCCCAATTTTATTGTATGTATTTACTATACTCGAAGTCAAAAAGGCTAAAGTCGCTATTTGGCGATTTTAGCCTTTTTGCGTCCAAATTTGTCCAATATCAATACTGATGCACATGAAATCTCCCTATTTCTTGTTAGCACTCCATATTAAAGAGTGCTAACTAAGATTCTTGAAAAACACAACTTAGCTTTCGTGTACATCTCCGTGAATACAGGTCTTTAATGAGTTGGTGAAACGTTACAACATGGGGCGGTACTAGCTCTGTTCTAAAGTGATCTTAAGGTGATTGTTATAAAAGAAATGATGAAAAAGTAGGTGAAGGAATCTGACATCATGAGCCAGCTCTTCCTGGCAAATTGATGTCGATTTATATTTTGTAAGCTTCGATACCCAGTCGAACATGCGATCATCTGGAATGTCTTCTGAACGAAAACATAAACGAGTGGATTCCGTATGAAAAATAAAGGCCATCCTATCGAGTAGACACTTTAAAAAAGTCTCTCGATAGGGTACTTTTGTTTTAACAGCTAGATGAGAATGGGGAATTGAAATGAGCAAAAAAATATTTTCAGATAACGAAATCAAAATGCTATTTAACAATCCTTACGTGAAATCCGTTTCTTCTAAGGCAATTACGTATACAGATGCATTTAAAGAATTGTTTATTTCTGAGAATAACAAAGGCAAGCTGCCTAGGGAAATATT
>Ga0102589_1005423_pt1 | contig 11154 bp, 14 predicted proteins | sample AraplaMF_Col_mLB_FD_76858 | JGI IMG/M metagenome (GOLD analysis project Ga0102589, IMG submission 76858) | Arabidopsis root microbial communities from the University of North Carolina, USA - plate scrape MF_Col_mLB | ecosystem: Host-associated > Plants > Roots > Endosphere | place: USA... | reverse complement strand
CTTCTTCTCTCTCTAAATGGGTGATACATAAACGGATATGCTTTTGCTGTGACTCACGATCGTGTTGTCCTAACGTTTCTCCAAATTGTTGTAAAATCTCATATTCTGTTTGCTTCAATGCTGTAAGTTTCCAATTTTCTTGTAAGCTATCCATCCATGCCTCCCGAACCGTTTGCTCTCCCTTTTCTAATCGTTCATGAAAACTATCGAATAACCAGTTCAGAGGCTTTGGCATTTGTTTTACAAGACGTGCAGCTGCTTCTGACAACGGGGTATGTCCATACATAATTTCCGCCTCAAGTGATTGCAGAGCTGCCTTTAACAACCGTAGTTGACGAGGACGCTCACTATATTTCTTCGCATATGAAAAACCAAAAAATGTTGATACAGCCACAATAAGTGCAGCACCAATAAATTTAATCATCCGCTCAGCACCTTTTCTCCGCGGCGAATTGGCTTTCCGCTGCCATCCTTCATATTCATAATCGTTCCTGGTCCTTTTATTTTCGAAAGCTCAATAAAGCGTTCAAACACGCCTAGTTCTATAATTTTCCTTAACGAAGGTCGTTTCAGTATATCTTCATGTCCTTGTCCATGCACACTCGTAAACAATTGAACACCAGCATGGACAGCTTCCATAATTGCTTCGCTATCTTCTGGCCGACCAATTTCGTCAACAATTAATATATCGGGACTCATTGAACGAATCATCATCATCATACCTTCTGCTTTTGGACATGCATCTAGCACATCCACCCTTGTTCCAAACTCATATTGCGGCACACCTTTCACGCACCCCGCAATTTCTGATCTTTCATCTACAATACCAACTTTGCAAGACGGGATATGTTGCCTCGGAACACCTGCACTTATGAGACGTGCTACATCACGCAGTAACGTTGTTTTCCCTGTTTGCGGCGGACCGATAATCATTGTATTTAGCCAATGCTTATCATATAAAAAGGGGATAAGCGGCTCAGCAATCCCCTTTTTTTGCCGAGCAATCCGAACATTAAATGACGCCACATCCCGAATCATTTTCACTGCACTCTTTTCCATAATGACTTTGCCCGCTAAACCAACGCGATGTCCTCCGCGCAGTGTAACATACCCTCGCTTTAATTCTTCTTCCATCGTATAAAGTGAATATTGACTCAGCTTATTCAGCAAATACGCTGCATCTTCTCTCGTCACAATGTAGTTATAAAAATGCGCTTCCCCGCGCGCAATACATTCAAGCGGCCTTCCAATCCGGATCCGTATTTCTTCCAACCCGTCATCTTCTTTATAGTCCTGTATAAAATGTTCGATTTGCTTTGGTAACATCTCTAATACTTCTTTCATAGCTCTCTCCCCATCACATCGCTATTTCAGTACCGCAATAAAAATACAGCCAATTCCGAGCGCCAAAAAAAACAATTTCAAAAAAGAAATTTCATTCGTAACGCTCGCAATGCCAATTGACATCGTTACAATCAAAACGGTTGGACCTACAAATGCAAGCATGCCATTTACGAACAATGCTTTTTTGGCATCATTGAAATACAACATAAGCAAAGCGGCGAAAATCTCCATGCTACCCGAAAAAATTCTAAGGAGCGCCATTACGAGCACAGACGTTTCAAATGCCGCTAGCCACTGTTTCATCCTCTCACCTTCTCTCGTTATCCTGCACACATATATCCTGCTCAAACAAGATGAAAGAGTACGTTTGTACAACCATATGCACAGGTTGTCTATTTCAGAAGTGAAAAAGGAATTTTTTGATTATTAAATAAAGTTAAGTCGTTTTTTGTGAAAATATGGTATATTAAGATAAAAAGGAGAAATATATGAAAATTCTAAAAATAACTATTACACTCATTTTAGAAGTAGCTCTTATTTTCTTATTTGCTAAATTTGTTAATTGGACATTCATGGAAAGTTTCTTTTTAGGGAGTTTGGCCATTTTCGGACTCACTTGGCTGTTTCTTTTAAATATGAACCGAAACGCAAATGTGGACCGTGCCATCACAAAAGGGGTGACGGGGCTTGACGGCGGAGAAGTAACACCTTTTCAAATTCGAATGAATCCTTATATGATTGGGACCCTTCTACTGCTTACCATTAGCTTTATTATAACTGTCATTCAATACTTACCTTATTTCACATAAAAAAACACTCGTGGATCCAATCCACGAGTGTTTTTCATTACGCACGAGAAACGTATTTTGATTCTCCTGTGTTAATAATAAGCATTTCACCTTCATTAATGAAGATCGGCACTTGTACAACTAGACCAGTTTCTAATGTAGCTGGTTTTGTTACGTTAGAAGCTGTATCACCTTTAATACCCGGTTCTGTTTCAACAACTTTTAACTCAACAGTGTTTGGAAGTTCTACACCAAGTACTTCGCTTTGGTATGTCATGATTGCGACTTCCATGTTTTCTTTCAAGAATTTTAATTCATGTTCGATTTGCTTTTCACCAAGTTCGATTTGCTCGTATGTTCCGTTGTCCATGAATACATGAGCATCACCGCTTGCATATAAATATTGCATACGACGGTTTTCGATATGTGCTTTTTCTACTTTTTCACCAGCACGGAATGTTTTTTCTTGAACAGAACCTGTGCGAAGGTTACGTAATTTAGAGCGAACGAACGCAGCACCTTTACCTGGTTTTACGTGTTGGAAATCGATAACCTGCCATAGGCTGTTGTCCACCGCAATTGTTAATCCTGTACGAAAATCATTTACTGAAATCATGCAAAAAATCCTCCTGTGTATTACAAAATGATAAGTTCTTTTGGAGATTTAGTTAACACTTCATTACCTTCAGCTGTTACTATAATATCATCCTCAATGCGAACTCCGCCGACATTTGGAATATAAATTCCCGGTTCTACAGTGACTGCCATTCCTGGCTCAAGTACCGTTTCAGAGCGGAAAGATAAGCTTGGTGCTTCATGAATTTCAAGACCAATTCCATGACCTGTAGAATGCCCGAAATATTCACCATATCCTTTTTCAGTTATGTAGTCACGTGTTAGCGCATCTGCTTCACGACCAGTTAAACCAGCTTTAATACCGTTTACACCACGCAATTGCGCTTCTAATACGATATTATAAATTTCCTTTAACTTATCAGACGGCTCACCTACTGCAATTGTACGAGTAATATCGGAACAATATCCTTTATAGTAAGCACCGAAGTCTAATGTCACAAAATCTCCCTTTTCTATCAATTTTTCAGATGCCACGCCGTGCGGCAATGCTGAACGAAGTCCCGAAGCAACGATAATATCAAACGAAGAAGAAGTTGCTCCTTGCTTTCTCATGAAAAATTCAAGTTCATTTGACACTTCAATCTCAGATACTCCCGGGCGAATAAATGATAGAATATGCTCAAAGGCAGCATCTGCAATCTGTGCAGCTTCCTTTAATATCTTAATCTCTGAATCAGTCTTAATCAAGCGTAACTTTTCTACAATACCAGAAGTTGCAACAAATTCTGCATTCACTTCTCCTTTATACGCCGTATAAGAACTGTATGTAAGTGTATCTTGCTCAAAACCAAGCTTTTGAATTCCTAAGTCTTTTACTTGTTTTGCAACTTCTTCAATAATCGTACCTGTATGCTGTACGATTTCATAACCAACCGCTTGTTTTTGCGCTTGTTCAACGTAACGGAAATCTGTAATGAATAAAGCGCGTTCGCTTGAAATTAATACAACGCCTGCTGTACCTGTAAAGTTTGTCATATATCTACGACTATGTTGATTCGTTAATAAAATACCATCAATACCCGCTTCCCCAAATGCACTTCTTAATTTTGTAAGTTTTTCCATGAATTACGCCTCCCGAATTTTCTCCACTAATGCAAGTAACGCTAAATGATAGCCATACAAACCGAATCCTACAATCTGTCCCGCTGTGACCGGCGCCGTAACAGATACGTGGCGAAACGATTCGCGTTGATGAATATTTGAAATATGTACTTCAATAACAGGAATCGAAACACTTGCAATTGCATCACGAATTGCATAACTATAATGCGTAAATGCTCCTGGATTTAGAATAATCCCTCTATATGTACCCTCTGCCTCATGAATGATATCAATAATGGCACCTTCATGATTAGATTGGAAACACTCTAACTCTACTCCCAAACTCTCTGCTTGTTGCTTCATATCTGTTTCTAACGACGCTAACGTCCCCGTACCATATACATTAACCTCTCGTACACCGAGACGGTTTAAATTGGGACCGTTAACGAGGAGCAACTTCTCCATATATCTAACTCCTTAATAAAAAATATATATAAATCCAAATTAAAAACCTGACATAAAACCCTTTTCTTTTTAGATGGTCGAGAGTGTCTATTCATGCGTAGAAGCGGTCAGTTCCGTTTTCTGCCACATGCGATATTCAAACAAAGAGAGAAAGTAGCAGGTTACTTTTTGCTTTGCATGGCAGCGAATTGTGTGTCGGAAAGTCAAGTTGGACTTATATATAATATTCTATCACACCCCTCACTTATTTGAATAGTTTGTCTTTTCCTCATCTGTTGCACTAGTATTGTTATTCACTTCAAACGAAACGGAGTAGCCAATAAAAACGCCATATAAAATAAAAATACATGCTGTCGTTACAATCGTTTCCTTAGGCATTTCCATCATGCTTTTTATAACTGGTGCAACAGGTGGAATTACAAAGAATAATAATCCCCACCATACAAGCCCATATATAATACCTGAAATTAGACCTTCAAACTTACTCAAAACTGCTTTATATATAAACGCCACAACAACTGAAAGTATCCCCATACATATAATACCAGCTATATTTCCCCATACCCCTTCTTTCCAATCTCCAAGCGCAAACGGAAGTAACAAATAATTAGGTCCTGGGACAGTAAAAGAAAAAATATGAAGAAAATACCAGACGGCTCCCCAAAACAAACCTCCAAACACACCAATTTGGACAATTTTTTCCGTGACAGATTGTTCTTGTTTCACATCTACACCTCCGCCTACTAGTATGTCCGAAACTTATTTAAAGCATGTTTAAATACTGCGAAATTTGTCTATAAAAAGAATAGAAAATGTCCGCTTAACCTGCCGATTTTCCTTGTCAGAAGTGCACTTTTGTCGATAAAATAAAGGAAACTGTAGTGATGTCATACAATATAATGACATCACCTAGAGTCATTACCTCTCTTCTGATAAGAGAGAAACAAATACAGGTTGGTGTTGACATGGCAGAAGAGACAAAACAAATCTACGGCGGTCAAGCGGTAGTAGAAGGAGTTATGTTTGGCGGTAGAGAATATACTGTTACAGCAATTCGTCGTAAAGATAAATCTATCGAATTTTATCGATTACCTCGCGTTCGTAATAAAGTATCATCTATGTTTAAAAAAATTCCTTTCCTACGCGGAATCGCAGCAATTATTGATGCGAGTGCAAACGGAGCAAAGCATTTAAATTTTGCTTCAGAACGCTTTGATGTAGATCCTTCAGAGGATGCACAATTCGCACACAAAAAAGAAGAACAGTCAAAGTTAACGATGATACTTAGCGTTGCAGCAGTCGGTGTTTTATCATTTATCTTTGGAAAAGTGATTTTTACGGCAGTTCCTGCACTTTTAGCAGAACTAACAAGACCTGTTTTTCCATCTCACGCAGGGCAAATCATTGTTGAAAGCGTTATTAAACTTATGCTATTGCTTAGTTACATTTACTTTGTTTCATTGACTCCACTTATTAAACGTGTGTTTCAATATCACGGGGCGGAACATAAAGTAATTAATGCCTATGAGAACAATCTTCCATTAACAGTAAAAAACGTACAAAAACAAACCCGTCTCCATTATCGGTGCGGCAGCAGTTTTATTTTATTTACTGTTATTATCGGAATGTTTGTATATTTTCTCGTTCCAACTGATCCTCTTTGGGTTCGCGTTTTAAATCGTATTTTACTTATCCCTGTAGTGCTAGGCATTTCATTTGAAGTGTTGCAATTTACAAACAGCTTACGAGGCGTTCCAGTGCTCCGTGCACTAGGATATCCTGGCCTATGGCTTCAGCTGTTAACAACGAAAGAACCGACAGATGATCAAGTAGAAGTAGCCATTGCATCATTTGAAGAACTACTGCATCTAGAAGGAAAACAATAATAACTTTTTCGTAATGTTATTCAATTCCTTAGCCTTTCGTTAATAAACTAATTAAAATATCTTTCTTTTTAGGAGGTGTTCCTTATGAACGGTCGCTCATTTATGTTCGCCCTATTTGTTGTAATTGTTGGATTGGCAATATTTAGCCTTGTATCATTCACAATTGAAGACCCAATGGGAGTTGTAAGAAAAATTTTGATCATGCTCATTGTTGTTGGTGTCTTTTATTTACTTTATAAGATGCTTACAAGTTCGAGCAGTTCAGCTAATAACTCACAGTCTTCCTACAAACGTGCTGCGAAACAATCGAACCGAAAATATGGAAAACAAAATGTAACACCCCTAAGCAATAATATGTTAAAGAAAAGTGCTTCCGATACGAAAGGAAAGAAAGGAAAAACTTCCTTCCTAAAACGAAAGAGAAAGCAATCCCATTTAACAGTTATTGAAGGGGAAAAAGGTAAAAAGAAAGACCGCGCTTCTTTTTAAGAAGTGTGGTCTTTCTTTTTTATCGTTTCTTACTGCGTTTGTTCTTCATTTGTCTTTTGAACGCCACGAAGCTTCTCAATGCGCCCTTCATCTTGCTCAAAATACTGCACTAAATCGCCAATACGATCGATGGCTTCCCAGCTTAAATGATGTTCAATTCCTTCTACATCATTATAAATCTTACTTTCATCCACACCAATAATACGCATAAACTGTTCTAACAATTCATGACGATAAACAAGGCGCTTACCAATTTTTTTCCCTTTAGTTGTTAATACAAGCCCTCTATATTTTTCATAAATAAGATATTCATCTTTATCAAGTTTTTGAACCATTTTTGTTACAGAGGATGGATGTACATTAAGCGCTTCAGCAATATCAGATACACGGGCATATCCCTTTTCTTCAATTAGCAAATAAATTTGTTCGATATAATCTTCCATACTAGGAGTAGGCATCGTTTTCCTCCATCCAATTCAGTTTATAAATTCCGTACTAAGCAATCAATAAAATGATACAACAGAAAGGATATTGTGACAAGGGGATAAACAACCTCATTTTCCGCAACACATTAAAGAACCTGCGTTATTTATGTAAGTTCTTTTATGTAAAATATTGATAAATCTAACCTCTCATTGTTTCTTCTAATCTCGTCGGTTCATCTTTTGGATAAAGATATTTTCCAATTCGGTATCGTGCTTTGTATTTGGATAACGCTGCTGGATTACTTTTTTATGACTTCCCAACCCAGTAACTTGCAAGGCAAGTTACTGGGTGCTATAATTCAAACAACAACTACCTTGCAAGGCAAGTTACCCGGAGGTGGTAAAGTAATGCACAGTCAAATGCTAAAAGGTGTACTTGAAGGATGTATTTTATATATCATTTCGCAAGAAGAAGTGTATGGGTACGAACTCAGTACGAAATTACATCAACACGGCTTTACATTCGTAAGTGAAGGGAGTATCTATCCTCTTTTGTTACGTATGCAAAAAGAAAAACTCATTGAAGGCACATTGAAAGCCTCCAGCCTTGGACCGAAGCGCAAATATTATCACGTCACAAAAAAAGGCTTTGAACAACTGGAGGAATTTAAAAAAAGCTGGGATATGGTATCAACTACGGTAAATGATTTGTTAAAGGGAGAGTGAAATGGATGAAGGCGAAAGACATGGTTGAACTCAATAATAAAAAGCGTGAGTTATTAACAGTGGAAAATGAAGCAGCTTATGGGGATATGCTTGTATACCTTCGATTAGCTGACGTTCCAGAGCAGCAAGTAGAAGAGCTATTACTAGAAATTTTAGATCATCTTCTTGAGGCGCAAGAAGATGGGAAAAATGCTTACGATGTTTTTGGGAGTAATCTACAAAATTATTGTGACGAATTAGTTAGCGCATTACCTCGCCAAACAATGTTAGAGAAATTTTCTTTTACTGGTTTCATGATTAGTTTATTGCTTGCAATCCAGTTTGGAATAGATACTATAGGTGCATTAGGATTTTCTTTTGCTAAAAAACAAAACCATCCTTCTGGTGTACCGTTTAGTATTCCAGGAACTTTATTATCAATCATTATGATTACTGCTGGCATTTTTGTTATTTTATATTTGTTAAAACGAGATTCATTTAATCAAACAATGAATTGGAAACAAAGAATTACATTTGGCTTAGCTTTTTCGATTCCATTTTGTTCATCTGTTTTTTTTAGTATTTATTTTAAAAAACAAAGTTATCTATCCTATAACTTACCGATTTGGCTAGGTGCACTATTAACCCTTTTCTTTTACGTTTCATATAAATTCTTGTATAAAACTTCAAAATTTTAACAGCTCTTTTTAGGGCTGTTTTTCTCCTGTCTAATTTTACAAATTAAAAAATTTCATAAACAAAAAAAGAAAAATGCAAAATAATTAAAGTAAATTGTTGACGTGATGCTTTTATTATCGGTATCATATTTCTTCGTGAGCAATTATTTTTCGTTATATGGATTTTTATTGTTACTAAATTTTTGAGAGGGGAAATTTGATGTCACTGAAGAAGAAAACGCAAGTACGCACCGGCAAAATGGTACGTGAACTAATGTTAGCCGACGAGGATGTAAATGCTTCGCTAATTATGGTATATAGTGAAAACGGTGTAAACGCAGAAATTAAAATCGAGGGCTTAACACCGAAATGTAACGAAGAATTATTTTTGAGCGGAAATGTAGATTGGAACAAGAGTGTTATTTATAAAATTGTCGATTTTACTGGCAATGCTGAAGTTGGGAAAGTGACATTAAGCGCCATGAACAAAAACAATGTTTCCCTGCAAATCGAACGCGTGATGTGGAGCAAAGGAACAAAAGAAGAAACGGTAGAATTGGATGAAAATCCGCTATCCGTTGTCGAAACGTCAGCGCCGAAGAAAGAAACAGTAGTTGAAACTTCAAAAGAAACGACACCTGTAACAAAACCAGTTGTAAATGTTGCGCCTGCAGAGGCACCAATTCCAAAGCCAGTGCGTCCAGAACCTGTAGTGAAAGCAACACCAAAACCTGTACAAAAAGAAGTAGTTGCACCAACTGCAGCACAAAAAGTAGTAACGGTGTCAACTCCAGTAGAGCCAACACCTTCAGCTAAACAATCTGTGACAAATCAACCAAATTCTGAATTACAAGAAAAATATGTTCGTCTTGTAAAACAAGCTGTAGATGTATGTCAAGATTACGAACTTGGCATGGATGTTGACGATTCTATCGAGAACTTAAAAAATGAGCTACACAAACAAGGAATATCGGTAGCATTCGATGCAGAAATTATGGACGCTGTAAACCGTTTGCGTTTACTGAAACAAAAAGGCATTAACGTGGAAAAAGTATTAAACTTATTATAAATAATATAGCGCTGCTTTCCTTGCTAGAGAGCTCGCATTCATAGAAAAATAAGGAGATGGGTATCCATCTCCTTATTTTTTGTAATTCCATTCATCACTTTCATATTTTTCTTTCGCTAATGTTTGCACTTCATGAAGTTGTTCTTCTGTTAACTCATACGGTACTAGTTCCACATTTAACCCTTTTTCAAATCCAATATGGAATGCATCGATCAGTTGTTGAATCGTAAAAGTACGATCTGTTAAATCATTAATTGCAATTGCTTTTGAGGAGAACATTTTTTTCATGCGTTCTTTCACACGTTCATTTGGAAACAAGAACAGATCATACAGCATGTCTAAGTCGATTTCTAACGGAATGGAACCGTGCTGTAAAATAACACCTTTTTGTCTAGTTTGTGCACTCCCAGCAATTTTGCGCCCTTCTACAACAATTTCATACCATGACGGAGCATCAAAACAAACTGCTGAACGTGGATTTTTTAAATTGTCGCGCTCCTCAGCTGTTTTTGGTACTGCGAAATAAGCTTCTAAACCTAATGCTTGGAATCCATCTAACAATCCCTGTGAAATAACGCGATATGCCTCTGTCACTGTTTTTGGCATGTTTGGATGCTCTTCAGACACAATGACACTATACGTTAATTCATTATCATGAAGAACGCCGCGCCCGCCCGTTTGACGACGTACAAAGCCAAAACCATTTCTATTTACTGCATCCATATCAATTTCTTTTGAAACACGTTGAAAATAACCGACTGTTAACGTCGGAACTTCCCACTCATAAAAACGAATTGTTGGCGGCATTTTCTTTTCACTTTGCCAATTTAACAAACATTCATCTAACGCCATATTAAACGCTGGAGAGCATTTACCAGAATTTATATAACACCATTTTTCCTTTTCCATCCCACACCTCATATAACTAATTTTTCTCACATTCTCTAGTCTATCAAATTCGACAAAATTTGTGAAAGAATACGAAATTTCTTCTAATATAAAATGAACTTGTTGCATAAATACATGTGGGCATTATAATATGAAAAGTAGGATAAGAAAAAGGGAGCGATATAATCGTGTCAACAAACGTTATTATTTTACTAGCCATAGCTGCAGGAATCATCGGCTATTCTGTATGGATGTATTTCTATCAAAAAAAATTAATTAAAACACTTTCAGAAGAAGAATTTCGTGCTGGTTACCGTAAGGCGCAGCTGATTGATATTCGTGAAACGGACGAATATAATGCTGGTCACATTTTAGGAGCGCGTAATATTCCGATTTCACAAATACGTCTTCGTTACAAAGAACTTCGTACTGATCAACCGATTTATATGTATTGCCAAAACGGTTTCCGAACAGGCCGTGCAGCACAATTCTTAAAGAAACACGGCTATAAAGAATTTTATCAATTACAAGGCGGCTTTAAAACTTGGTCTGGTAAAGTGAAAAAGAAAAACTCATAATAAATAGCTAGCTTGTGCAAGACAAGCTAGCTATTGCATTTTACTTGCAATATATACTAAATTTTGTTTAACATCTTCACTATCTTGATCACGAACATTTCGGTAAAGCAACTGATACTCTACATTCTTTTCTTTCCATGTGAGAGTCGCCATATCTTCTCCG
>Ga0102589_1005420_pt1 | contig 11158 bp, 15 predicted proteins | sample AraplaMF_Col_mLB_FD_76858 | JGI IMG/M metagenome (GOLD analysis project Ga0102589, IMG submission 76858) | Arabidopsis root microbial communities from the University of North Carolina, USA - plate scrape MF_Col_mLB | ecosystem: Host-associated > Plants > Roots > Endosphere | place: USA... | reverse complement strand
AAAAACAGGCGCCTTTCGATGGAAAGGCGCCACTTGATGTATATATAGTTTACAGATAAACGAGATGAATTACAACCTTTTAGAATAAACCTACTGCTTTTCCATCTTCATTTACGTCCATTTGAAGAGCAGCTGGTTGTTTTGGAAGACCTGGCATTGTTAACATTGTTCCAGTTAACGCTACAATAAATCCTGCACCGATAGACGGTTTCAGTTCACGAATTGTAACAATAAAGTCAGATGGTCGACCTAATTTTGTTGCATCGTCAGAAAGAGAGTATTGTGTTTTCGCCATACATACTGGTAGGTTACTCCAACCTTCCCCTGTAAATTGAGCCAATTGCTTACGTGCTTTCGGAGCAAATTCAATATCTTTTGCGCCGTATACTTTTTGAGCAATTGTGCGAATTTTTTCTTCTAATGGTAATTCTAAATCATAAAGTGGTGCGTATTTGTTGTCACCTTTTTCAATTACTTTTAATACTTTCTCAGCAAGGTCTACACCACCTTGGCCACCTTTTTCCCAAACTTCTGTTAAGGATACTTCGTAGCCACGCTCGTTGCACCATTCTTGTAAGTATGCAACTTCTGCATCTGTATCTGTAATGAATTTATTAATTGCGATTACGAATGGAACACCGAACGCTTGAATTGTTTCAACATGTTTTTGTAAGTTTTCCATTCCTTTTGCTAGCGCATCTACATTTTCTTCTTTCAGCTGATCTCTCGCCACACCGCCGTGCATTTTAAGCGCACGAATTGTCGCAACGATAACGACTGCTTCTGGTTTAATACCAGCTGCACGCGCTTTAATATCTAAGAATTTTTCAGCACCTAAGTCCGCACCGAAACCAGCTTCCGTGATTACATAATCACCTAATTTTGCTGCCATTGTTGTAGCGATAACACTGTTACAACCGTGAGCGATATTAGCGAATGGTCCACCATGAATGATTGCCGGTGTATTTTCTAATGTTTGTACTAAGTTTGGTTTTAACGCATCTTTTAATAAAAGTGTTAACGCTCCTTCTACGCCTAAATCTTTAACTGTTACAGGCTCGTTGTCCATATTATAAGCAACGACAATGCGAGATAAACGTGCTTTTAAATCTTGAATATCTGTCGCAAGGCAGAATACAGCCATAATTTCAGATGCTACTGTAATATCAAAACCGTCTTCACGCGGTACACCTTGAACTGGCCCACCAAGACCAATTACCACATTACGCAGTGCACGGTCATTTAAATCGACACAACGCTTCCATACGATTTTTCGCGTATCAATCTTAAGTGTATTTCCTTGTTGAATATGGTTATCGATAAACGCTGCTAATGCGTTATTTGCAGTTGTAATGGCATGAATATCACCAGTAAAGTGAAGATTGATATCTTCCATTGGTACAACTTGTGAATAACCTCCACCTGCTGCACCGCCCTTTAGTCCCATTGTTGGTCCAAGTGATGGCTCACGAAGTGCAATTACTGCTTTTTTACCAATTTTATTAAAAGCTTGACCTAAACCAACTGTTACTGTTGATTTACCTTCTCCTGCTGGAGTCGGGTTAATCGCTGTTACTAAAACAACTTTTCCGTCCTTTTCGGTTTGTAAGCGCTTAAAAATATCAAGAGATAACTTCCCTTTATAATGACCATAAGGCTCTAGTTCTTCTTCTAAAATGTTTAACTCCGCTGCAATCTCTTGAATTTTCTTCATACTTGCTTCTTGTGCAATTTCAATATCGGATTTAACTGTTGTAGTAGTTGTCATATACCCTAGTCCCCCTTTAATTGGTTCTGTTGATATTGTATCAGTTTTTTGTATTTTCTGCACTTATTTCCCTCCTAAATTTTGCGCATTTCTTCAGGCATTATTTTTTCAACATAAATACCCACAAAAATGTTAATGCTTGTTGCAATTCTACCGATAATTGTCCAAGCATTTTTTCATTTACCCCTCGTTTATATACGCCTATACCATCCACTACTTGAAACCCTTGCTCCTCTGCAAGCTTTTCAAATTCCCAAGGCATCATCGTATTACATACGACATCTTTTCCATATAAACGAGGATAACTATTTTCACGTGGTTTTGCTGTTGGTCCTAAAATAGCAATACACGCATATCCATCAGACCTCAAAACACGCTTTATCTCATGTAACGCCTGTAGCGGCTGCTCTGTCCATTCTAACGAGTTCACTGCTAATATGGCTGGAAATTGCTCATTTTCAAAGGGCAATGAAGAAAGATCTCCCTTTACAAATGACAAATTAGGCCCTTCTCCGCGTTCCTTTCCCTTTTGAATCATTTGTTCGGATAAATCTATACCACACGCCTTATATCCTGCGAGACTTAATTTATATGTACCATATCCATCACCACATCCGACATCTAAAACTGCCACACCATTTTCTACATACTTTTCAAAAAACGGAATGATTGTACTCCGACTCCCATGATCCCACATTTCTTGACTATTTTGATTCCAAGATTCCGCATTGTTGTCCCACTTTTTTTCTGCTGATTTATGCCAATTAAACTTTGTCATGTTTCCCCCTACTTTCACTTGTTTTCATTCATTCCATTCTACATCATTTTCCTATATTCCTGTTTATTCTCATGGAGAGATGGATAAGATAGCAACAGACTCATACATTCTCCAAATTTTGCTTAACTTGGATATAACTCATACTCATATTCTCTTCTTTATGAAAAATAATAAAGATACACCCAATTGAAAGAGAGGGATGTACATGCCGAAAAAGCGAACACATCATTTTAAGAGTGGTGAAAAAAACGAAGAATATGCAGCTGAAATCTCGCCAGGGCATCTTCCAATTAGACATAGACGTAAAGAAATTGCACATGAAATAGAAGGTACAAACGCTGGTACACTTATCGGTTATGTAGCACTATTTCTTTCTTTATTCTCAATTGCCTTTTATCCAGTTACCCTTGGTTCCCTTTCCATTTTAATTGGCTTATTGGCTGTTAATTTTGGAGCAAAAACACTCGGATATACAGCCATTGGATTTGGTAGCTTTTCTGTTTTATTTACGTTATTGTATCCACTTGCTTTATCAGCATTATAAAAACACACCAAGTATTACTTGGTGTGTTCACTCATGATACAGCATAATATACCCGCATCCACAACAATGTTTTGCTGTAATTTCTTGAAACACTGGATAATTCTCTTCATCCCGCTGTTCAATAAATACCTTTTCAAAACGATACATGTTAGGGGCATATGCCCAGTCTTGTTTCGTACGTGCATATAATGTAGATGAAAAAAATTCTTCTCCACCACAAACTACACATATTTTTTTCATTCTCATCCCTCCTATGCTTGTCTTACTTCATCTATATGAACATATGCATAAAAAAAAGACCTTCTATAATTAGAAAGTCTTTTCCGTAACAAAAAGAAATGTACCAAATACGCCTATTCCGCTATACTCTTTCTGTTTACCATTTTCCATTTCAAAAGTTTGTTTCACTTTTATAAAAAATACACCATTTCGTGTATTCGTACTTACAAACTTCATTTTTTGTTCTTTCTTACCTACATTTTGTGTACATTCAAAGCTATCTTGATTACAAATCATTGCATACTTATCCTCTAAGTAAGACCTGAAATCAGATTCTTTCGGACAAGTTAAAAGTAGTACTGCAACAAGGATAATGCTGACAATACCTACTGCTGTATAATATTTCTTCATTTTTTCTCCTTTCAAAAAACAAGAAAACTTGACCTAATTCGTCAAGTTCTCTTAGTCCACAACCCATTGCCACTCTTGTTCTTTCTTATCAAAAATAAGCCAGCCAGTTTCGGTTGCACCTTCTTTTAATTCCTCTATGTTATCTAGTACTTCATCCGTACTTTCATACGAACCAACTACATATACAGGAATCTCTAAACCTCTTCTTGACTCAATTTTCCCCGCTAAATCAATATACAGCCCGTCTTCCATTAATGGAACAAGCCCAAGAATAACTTCTTTTGAAATTGCTGGAAATATTTTTGATTTTTGAAAGAAAGAGAATCGTTTTTTTCCAAATGAACCGAGTTTGTACGGAATTACTTTGCTAAGCATTCCTACAAAATCAGCGATTCTACGGTAATACACTTTGTTGTACCAACCGTCATCATGTGAAAAATAGACAAATCTATTTTTCAAAAGTGGGAAAAACGCTCTCCCAAGTGGTTCTTTTTTGTGAGCCAAATATAACAATTCTGCAATTTCCTTTGGCTCCAATTCATCTAAATCGCTTGCGTCATCAAAATCCACCCAACAGAACTCATCAAATTCATCAATCTCTGCTTTAATTAATTTATGTATGTTTTCTTCTTCAACATATTCAAATAAAGTATGATAGTGAAAATCAGTCCACTCAAAATTATGTTTCAAAAGCAACACTTGATGAAGCGGTGATGGGATATTACTTGCAAACTCTTCAAATGTAATTCCAGATGTAATAAAACAATGACCCCGACGATTACCATTAATATATATCATATTCTTTACTTGGTCAGATCCTCCAGACAAAGCACCTAGCCACCTTCGTTTTATATGTTTCAATTCTATAGCATATTTTAACATGAAAAATTTTAGAAACATAGAAAAAACTTCAAAAACTATTTACAATTTCATGAGTTTTATTACATACTGATTACAAGAAAAAAAGCCTGTTGAAAAACAGGCTTTTTTACGCGATTTCGTCTGGATTTTGCGGATGATGATTTTCAGTATGCTTTTCGTTTTTTTGAAAAATGGATTGAATCTTATCAATTGTTTGTGGCGCTAACTCAATCATTTTTTCAGCTAGGTGTGTGGCATTTTGTAAGTGAAGAATATTTACTCCATCTTTATTCACTACAAGAAAAGCTACTGGAGTAATGGAAACACCACCTGCGCTCCCTCCGCCAAATGCCGGATTACCTTGTGCTCTTTGACCATCATTTGTTTGAAAATCCGATCCACCTGCTCCAAATCCAAACGCTACTTTGGAAACAGTTAACACTACACCGCCGTCAGCCGTCTGAACAGGCTCTCCAACAATCGTATTAACATCGACCATTTCCTTTAAATTTTCCATTGCTGCTTTCATTAATCCTTGAATTGGATGATCCACCGTTCATAACCTCCTTTGTCATATCTTTCCTAGTTTTTCCGAAACCTTATGAACTAAACATAAAATTTTATATTGATTTCAAAAATGATAAGTAATAATATTTAGAAAAAACAAACTAAAGAGGGGATTATAATGATACGGAAACTAACAAAGAGTGATCATGAACAAGTGCTTACATTTCTAAAAGAAGAAGCAGCGCTTAACCTATTTATCATTGGCGATATTGAAGCATTTGGATACGATGCAGACTTTCAAGAATTATGGGGCATTTCCACAGAAAACGGAGCATTACAATCCGTATTACTACGCTTTCATGATTCATTTATATCATATGGAAAAGATGATTTTTCTGCTGCTGACTATGAGGCAATTCTTGCTACTTATCAGCCATTAAAAATCTCCGGTAAATCAGACATTGTAGAAAAATTTGAAGACATACAAGACATACAACTTGGCACAAAAAATAAAATGTACTTTTGTGAATGTAAAGATGATACTGCACTACCTAAAACAATGCTTCATACTGCAATCAAACTAGCAACCATAGATGATGTTGAGCGAATTATGAAGCTCCGAAGCAACATTGAAGAATTCCCTCAAACAGGACAATCAGAAAAGATTTTGCGACAATCACTCGAAACAAATACAGGACGCACTTACTACATTGAAGAAAATGGAGAAATCATCGCTTCCGCTTCCACATCAGCTGAAAATTCCTTATCTGCAATGGTTGTTGGAGTATGTACTCATCCAAGCCATCGCGGCAGAGGATACGCTTCACTCATATTACAAAAAATGATTTGGGATTTTACTCAAGAAGGAAGAACGCTTTGCTTATTTTATAATAACCCAGCTGCTGGGCGGATTTATAAGCGCTTAGGTTTTAAGGACATTGGAACGTGGACGATGTATCGGTAAATTTGGATATTTATTAATAAAGTGAAACTTTAATCAGTGGGATCCCCACTGATTATTAGCTCTCACCAATTGGACTACATAATGAAATTTATCCTGTTATTCCATTCTATTCAACAGCAATTATATCGATAAAATTAAAAGTGCTCTCGTGATAAAATGCATCCGTACATATTACATTCTTTCTTTTAGGATCGATATCAATAACCGTCATATAACTAGTAAGGACATAACCGTCTTCATAATATGTAATTAATATTTCCTCTTCGGATAACAACGAGAATAATAACTTATTCTCGTTCATTTCTTTCGTATCTTGAGTCAGTATTGGTCGTGGTACTTTCGTTTTTTCTTCAATAATCTTTCGTATACCAGCAAATTGTTCCGGCATAGATGCAAATGGTGTCCACTTTACCATCCCTCTTTCTTTTGACATGTTTGCGTTATTCATGATTTATGTCCCCCTAATAAAGTGTTTCTATATCTTGCTGTCGCGATACTTGTATAAGATACGCCACGCAAAATACTATTTTTACCGAAACGAGTGCGTATTTCATCCATCACTTTTGTTAGTTTCATTTCTTTTTCGCGCTGTATTACATTATCAAAAAGAGAAATTTCTTAAGTAGTGGCGTCGCTGCCAGAACAATTGAACCATTACGATTTACGTCCCCTACTACCGCTAGCTTCGTACGCAAAGGGGCCAGACCCATTTTGATACATGATACACTTGCATAAAAGCTACGAAGATTTACACACAAAATAATTCGATTAGGTAAAAGAAAATAATCATACAAGATAATCGTCCCTAACGACAGAACGTTCGTTCTTATTATATACGAACTTATGTTCTTTCGGAAGTCTTTTTTAAGAAAATATTGGTTAAAACAAAAAAGTGCTGACTCTCAATTGATGATTTTCATCTGAGTCAAACCTCATTTTATATTCAAAATTTGAATATAAAACTTAACAATTCCCCTAAACGTATAAAAAAATACTTTGGACATGAGCACATAGTAATAGATGTTCTCATACCGTGATATATATGTGTTCAAAAAAGGAGTGTATTCATTATGTACCCTTATTGGCAATCCTATTATTTCACACACGATACCCCTTATTTAGATTGGAATTCAACAGCTACATTTTCACCCGTACGGAATTACCGTGTCAGTAAAAATGAAGTTGATTTAAAAAGTTATATGCGTTCACTATGGGAACAACATGTTGCTTGGACAAGAATGGCTATCATTAGCATTATTTTTAATTTACCTGATGTTAACTTTGCGATTACACGTCTCCTTCAAAACGCTCCAGATATGGGGAATTCTCTTAAACCTTTCTACGGTGACAATGCAGCAAAAAAATACAGTAATTTGATAAAAGATCACTTAGTGATTGCTGCCGATCTTGTCAAAGCAGCAAAAGCTGGTAATCAAAACGCCGCATCAATTGCAGAGAAAAAATGGTACGCTAATGCAGACGACATTGTTGAATTTTTAAGTAGTATAAATCCGTATATACCCAAAGAAGAATTTAGGAAAATGTTTTATGAACACCTAGCATTGACTAAATCTGAAGCAGTAGCCATTCTAAGTAAAGATTATCAAGCAGGTGTTCAATTGTATGACAAAATTGAGAAGGAAGCTTTAGAAATGGCGGATGCACTTACTGAAGGAATAATAAAGCAATTTCCCCAACTATTTCATTGAACTACCCCCACCTACCTCTACACGAGCTTGAGGTAGGGGATTCTCCTGTTTTTGCTAGGGCAAAAACAGTTCCTCACGTTCAACAAAGAGGATACAACGATATAGAAGTTCCGTAGTATCCCTAAGACGACCTATTCTATCTTCCGAGGAAAACAAAACAGGTACAGCTACTTTTTTCTTATATCGAGAGTAGAACACCTTGCCATGCACCCAGTTCCTAGACTTGTTATCTGCTCTGGTGACAAGCGTAAGAGGCTGGGACAAGGCGTTCTTTTTTTATGATGCAAATCCTGTATTTTCATCTACTTCATGATCTATAAGCTCTGCATTAAAATTTTCTTGTAATATTTTTTCATTCACTTTACTTGATAGAGCATTATACGGATATTTACCCGCCTTAAATTTATAGATATCCTCACCAGCTAGCTCCAATTTTCCCCAATCAGAAGCTATCTTTAAATTTTTATTCTTGTCCTGCACCTCAGTATTCGGCATACTAGGCTCCCCCTTTCTTAATCATCTATTATTTTTGGTACTGTGCTTTATAATCTACATATTCTTTTTTCGCCTCTTGATTATTATCTTTTTTACTATTAAAGTATGTGTGCATCTGCAATATATATTGTACTAACTTTCCTCCTTCATTCTTCTTATAATTCATAACAACGCTTACTTCCAATATCTGCATGGAACCATTTACAGAGCCAAGATCAATCGCAATGGACGCCCCACCATATTCATCATATTGTATTTTCAGCTTATCATTTATAATAGTTTGAAATTCTGATTCAGTTAAGCTATACCCAACTGTACTCGGCTGATCAAATTTTTTTATATCATCACCTGGCTTCATCTTTAGTTTCCCTATTCCTTTTAGACGATCTACAATTAAATTCAAGTATGAAACATCAAGAGTAGAATCTGGCCTTTGTACCTGTCCATTTTCATACTTAATATTTGTATTATAAACAACTTCCTCTTTATAATTTGTATTATCACCAATGTTTTTCTCATTTTTTATGTCAGTGGTGATTTCTTGTGTTGTCTCTCCATATAAACTTTTATCTTTCGTATTATATACACCTTCCGTAGTTTGATAAATTGTTTTCTTGTGCTCCCCATCTTCTTTTTCTTCGTACCTACTGTATATACCTCTTTGTGTCACATGCGCATACCCATCATCACTCGCAGACATAACCGTCTTCATATCCCCTTCATCCAAAGCCTTTACAAATGGTTCATACTCTATTTTCGTTTCCCAAAAACTACATCCACTAAATAAACTCGCAACTATCGTCATAACAATCATCACCTTAGCTTTCTTTTTCAATTTCATACCGTCACCTCGTTCGTTACTCTTAGCATTTTAAGTTTAGTTGTATTTCCTTTTACACAATAGTATACTTCATCCTTTCCTAAAGCTGGTTCGTTGCTTATGTATTTAATATTGAAGACACTTTGGTCGTTTAATGGCATCGCGATGATGCCCGCTGTTAGTTTATTCTCATCTTCAAGTTGTGTACATTTAAAAAGAACTGGACCTACCGCACTATCAGGACTTAATCGATTTCTATCAGTTATTTTAAATAACCCTAAATCTTCTTTTTTTGTTTTCCCCATTCAATCTTTCCACCTTTTATATAATTTAGTAGATTACCATCACCAAGAACCAAATTGTTCTACCTATACTTGCCCCCATGTTTTAACATCATGAATTAAATTTTCCCAAACCATTAAATTGAAATTTAAAAACCTTCTCATTCTAACGAAAAGAGAAGGTTTTGTTGGATTCTCATTATTATTCTAAGCATTTCGCATTCATGTACTGATACAAAATGAATATAAACTTTTGAATATTAGTTTACATTCATTACCTTGATTTTATTGACTCTATTTCAATTCCCCCATCCCCTCCAAAACCACTAACAAAAGTACACATTCAAAACATAACAAATAAAGAGGTTAGAGCATCATGGGCAAAAAAGAAAAAGCTAGACTCATGCTAGCTTTTATATAATTTTCGAAATCAGAAGTTGTTTATAAATGATCAGTGTGATAGCAAATGTATTCATCGCAGTGGCTGACTATTGATATGACTAATCCCATAATGGTGTACTTACCCTAACTGACGTTTAAATACTTTACTGGCGAAGAAGTAAGCAATGACCATGATGCCGACACACCAGGCAAGCGCGATCCAGATACCGTTGCCAACAGACCCTTCATACAAGAGGGCACGAATCGTATTCACTATTGAAGTCACGGGCTGGTTCTCAGCGAACGCACGGACAATTTTAGGCATGGTTTCAGTGGGAACAAAGGCCGAACTGATAAACGGCAGGAAAATCAGCGGGTACGAGTAGGCTGTCGCCCCTTCCATAGACTTCGCTGTCAATCCGGGAATGACCGCCAGCCATGTCAGCGCCAGCGTAAACAGCCCGAGTATCCCAGCTACCGCGAGCCAATCCAGGATATCAGCGCTGGAACGGAAGCCCATCAAGAGGGCGACGAGGATAACCACCACAATAGTAAGCGCATTGGAAACAAGTGAGGTCAACACGTGAGCCCACAATACCGACGAGCGCTTGATGGGCATGGTAATGAAACGCGCCATCAGCCCACTCTTTACATCCGTAAACAGCCGCAGTGAAGTGTAAGCGACACCGGATGCGATAGCCATCAGCAAGATTCCCGGCAATAAATAATTGACGTAGTTGTCCGTGCCTGTCTCTATGGCGCCGCCAAATACGTAGACAAACAGCAGCATCATCATAATCGGCGTAATCGCCACCGTGATAATCGTATCCGGGCTGCGCATGATGTTCCGCATTAAACGCCCTAGTAATACCCCTGTTTTGCTTTTCATTTACATCTCCTCCTTTTTGCCGATAATCGCGAGGAAAATTCCCTCCAATGTCGGCTGCTTCTCGATGTACTCCACTTTTGCTGGCGGGAACATCTCTTTGAGTTCAGTAAGGGTACCAGTCGTGATAATTTTTCCGCCATGCAGGATAGCGATACGGTCCGCCAGTTGTTCGGCTTCCTCCAGGTACTGGGTTGTCAGCAAGATGGTTGTGCCGCCGCCGGCAAGCTCCTTGACGGTATCCCAAACTTCAATCCGCGCTTCGGGATCAAGCCCTGTCGTCGGTTCGTCGAGAAAAATGACTGCTGGCGTCCCGATCAGGCTCATGGCGATGTCAAGCCGGCGCTTCATCCCGCCGGAATATTTGTCCGCCCGGCGGTTGGCCGCATCGGTTAGGCTAAATCTTGCAAGCAGATTGTCAGCGACTTGAGCGGGATTGGAAACTCCACGCAACTTGGCAATCATCATCAGGTTTTCCCGCCCGGTGAGCATGCCGTCTAAAGCTGCGAACTGCCCTGTCAGGCTGATGCTCTG
>Ga0102589_1005418_pt1 | contig 11165 bp, 11 predicted proteins | sample AraplaMF_Col_mLB_FD_76858 | JGI IMG/M metagenome (GOLD analysis project Ga0102589, IMG submission 76858) | Arabidopsis root microbial communities from the University of North Carolina, USA - plate scrape MF_Col_mLB | ecosystem: Host-associated > Plants > Roots > Endosphere | place: USA... | reverse complement strand
AGTATGATATTTCTTTGAAAATTAATACATATTATAAGATCAAACTACTCAAGATACTGAGAAGTGCCTCCACTCTAGAATCTCATTTATCTTTTAATAAAACCAATTTTAAATAAATCGTACCAATCTTCTAATTCTTTACCTTTTAGAACATCTAATTTTTCTAAAATATCTCTCGAAAATTCTAATGCCCCACTCCCATTAGCTGTAATTAGACAGCCATCACTAACAGATTGTGCTTCTATATAGTTTTCGTCACCTCGATAATTAGGTGCTCCTTCTTTTAAATAAGGTAATGAATTTCCTGTATGTTTATTTTGATCAAGAAACCCATAATTGCCTAAAAAGGTAGTTGCATCACAAATCGCTGCAACAGGAATATTATGTTCAAAACAAAAACTCACAAGCTTCTTTATCTGATGATTTTTCTCTTCTCTCCATCCAGTTCCCCCAGGAATAATTAACATAACAAATTCTAATTTAGAAGAAAAGTCTTGTAGGCTATAATCTGGAAGAACAGTTAATCCTCCCATTGAAACCTTAGGATTATTATCAATTGCAATTGTTTGAACTTGAAATCCTGTTCCGGGTTTATTTAACTCAGCTGTCACATAACTGGCTTCCCAATCAGCAAAACCATCTGTAATAAAGACCAACACTTTTTTCATCTATATATCCTCCCTAATTCTTGATTGGAAATATAACCAAGTACATTATTAATCTCCTAACTTAATTTACCATGTTTTGTATATTCCATAAACTAGAAAATTATATCGTTCGTAAAAGTATACTTTTACGAACTTTTATTTCACATAAGAAATCTATATTTTTTACCGTTCGTTTAAGTTTGAAGCACAATTGTGAACGTCTATCAAAAATCATCCACTTTTACGAACGTTTTTGATAAAGTAAGAGCAAGGGAAACATAAAAGGAGTTTAAACATCGTAATCGGGAAAAACTCTATACTTATCTAAATTAAAATAATAATAAAAAAGAACGCTTACCGAAAGATAAACGCTGTCATGAATTGATCTATGAAATTTAAACTATTTGTAGTAAAGATAAACCACCATATAGCTTTACCAACTAAAGGTATTTCTGACCATTTTTCTTTAACGACTACTTCTTTAATGTATATTTGAAAGCATACTCCGACTAGACTTACAGCACCAAAGCTTAGTAGCGTATAATCCAAGTACGCAGGATCTTTCTCAGATATGCATAGGAATACCACAGTTGTTATTACACCAATTGCTAATAAAATACCGAAAACTATTAATGCTTTACTTGTTCTTGCTTTACTCATAATATCCTCCTATAACAAAGGTAGGGTATCGAACCTTACCTTTGTTATTATACAGTACTAATTAAAAAATAACTCTGTAATTTTACGATAAATACATATCAATCTTGATTAGTCAAATGGAGACAAATATTATAATAACAACCGTCTCCATTTGACTATCTATACAGTTTTTTCTTATACTAGGTATTTCTTTCTCCATCATTTTTATTTAAAAAATATCTGATTCTGTTATACCTAGCTTCCTCATTTCGCCTTGCAAATACGAAAAGAGCAACCATCATATACTGGATGCTCTCTCCTAGCAAAAATGCATTCACAAAAATGTGTATGTAAACGTATTAGTATCATACTACCTCAGTAATAAAAAAAGAAATAATTTCTATTTAGCTTTATACATAATTAATCGTTCTTTTGCTAAATTAATTAATTCCTTTAACTCTCCAACGGATTGCTTGTTATTATAATCACTTAATAAATCTATTGTGTCTTGCAAAAATTGTTCCCTTCTTTTTACCCTTTTATATTCAGCCCTATATTCTTCTGCCATCCTTGCTGTTCGAGTAGAACCCTCACGAGGAGTCGGAACTCTTTCAAACTTTGAGGTACGGGGCTTTGTTCCTTTTTCATCAAACGTAGCATTATCTGTATTCCTATTTCTCAATCCTGATTGACCCAAGATACTCCTTGCCGCTCGTTCCCTTCCAATGGCTATTCCCATTTCCCCTCTCTGCAATTGAGATTTGAAATAAACCGTCCTGTATAGATTCAGTTACAGATAAATAGACAGATCTATTGAAGATCTGTCTATTTATTTATTTCATATAGTTATTAATTAAAAAGTAGCAACGGTCTTTAGTAACTTCCCATAATGTACGAACTTGTTCAGCTTGGGATAAAGTACCTCCACCTTCTTCATCAAAGGTTTTTTGGGCAGCTGCATCCCTAGACTTAATCCATTGACGTTGATCAGCTTGAAGTTTACTCATTTCCGAAGAAGATAATTGTGTTTTTAATACACCGTAGATTTCATTTAATAAATCATCCCAAGCTTTATAATTCTCACCATATTGTTGTTTTCTTTCAAAATCATTTTCAGAATCCGCAGGGTTTTCTGTCCATGCTGTTTGGTCTGCTTTAGTTAAATACAAACTTTTTGTACCGTCGGTAGATGACGAATTATTTGTTACAGTAGAACTATTAGATGATGGGGCGCTTGCCGTTGGACCAGTTTTTGATACCGTAGTAATTGGCCCATTTTTGGCTATATCAGTCAAATATAACTGATTATTGGTAAGTACTGCTGTATACATCCAATTATATTTATTTGTTTTTTGAGATCCATCTGGTTGTATAACAGATACAGTCTCTACAGTTTGTATTTTATAAAGAGGACCATCAGAAGAAGTCCCTGCCTTATTAAAACCAACTACGGAATAACTCATCCAGTTTTCTTTAATGCCCTTCTTATATAAGTTTTTTACTAACGACTGTTGATCATTATACAAAGAACCCTTTAAAGTGCCTGCAACATTGCTAAAATCGCCTGTATTAATTGCAGCTGTTAGTCCATTTATGTAATCTGCCATTACAAGCGCTGCTGTATCCTTAGTTACAGAAACATTATTTGAAGTTGTACTTGAACTACCTAAATTTTGCTGATTACTATTTTTGTGAACATCACTCGCATGAGCGCTACCTTCTACATTTGAAGTTTCCCGAGCATTGCTACCCGTAGCTGTGCTACTATCTTTCGTAGTCTTAACAGCAGTGTTATTACCAGCTTCCTGATTACTACCTTTCTCAGTTTCTACCGTTTTTGAATCTGCCTTTTCCTCTGATTGGCAACCGCTAACTAAAAAAGTAGTTGCTGCTACTAATGAAATAATACCTTTTGTGTACATGGTTGTTCCTCCTCTAAGATGCATATTAAATATATGTTTAATCGTATAGCTTAAAATAATAAATTTTCTTAAATTAGTAATTCTTAACCTTTTTCCTTTGCACGTAGTAAGTAACCCCTACAACTAATGAAAAAATGAACAGTAATATCGCCATACTTTAATTCCTCTTTATATGTAGTATATAATACCTAGTTATATTAACACATGATTCATGTGCAAGAAATTATCGCTAATAGAAAGGTCCCGTAGCAGTTAATAATGTTGCAAGCGACTTTAAGGACTAGCTATTGCGAAGTCTATTTAAAGGAGGAGCAAGGTTTAAACCCTTACTTCCTCTCATTATTTATTGTGCAGCACAGAAGCCATCAGGGTCTTCTTCTGCTCCTTCATGCGTTCTATAGCAATGATCTAAAGTTGGGCTTGATCCGTCACCACTTGCAGTTAATTCTTCTTGGATTTTTTGTGAAGCTTCTGGTGATAACCAACCGCTCATGTAATCCATTATGTCATTTGCAGCTTCAATTTGCTCCATTTGTTCTTGTGTTAGTTCTTGTTGACCAGAATCTTCTTGATCAGAACCTTGTTGAGCTGCAGCATCAGCTTGGGCTTGAGCTGCTTCTTCATCAGCTTTAGCTTGTGCTTCCGCCTCTGCTTGTGCCTGTGCAGCTGCTTCCTCTTCAGCTTTTTTATCTGCTTCAGCTTGTGCTTTTGCTTCAGCTTCCTCTTGCTCTTGTGCCTCTTTATCAGCCTTAGCTTGTGCTTCTTCCTCTTCTTTAGCTTGTTTGTCAGCTTCGGCTTGTGCTTCTGCTTCTGCTTTAGCATCAGCCTCTTCTTGGGCTTTTTGATCAGCTTCTAGTTGAGCATAGTAATCGTCTAACTCTTTTTGCATTTGCTGTTGCTGAAGATCAGATAACTGTTCCTGTTGATCTTGAATTTGACTTTGTAAAATAGCAATTTGATCTGCTGAAGCATTGTCGATCATATTAACGTTTTGAATATAGTTACCGCTATTATCAAATGTCACTTCCATCATTGAGAAGACATTTTGTTCTTGGTTAATTCCGTAATAGATGTATTCGTTATTACCTACTTGGATATATTGATAACCAACCATTAAATTCATAAGGTAATCCATGTCTGCGCTATCAGAGTTAACAGCCTTTTGCAAATCTGTTGCCTTTGTTTGCAGTGTATGAGGTGTTGCCTCTTTTACAGTACTAGTGCCTTTAGTAGTATCTTTACTAGTATCATTTGTGTGTACTGCTGGTTGTGATGTAGTACCCTCTTTTTGTGGTGCAGGCTCACTAGCTTCATGTCCACAAGCAGTTAAGCCTAATGCTAGTAATGGAACGCCTAAAACAACTTTTAACATTTTCATAGATATTACTCCCTTGTTTTTATCTTTTTTTACCTTTTTATGATTCTATAGAATCATAAAAAATACGTTCCTATTATACCAATTTCGAGTAATAGTGCCTATATTTTCTTGATAATTATTAATTATTTTTTATGAAAATCAGCTCATAAACTCCATATATTTACTTATCTAACATATTTCTTATAGTTAATGAACCTTTCGTTTGTTTTTTCTACAATAAACGACTCTAATTCCTTTGCTACGATTCTCACCTACTTCCAAGACAACACAAAAAAGCCCCTAAATAATTGTAGGGATCTACTTTTCATTAATTAAAAACGTAAGGGAGATGAGCCTCCAAGTGGGTATATTTTTTGCATATGTGAAAAATATTAGTTAAAGATCTTAAGTCCATCTCTATGCCTAGTAGGCCATAATTCTTTTTATTCATATTAAATACTTCCGGTACACTACTTTTAGAGCTTTTAATCATAATCTCCTATGTTTCCAAAAATAAAGAATAAAAAAATAGTCATATTATCGTTAATCACTTTTAAAGCATAAAAAAAACAGACTAGTCACTTATTAGTCTGTTTTTTTTCAATACTGAATTGAATTTATTTATTATTAAGTTATTTTCAAGGATTTTAGCTTTTAAAGTATCTCCATCCTTAATGTCTAACTTATTCCTTAATTTTTTAGGGATATTTAAATACTTATTTTTATTGATTATTCCTGATTGACCAGTGAAAGACATGTCCTCTGAATGAGAAAAATCAAACTGGTGTTTCCTTATAATGATTGTGTCTCCATTTTTAATGAAAAATTGTATTGGCATTTGCAATTCAAACTTTAAGGCTTTCAATACAACATTGTTAAGTGATATTTTTCCATCATGTAATTTAAATAATAAACAATTGTTAGCTCTATAATCTGTAGATTCCTCTGTTGAAAAAGATAATTTACATACTTTAACTAGTTCTTCCTCGTTCACTACTGACAATCCTTTCTAGCCTATTTTATAACTATGTATAATTTCAATCAATAATAAAACCCCTTACTACTTTATAGCAAAGAGTTTTTAAATTATTATATATTGTAACTAGATGTAAAATAAATTGTTATCCTTATATCTCTTACTGGTAAGTAAATTCCTTTATGTACATATTACGCATCAAAAATTTCGCTCGATGGAGCCTAGATCGTACAGTAGATATATGAATATTTAATATGGTCGCTATCTCCTCATATGACAAATCATCAAAATAAAAGTAAACGATAACTCTAAGATACTTATTAGGTAAAGCGTTTATCTTTTGGCAAATTTCTTCTTTCCTCCATTTATCGAGCATACCTTCTTCTAAAGAGTGCAAATTATCTTTTTGTAAATGATCCATTATTTCTACACTATCCACGCACTTCACATTTTTGCTGTAAAATCTTCTAAGAAAGTCGATACTTTGATTAACAGTTACCCGATATAACCAAGCATAAGTGGACCTTTCACTGTTTGTTCCTCTTTCCTGTATGCGAAAATAATATTTTATCCATACTTGCTGAACAATATCTTCTGCTGTATAAAGATCTTTTACATATGACAATGCTATTTGTATAAGTTGTGCCTGGTATTGTTGTACTAAATTATTCAGTAATGCTTCATGTTCAAAAACCTTCACTACTAATCATCCAAACTTATTAAATTAACCAACTGCTATTTATTGCCTAGCTACATTTTCTAATGGACAAAATGACTATAAAAATTAATCTATAGAACAAATATCCCTATATCTTAGAATTTATTTATAGATCTTTAATTCTAGCAGAAAAACCATAACTATTATACTGTATAAATGGTAAAAAGTATCTTTTCATCTAACTTTGTTTTTATTCTTTTTAAAATTAGAAGCGTACACTTTGCAATACTGTTGCCAGATATCTAATGCGGTAGAAATAATCAACTTTCTAAAGATAAGACCTAGGAAGATACTACAGAATCCAATATAGGTCATGAAGTAAATAAACAGCACATCTACAAGTAGAACTGATTTTTATTTTATCGTTTTCGAATATACAAGCTGTTTATATTGAATATAGGTTTTTATACTCATTATTATTTTACTATATTACTTATAATTTTTGTTAATTTAATAATAAAATATATACATTTTAATGTGAAGAATATAAAATATATAGGTATTTAATAATAGAGAGGAACGATACATTTGAATCTGTTTTTTAGGAACCTTTTTATCTTTACCTTTATAATTTTTTGTTGCACTTTTGCTCTAAAAGGTAATTCTGTACACGCTGCAATTGATGATGCAACTCAGCTCCAATTAAACCAAATACATAAAGGTAAACTACAAAATTCTGGGGATAAAGACTTTTATAAAGTGGTTGTACCAAGCAATGGAAATATTTCTTTATCCATAAAGCAACGACATGGAGCATATTGGTATGGAGCTATTCTAAACAGCAAAGGAGAGGTCTATGAAGAGATTTCTACAGATGGCAGTGAATTCGCTGAAGGATACGCAGTAACTCAAGTAGGATTACCTAAAGGAACATATTATATAGAGATTGAAAGTTCTTATGAAGCCTATGGTAAAAATTATGAAATAAAAGCAGGCTTCACAGCAAGCAACAATTATGAAAAAGAATTTAATAACAATCTTACAAATGCAAACACTATAAACCTAAACCAAACTTATAAAGGTAGCTTGAAAGATACTAATGATAAGGACTTTTATAAAGTAGTTGTACCAAACGATGGAAATGTTTCTTTATCTATAAAACAACAGCATGATGCATGGTGGTATGGACATATACAAAATGGTTCTGGACATGTCTATAAATACCTATATACCAGTGGCGATACATCAGTCTCAGGCTTTGCTAAAACTCAGGTTTGGTTAAAAAAGGGAACGTATTATATACAAATCGAAAATTCTTCTGATGCCTATGATAAATCCTATGAATTTAATGTATCAATGACACAAACGCCGTTAAAAACATCACAATTAAAAGTAATTAATAATAAAGGTAAAGACGACATTGTTACTGTGACGGGTCTTACAAAAGGGGATAACGTGAAAGTTTATAACTCCACTACAAAAGGGTCAGTACTTGCTTCGAAGCTTTCAACTGGTTCAGCAATAAGTTTACCTGTTAAACAAGTGGGCACAAAGGCTGGGACGGTATATGTAACTGTAACTCGTTCTGGCATGATAGAAAGTAAAAGGGTTCCGGTCTCATTTACTGGAGAACAATCTGATCCATTAAAAATTTCCCAAGTTAAGGTTAGTAATAATAAAGGTAAAAATGATATTGTGACTGTAACAGACCTTGTAAAAGGGGATAACATGAAAGTTTATAACTCCACTACAAAAGGGTCAGTACTTGCTTCGAAACAATCAACAACTTCATCTGTAAGTCTGTCCATTACACAATTAGGACAAAAAGCCGGTACAATATATGTATCAGTTACCCATTCAGGAATGACGGAAAGTAATCGGGTTGCAGTTACCTATAGTGCAGAAAAATAATACTTGAAGAGTTGAGGTGTTATACATCTCAACTCTTTTATTTAGATGCTGAAAATCGAAATTTAAATATTGAATATTCTATAGGGATTGTACAAAATTATATACAATGGGAAAAGGACAAACTCTCACTGAAGAGAAGCCTGTCCCCAATTAAGTAAATTCTATTTATTAATTATGCTATTCCATATAACCTAAATGATTTCTTAATAAAAAATGTTTCTTCTTTTATATTCAACGTCTGTCTTTTCTTGTAGAAGCCCATTATCTATAATCATCTGCATTAAATTTATAGAACTCGTTCATAAGACCGGCTATTTTACTTGCCCATTGTTTGTCAGCAGCATAGGTTTTATTCATTCCAATCAATGTTGAACCATTATAACGATTACCTGTAGGCTCTAGCCAGTACTTTCTTACCGAATAAGCTTGGTACATAATACATTCTTTTAATGAGTTAAATCTATACGCTGCATTTGGATTCCAATCAACTGCATTTTGACCATATAAATTGTTTTTAGTGCGTGCTAATGGACTAGTTCCCCAGTCGCTTTCCAACATTGCATGCGCTACTAAGTAATCGGCATTTACGCCATATTTACTTTGGGCTTCTAAAAATAAGTTACCTTGCCCAATAAGGAGGCTATTAGGTCTGTTCTTTTTTATATATTCGTTGATTCTCTGCGCAGATATTTTTGACGGTTTCCTTAAATCAATATTTTGATAGGAAGTTGGTAAGTTTGGACTTGAAGTAGGATTAATCCAAGCGTCACCTGCGAAACTTTTAATCTTATACCATCCACCTGTGCGTGCATCTATTACTGTTACAGTTTGGGGAGCTAATGCTCCAAGATTTTTTGAACTAAAAGATGAGTCTTTATACAAATTAATTTTTTTTGTTAGGGCTAATTTTAATCCATTCGGGGCAATCCAGGCATCACCTGCAAAACTTTTAATCTTATACCATCCACTGGCTTTTTCTTCAATAACTGTTACCGTCTGCGGAGCTAGTGCTCCTAAATTCTTCGATAACATTGATGCTTCACTATAAAGCTTGACTGTTGTAGTTAATTTCAGTTGTTTGGTAGGTGTAGCAGGTAAGATTTGAAGCCCACTTTTAACAGCCATAATATATCCATACCCTGTACCAAATTTAATTTTATACCAATCTCCATTTTTGGCCACTATGTCCACGATATTATTTTTGTAGACTCCGCCAATTCTAGTTGCAGTTGCGTTTGGTGCATTTCTTACATTAAATCCAGTAGATTCCGTTACTTTTCCTTTAGCATTATAAGGAGTTTCTGCTGGAGGGTTGGACGTAATTTGAAGTCCACTTTTGACGGCCATGATATATCCATACCCTGTACCAAATTTGATTTTATACCAATCTCCATTTTTGGCCACTATGTTCACAATATCGTTTTTGTAGACTCCGCCAATTCTGGTTGCAGTTGCATTTGGTGCATTTCTCACATTAAATCCAGTAGGCTCAGTTACTTTTCCTTTAGCATTGTAAGGTGTATCTGCTGGAGGGTTAGATTTTTTTTCAAAAAACAAGTTTGGATTTTGATAAGTAAATTTCGGATAAGTAGAACTTACTGAAAAATGAAGGTGAGGGCCTGTGCTTCTTCCTGCGTTTCCTACTTTTCCGATAACAGCGCCTTTTTTAACATATTGACCAACTTTGACTAGAACACCATCTCTAAACATATGTCCATAAATTGTATAGAGGCCTCCATGATCAATCACAATCCAGTTTCCATAGCCTCCACCATTCTCATTACTATCACCTGCATTAATTACCTTTCCATCATATGCAGCATAAATTGGTGCCCCCAAACTACCTCCATAATCAATACCTTTATGGTTACCCCCATATTGTTGTGTGATAGGCGCAGTAGAAGGGATTTTTAACTTTCCTTTAAAAGAGTCAACACTTGCTGCAGACACGAAATTTGGAGATAGAATACTTAATGCCATTACAAAAATAAGAATTAATGTGATACTACCTAAGAACTTTTTTTGAAAATAATCTTTTTTCATCAATATCCTCCTAATTTTGGTATAAATTTAATTATATTCAAATGAATAATCTATATCAATACTTTTTTACTATTACTTTAATCATAAGTTAATAACTATAAAATACTTTATAGTTATTAAAAGTAAAAAACATAGTTATATATTATTTGATATCTGATATAAAAGATTATTATCTTAATAAAAATGAGAGATTTTCAGAAAAACATAAAGGAAACTGATTGGAACAGTTTCCTCTATGTTCATTCTTAAAATTATTTAATCTTCCCAGACTTCATTCATCAAGTCTTCGATTTCTTTTGCTCTTTTCTGGGTTTCTTGTTTATCAATCTCTACCTGATTACCTGTAATGTAAACAATATCCCCCACTTGTACATCCCTAGGAAAGATGGCTTTGGGATAATCCTTTGTTTTTCCCTCGATTTCAACAACTGCAAATCCCTCTTCAAATCGATCAATAATACCTTTTATTTTTTTCATAATTACCTCGATTTTTTAACAGAATAAGATGTTCCATCACCAGTGATAATAATCGTACCATTTTGATCTGTTCGTAGAATGCTTGCTCTAGCACCTTTTAACAAGTTCACAACTTGAGAAGTAGGGTGTCCATAACTGTTTTTACCGACGCTGATGACCGCATACTTAGGCTTTACAACATTTAGGAAGTTCTTACTTGTAGACGTTTTAGCGCCGTGATGACCTACTTTAAGTACATCTGCACGTAATGTTTTCTTAGCCTTAATCATATCTGCTTCTGCTTTTGTTTCGGCATCCCCTGTAAATAAGAATGTATTTTTCTTATAAGCCATGTGCACCACGGCACTCCAGTCATTCAAATCACTTATAGCATATGTTTTAGTAGGCCCTACAATTTGAGCATTTACATCTTTAACAGGCAATTTTACGCCTGCTTGTGCTGTTTTAATCGTTAATTTTTTCTTCTTAACTGCATTTAAAAAGTCTTTATAAGCTTGCGTGTTATTACCTACTTTCGGTGCATAAACATTTTCTA
>Ga0102589_1005413_pt1 | contig 11175 bp, 9 predicted proteins | sample AraplaMF_Col_mLB_FD_76858 | JGI IMG/M metagenome (GOLD analysis project Ga0102589, IMG submission 76858) | Arabidopsis root microbial communities from the University of North Carolina, USA - plate scrape MF_Col_mLB | ecosystem: Host-associated > Plants > Roots > Endosphere | place: USA... | reverse complement strand
AGCACCGCGAGACGCTGAAGGAAATCGCCAATCATTGCTCGACGCCGATCGCGCTTGGCGAGCGTCTCTATTCGCGCTGGGATTTCAAGTCTGTGTTGTCCGATGGCTACGTCGATATCATCCAGCCGGATCTGAGCCATGCCGGCGGCATCACCGAATGCCGCAAGATCGCGGCGATGGCGGAAGCCTATGATGTGGCGGTCGCCCCGCATTGCCCGCTCGGCCCCATCGCGCTCGCCGCCTGCCTGCAGCTCGATGCGGTCAGCTACAATGCCTTCATCCAGGAGCAGAGCCTCGGCATCCACTACAACAAGAGCAACGACATCCTCGACTACATCTCTAATAAGGAGGTGTTCCACTACGCCGATGGTTTCGTGTCTATCCCGCAGGGCCCCGGCCTTGGCATCGAGGTGGACGAGGCCTATGTGATCGAACGTGCGAAAGAAGGCCACCGCTGGCGCAACCCGATCTGGCGTCACGAGGATGGCAGTTTCGCCGAGTGGTGAAGGCCGTGTACGGTGACGCCTCTCTTCACCTCGGCGGCACATGCCCCTCGCGAACTTGTGCGGCGAGTTTTCAATCTGGTAGAAGCGACACTGCTTATCCTGGGAGAATCGACACGTATGGCCCAAAATTCGGGAGAATCGGACGGAATTGAGGGGCAGCGACCGCGCGTAATGCCTGACGTAACGAAGGCGTTGGCCGGCGACATATTGTCCGGCAAATATCCTCCGAATGCTACCTTGCCAACGGAGAACGAGCTCGGCATCGCATTCAGCGTCAGCCGCACTGTCATCCGCGAGGCTCTCAAGGTGCTCGCGGCCAAAGGGTTGGTGGTTACTCGTCCGCGAGTCGGTACCGTGGTTTGTGATCCGGATAACTGGAGTTTGCTGGACCCGCAGGTGATTGGGTGGCACGGGCCCGGGCTTTTTGACGCGAACCTCCTCGGCGCGGTTTTGGAAACGCGACGTGTGCTGGAACCGCTGGCCGCGGGTTTGGCTGCAGAACGGGCGACCTTGCGGGAGATCGCCGATCTTGATGGAGCCTGGCAACTCATGCAGGAGGCAAGCGAAGACGTCGAAAAGTTCTCAGTGGCGGACACCGAATTTCACCGCATCCTCTATCGCGCGAGCCACAATCCGGTGTTGCGGCAGATAAGCAGTCTTATCGATGCCGCACTAACGTACTCATTCGAGACTTCCAACAAGACGGTCTTTAATCGAGATGATGCCGTTAAATGCCACCACGCTGTGGTAGAGGCGCTGCGTATGCGCGACGTCAACGGAGCCGCTGCCGCAGCTAGCAGGCTCATTGAACAGGCCGCGCATGACCTCGATCTTGCTGGCCGCAAGGCGAGGAAGAATGGCGACAGGAGAGGCTCTTAGGGGATTGCCGGCTAAGGGAAAAACGCCGACTGAAGCTAAAAATTTACCCGTTGCGGTGATGGGGGGCCACGGAATGCAGCGTGGATGACAGTGGCCGCACTGCCGGTCGCATTGCCTTCATGGCACTTCTTGGCTCTGCCTGGCGTTTCACATCCGACTCAACCGAAACATAGCCACAGGTCCATGCGATGTTTCAGTCACGAGATGTCCCCTTTCAATCAATTCGACGTTGAAGCAACTTTCACTGAAAGTCGAGTTGCAGGAGGGCAACGTTTAATGGTTTTTCATGGGCAACCAGCGGGCGACGCACAGCAGCAGTGGCCGTCGGACCGGACCTCGCTCTGAACTGTATATCAAGTTGCGGTGTCTTGGCGCTAGGCGCATGGCGGGCAGACTGCATCGGGCGTGCTATTCGCGTTGTCACGCTAACGGCAGATGCTTGACTACGTTCTCGAGGACAGTGATGTCTGGCCGGATGAACCTTCGTCCGCGATACCAGTGGTCGGAAACCGCGCCCTTATCGGCCGCGAACCTGCAAGCGCCTTCCGGAGGGAGCGCCGTGAGCCCAATAAAGGCTACCTCGGTAGCGGTGACCACATCCTGTCCGCCGAGAGTCTGGCCGTGGCTGATCATTGAGAGCTTCATAATTTCTGGTCGCAGCGACCGAGCATCGTCGATCTCAAGAAGGATGTCGTGGGCGTTTCGTTCAGTCCCACAATAAGCAAGGATGTGAGGATTCGCTTCGAAATCGAGAAGAGTGAAAACCATCGTCGCCGGATCGATCAACCGCGCTTCGCACGCCGTAAAGTTCAACTGGTGACCAAAAGCCACTCTTTGCCCGTTACGGCTTGCGCCGTAGAAGTGATACCAGCCCCCATCGCGAGCAAGAAAACGAACCTCCCACACGACGCGGTAAGCGTCTGTATTGCCGTAGAAAGCGTCACAGAGATCGCCGATGGTATCCAAGTACTCGGGGCGAAACGAACCATTCATTGCCAAAGTCCTGTCTAGCTGGCACCCATTTCTCTTTGGAGAGTGCTAAAATCACCGTACGCAGGCGTTGCTCTTGTTTACAGGTAAACTCTAATATACTGGGGCCGCCGCGCACTTCGGCTTTGTATGTGGACCAAGGAAGCGTTCGACACCTTGCGCAGCCAGCATCGACAACAAACGGCCGCTTTGGTGGGTAACCAGAGAGGCTGGTTGAGCTACGCGGTCGTCCGACTACAGGGGCTTTCGGTGTGAAGTTCGCCGCGCTGGCTATCTCGGAGTTATGGCCGGCGATTTCGTTGTGAGTGGCCCGCATCGCCACTGGATAGCAATGCGGGCCGCAACACCGGAGCCGGAGAGGGGTATTCCGGCTCGGGTCGAACGGAGAGAGATCCATCGACGATCTCAAGCTAACACTGTTTCTCCGCAACGAAAGGTATACGAGAGTATCTATCCCGTTGGGTTCGCATCAACGGCCTTCAGCTCCGTATTCCTGGACATCGAGGTCAAGCTCCAATTTACGCAGGACGTGATCGCTGACCTCTCCAGCCCGATACATTCTCAGTAACTCCGCTCTGCCCGCTTTGACCGCGCGCAAAGTGAAGTCAGATCGGGCATTGAGAGCGGGAGACATCGCAGTCATTTCTGGCCCGTTCCTAGCAGCGTCCTCGGCTCGCTCTCGATAGAAGTCTAGTACGCAAGCGACCCGGTCTGCAGTGTCGCCGGATACAGCGTCTGCGAGTGCCGCGTACTGCACCTCGGACATCCGTTTTCGTGCGCGCGCCTCATCGTCAGCAAGAGTTTTCGATGACTGTGAGCCGGTCGCCGGGAGCATCTTGACCAACAGCGGCAAGGTCGGGCCCTGTATGATCACGGTCACGAAGATCACACCAAAAGCAGACAAGAGGATTACGTCTCTACCGGGAAAGTCGTCGGGAAGCGCCAATGCGGCGGCCAGAGTGACCGGCCCCCGGATCCCGGCCCAACTTAGGATCATTGTCACCGAAAATGTTGGCTGGCCGGTTGGAACGAGGCCGAAGCGACTGACGGCTATCCTCAGCATATGCGAACCCATGAGCCACAGGAAACGCGATAGCAATACAACCGCGACGGTCATGAGAACTGGGACAATGTAGTGGCCGAGAGGATGTTGGTTGGCTTCAATCCTGTCCAGAGTTCCGCGCAGGGAGAGGCCAACGAGGATGAAGAGCATAGACTGCATTATGAAGACCAGCACCTTCCAAAAACCTGTGGCTGCTATACGCGTGGCCGCGGAAAAAATCTCATGCTGCCGCCAACCCAAAAGAAGCCCGGTCGCGACCGTCGACAGCACCCCGGAGGCTCCGCACTGGTCCGCGATGATGTATGATGATGCCGCAAGGAGCAGAGTCCCGGCGATCACGAGTTCGCTGCTTCCGAGTCGCTCCAGGATACGGATGCCAACCTGACCTACGCAGAGACCGATCACCACACCTCCGACTGATACCATCGAAAATGTCAGAAGTGCCTCGCCAGCGCTGAACGAGCCAGCTGCGGCCCATGCCACGGCGAAATGAAAGAGCACCAGACCGCTGGCGTCATTTACCAGGCTCTCACCGCCGAGGACGGTCTTGACGTGGCTGGGCAAACGAAGCTTTTCGAGAACTACCTTCACCGCTACTGCATCTGGAGGTGAAACGCAGGCACCCAGCGCGAAGCCAACGGCCCATGGGAACTCGGGGAACATGAGGTGAAACGATATCGCGACGGCCGCGGTAGTGAAGAACACTGCTCCCACCGCCAGCGAAATTATCGCGGTCGAGTGGCGCTTGAAGTCACGCCAAGCGGTCGAGTAGGCGCTACTCAAAAGAAGGGGAGGAAGAAAAAGCACCAAAACGAGTTCGGGGTCGAGCGAAATGCTCGGTATACCCGGCACAAACGCCAGCGCCGCGCCGCCTGCGATGAGAGCGGCAGCTGGCGGAAGGAGCAACCGGCGCGCAATGAATTCCAGCACGATGATCGCCATCAGTAGGATGACTAGAAACTCGTATTGCTCCTGCAGTGACATGGAAATGTGGTAATCCCGGATCCTCAAGCAAACATTATCATATTTGCAGGATGCCAGCGGATAAGCTGTACGAACGTATGCCTTCCGAGGCACTATTTGGCTTGAGGTCGGCGTAATGCGGCTTGACGGCGAAATACGAGCCTGGATCTGAGCATCCGCCGCCGGGGCACCGTGCCGTTGGCACCACGCTTGTATGAGGCGTTATAGCTAGCAGTGCGGCACCATCCGCAGGTCCAAGTCGACGCCGATATACACTTTTGGTCTGATGCTTGAGCTGCACTAGGCATACCCTTGTACACCTGTTCTTGCACCACCGACGCCATTAGCTTAGCACCTCGCTTTCGGACAGTGCGTTCGAACCGACCCTGCAATGGATGGAGGCCCAAATGACAGACTTCTCGAAAGCAGTCGTACTAGGAGGCAGCGGCCTCATCGGCTCTCGGGTTGTTGAACGACTCCGCGCCGCCGGGTTTCAAGTGCTGGCCGCTTCACGAAGGACCGGTGTCAACGCGCTCACCGGGGAGGGCCTTCACAGAGCGTTTGCCGACGTTGACGTTGTCATAGACACATCCGATGTTCACTCCTTTGATCAGGAAACCTTGCATAACTTCTTTACGGTTGCTGGTGAAAACGTCGCCCTTGCTGAGGCCGCGGCAGGCGTGAAGCATCACGTGACGCTATCGATCGTCGGGGTGGACCGCATCCAAGGCAATCCCTACTACACCGCCAAGCTTGCTCAGGAAGAGGCGGCACAGCGTTCGGGTGTGCCATACACGATCGCGAGATCAACTCAGTTCTACGAGTTTTTTCCGACCATAGCGGGTGGCTTTACCAAAGGTTCGGTTGTGGGTTTGCCTAATGCCCTGCTGCAGCCGGTCGCCGCCGATGATGTGGCGAAGGCGCTCGCCGAAATAGCCATTGCTCCAGCTAAAAATGGACCTGCGTTCATAGCTGGCCCTGAGCGAGCCCCATTTGAAGAGTGGCTTAGGAGAGTGTTCAAGTTATCTGTCGACACCAGATCGGTGGAAGTCGATTTGGCGGCGACCTGGTTCGGCGCTCCTCTCGAAACTGACTCGATCGTCCCCGCGCGTCCCGACTACATAGGTCACCTCACGCTTGAGAAATGGTTTGAAACTGCCGGAGCAAAGCAGGCATTGCTTGGAGACAGGTACGCTGAAGTGCAGCTTCCGACCAAAGGCGAGCGGACGTAGCGCCCGTCGTGGCATTCCGCATCCAAGAGTGGCAAGCGAACTTTGCGCGACAGTTCCACGCCGTTTCCGACCAGCTAGGTTTGATCGACGGTATCATCTCGCCGAAAATGGCGGTCACGGATCTCAGCTATCGCCTTCTTGTCGGCACACAACAGCATTTGTCGAATCCCGAACTCGCTTGCGAGCCAGCGACCATAGGCGCGTAGCCTGTCGAAGGGTGTTTCGCCGTCCTCCGCAATGCCAAGGTCAAGCTCGTTTTGTGAAAGGAATGCGCGGCAGACTTCAAGCGCTTGCTCCGGGGAAGGCAGGTTTTCGTCTGTGGCAATGATTTGCCGCGTCCGCGCGGTCATGAAGTCCGACAAACGGAATGGGCCGCCGTCTATGATCGCAGGCGAATGCCAGCTGACCTCGTCGCCGGAGAGACTAAAGGCGTAGTAGTGATCGTGGGAGGCGACTTCTTCATGCGGCGCGATCGAGATATGGCTCCTCAGAAACGGAAGAAACGCATAGCGGTTGACCCATTCGTTGTGCAACATCTCCGATCTCATGACTGACGATCGCCAGTGCCAAGGGTTGTGAACAAGCCTTGGCTCGACGTAGAGATCAGCGGAGTAGCTTTTCTTGTCAAAGTTAAGAGGAGCGACATAGATCGCATAGCTCTGATCGGGGCGATTGTGCGCGAGAAGAACGTTGTGCTGCAGGTTGAGCGCTGTCTTGGCTTTGGCCCTGAGACCGAAGAACGCTGAGGGATCGTCCGCCAGCCCGTGCAACTGGCGAAAACGCCTAACAGACTGAAGCTTGTCTTCGTTTGCGCGACGTTTCGCTATTCCTCCTACCCATGGCTTGAGGCCTTCGGACTTCTTGAACTGCATATAGATCGGGATCGTGATGTTCGACAGCTTGTCGGCCCCGGTCGCTTGTTCGTCGATGTCCAATAAGCGGAACGGCATGCCGATAGAGCACCAGCCGAGATACTGAGCAACGTCGGCCTCTATCTGCTTTTCCGTAAGCTCGCTTTTAATAACGTAAGAAGCCGTCAATGCCGCCGCCCTCTGCAAGACTTGATAGTTTGACCGAATAGCAGCGCGATTTGTCCGCCGGCAAGTCTCGAGTGCGCATATATGAGCCGGTCCCAAAAAATCCGGCGAATTTCGCCCTTCGAAGCGTGTGCCGGAGGTCTACTTTCTCGTTTTAGCACCTTTTCCCATTGTGAGGCTTGCGACGACCTCCTCAAGCCTAGCGGCACCTCTCAATGCCCACGCTTCGATTGCGTGGACGTCGCGGCCAAGTCGCTTGGCGGCTTTAGCAAACTCTTCGACATCTGTTCGGTTGAGCTTAGCTATGTGCGACGCATTTTCGCGTGTTACCTTCGTTCCAAGAGCTTCCAGAATAGAGCTGCCGCCGCTGCTGTGCTTGAATGCTTGGCGCAGGCTCGCGGGCTCAACCCCGAAATCGTCGGCAATGGCAAATACTTCGACGATGTTGCGCAAGTTCGAAACGGTCAACGCATTGTTGCAGAGCTTGGCAGCCTGACCTGTTCCTGCCGGTCCCATATGTGCGATATGTTGGCTATGGCAGCCGATGATCGTTTCGCACCGAGCCAGTGTTTTCGTCAGGCAACCCACAAAGCAAGTCATGCTCCGAGCGATAGCACCAGGGCGACCGCCGCTAACCGGCGCATCGACAAATTCGACACCTGCCGCAAGACATTGCTCCGCGAATGAACGCGCCACTCCGGGGTCGCCTGTCGCGTGGTTGATTAAAACCGCCCCACTTGGCAGGGCATGTAAAACCCCGTCGTCGATCAACTGCAACAGGTCGGCGTCGCCTCGTAGACAAAGGCAAAGAACGGACACCGCGTTCGCAAGGTCTTTGGGGGTGCGGTGCCTCGCAAATTGGACGTCTCCGAGGCTTTCAAATGATGCCTCGCGACGCGCCCAAACGTGGAGCGAGAAACGTTCGGCGATAGCGGTTGCCATTGGCGCGCCTTGATCGCCCAGACCGATGAAGCCTACGTTGGGCTGTAGCGTCATAGCGCATTCCTCACCATCGAAGACGACATGGTCCAAAGGCGGTCTGCGTTTTCCGGATCGATCGCATAGCGGGCTACCCCCTTGAAGGGCCCGTTTCCTCGCTCCTCCACAACCGGAGCCTCCTGGCAGTCGTCAAAGTACTTGCCGGAGATGCCCTCTACGAGTGGTGATCCAGCCAGGAGAACTGAAGTCGATGCCCCTTGCTGGGGTGTCTTCCTAAGATGTTCGGGCGTGCGCAGGCCGCCTGTGTGTTTCTGCAGGTTGGTTGCGATCGCACCCGGGTTCAAAGCGTTGGACGTGATCCCGTCGTCTGACCATTGCTGAGTGATGCCCACGGACATCAAGATACATGCCGTCTTGGATTGACCGTAACCGAGAAGGGGGTCGTAGGGAATGAAGCGAAAATCCGGGTCATCCCAAAAAACAGGAGCAAAAAGGCTACCCACCGAGGCGACGGATATGACGCGAGCGCCGTTGGCCTTCGCCAAGCAGCCGCGGAGACCTTGAGCAAGTGCAAAGTGACCAAGATAATTGGTCGCGAACTGCATCTCGTGGCCTTCGGAACTACGCTGCAACTCCGGAATGGCCATAACCCCGGCGTTGTTGATCAGGATATCCAGCTTTCCGTTCCAGGATTCGACAAACTCACGAACGGATTTGAGGTCTGCGACATCAAGCGCCCCAACCGCGACTGATCCACGTTGAGAGGCGGAATTTATTTCCGCGGCAACACGCTGGGCATCGTCAGGTCGGCGTGCCGCGATCGTGACCGCTGCCCCCGCTTCAACGAGCGCCTTTGTTGTTTCCAGCCCAATGCCGCCCGCACCCCCGGTGACGATGGCCGTCTTTCCGGTTAGGTCTACCCCCTCGAGGACTTCGGCAGCGGTACTTGTGAAACCGAATGGGTTGGTGCCTGACATACTCCGTCTCCTTTTCATTTGTGAGGTTGCCTCCAGAATACTGATGTGAGATTGATGAACTAGATGGCTAGCAATACACAGTCTGATGAGGTTCTTCGCACAGCGGGCTCCATACCGCCGGGTGAACTTGCCGCATTTCTTGCCGTCGCCGAACATGGGGGGTTCCGATCGGCGGCCCGCACGATGGATCAGAGCGCATCTGCACTGAGCCATGCAGTCGCGGGGTTAGAGCGGCGATTGCAAGTGAAGCTCTTTCACCGATCGACGCGCAACGTTTCGCTGACCGAGGCCGGGCAGAAATTTTTTTCTCGACTGATGCCTGCGGTCAGTGAGATCGGGAAGGCCGTGGAGGAACTGACCAATACGAGTACCAGCCCGTCCGGCCTTATAAGAATTAACACTGACGCAACGGCCGCCGAGCAAGCGCTGATTTCCCTCGTCGCGGCATTCACCAAGTCCCACCCCGGAATTCGGATCGAAGTCGTAACGGAGAAGCGACTTGTCGACATCGCCGAGGGAGGCTTCGATTGCGGAGTGCGTCTTGCGGAGCTGGTATCGGACGACATGGTAGCGATCCCGATCGGCCCAGAGCAACAGCACATCGTCATCGGTTCACCTTCGTACCTTAATGAAGCTCCACCACTCCAGCGGCCTTCAGACTTGTCGCTCCACACTTGTGTTCAGCTAAGGATGCCGACGGGTGCGGTTTACAGATGGGAGTTTGCAAAACGGAATGAAGCCCTTACGGTTTCCGTCGATGGCCCGGTTACCGTCGATAACTCTCGACTCCTTCTTGAGATGGTCAAGCAGGGGTGCGGGCTCGCTTATGTAACGAAGTGGATGGCATCCGACGCTTTAAGCACCGGCGAAGTTCGTCAGGTTCTAGCCGATTGGACACCCCCATACCCTGGCTTGCGTCTCTATTACCCGAGACATCGACATCTCACCGCTAGCATGCGGGCGTTCGTTGATTTCCTGCGGGCCGTTCGAAGAGCGGATACGTGAATGGTATGTTCTCGTAGCGTCCATCGAGATAATCGCGGTGACAGATTTCTAGTTCGGTACGCAGGTACTCTGCCATAGTTGTCTCGCGCCATCACGTATACGATGGTTTGCTACTGGGGCTCCGAACAACCGGTCCCGATTTCCATGCTGTGTTGATGCGTGAAGATTAGCATTACAGTTGCATAATTCTCTATAGTCTGAATCTATAGGTCTCCATGATTCGGAGGTCATGGATGGCAAGTGCATCAATCGAGACGACGCTTGAGCTATGGGCATCATCGTTGCGTGACGTTAAGGCTCGTATGCGGGGACTGTTCACGCAGGAGCGTGTCGCATCATCTGCAAACCTTTTCCTGGACGGCTTGCTCGGTGACGAGCGGCGTAAGACAGGTTGGATGCGTGCTGAGGCGGCCGGTGATCCCGGCCCGTGGCGGCAACAAGCCATTCTCGGGCGCGGGCGCTGGGACGCCGACGCACTTCGCGACATCGTGCGACAGTATGTCGTGGAAAACCTCGCCACGGATGATGCCGTCCTAGTCATTGACGAAACAGGCTTTCTCAAGCAGGGCAAGACGTCGTGCGGTGTTGCACGTCAATATACAGGATCGGCTGGCAAGATAACGAACTGCCAGATCGGTGTGTTCGCCACCTATGTGTCCGTTCGCGGTCATGCCTTTATCGATCGAGCCCTCTACTTGCCCAAGAGCTGGGCCGCGGATCCGGCAAGGCTTTCGGCAACTTATGTTCCTCAGGGTACAGCCTTTGCTACCAAGCCAGGCCTGGCTGTCGATATGGTTCGGCGAGCATTGGCAGCCGATGTACCGTTTTCATGGGTGGCCGCAGATGCGGTTTATGGCGTTGGGGACGTTGAGAGAACACTGCGCCGAGCCTGCAAAGGGTACGTTCTTGGAGTCAAATCGGACCACCATTTCGGCTCTTGGTCCGGAAAGCCTCCGGTTGCCGGCACAGCGCAGGAGATCGCCCGTGATCTCGATCCAAGCGCATGGCAACGTCTTTCCGCTGGTGAGGGCACCAAAGGCGCACGGCTTCATGACTGGGCCTACTGCGAACTCGCCGATCTCGATGCCGACGAATATAACGAGACGAAGTCAGGGCTTTGGACCCGGGGCCTGCTGATCCGACGCAATATCAGCGATGGTGAGCTCGCATTCTTCACAACATGGTGCCCTGCCGGGACGGACATCCAGACGCTAGTTTCCGTTGAAGGCCATCGCTGGGCGATCGAGGACAGCTTCGAGACCGCCAAGAACGAGCTCGGACTCGACCACAACGAAACCCGCTCATGGCATGGCTGGCATCGCCACGTTTCCCTCGTCATGCTGGCCTTTGCCATGATGGCGGTGATCCGGTATCGCGCTAATGACGCGACGCCCCCAAAAAGGCCGCGGATGCCGACCATCAGGATTTGATCCGCTGGTCTATCCAGGAAGTCCGGCGCATCGCCAACAGACTCGCTCAGCGTCGCATAAACCCCGCCTATGTCATCGCATGGTCATGCTGGAGGCGCGCCCATCAGGCGACCGCTAGACGAGCTCACCTCAAGACAAAAATGCAACTGTAATG
>Ga0102589_1005412_pt1 | contig 11177 bp, 10 predicted proteins | sample AraplaMF_Col_mLB_FD_76858 | JGI IMG/M metagenome (GOLD analysis project Ga0102589, IMG submission 76858) | Arabidopsis root microbial communities from the University of North Carolina, USA - plate scrape MF_Col_mLB | ecosystem: Host-associated > Plants > Roots > Endosphere | place: USA... | reverse complement strand
GGCATGTCGCCGTACAAGTTCGAGATCGAAGCCACCGCCTACCTTGGCGAGGACGGTCGCAGTGCCGCGAGTTTCGAAGCCGAGTACGACGTCCTGCTGACCAATCGCCTGATCCTGCAGCCTCTGCTGGAAGTCGAGCTGCATGGCAAGGACGACCCTCGCCGTGGCATCGGTTCGGGCCTGAGCACGGCGGAAGCGGGACTGCGCCTGCGCTATGAGGTCACGCGACAGTTCGCGCCCTACATCGGCGTGAGCCACGAGCGCGCCTTTGGCGACACCGCCGACTATCGGCGGGCCGAGGGCGAGGATTCGCGCGACACACGCTTCGTCGCGGGCCTCAGGCTCTGGTTCTGAGTGGAGGTGGCCGGCCCTTCAGCCGATGGGCCGGCCAGCACGTGCGAGACCGCGAGTGCCGCCAGTGCACCGACCAGTTGCGCAACGATGAAACCAGGGATGTCGTCAGGCCGGATGCCGGCGAAGGTGCGGGTCAATGCCCGCGCCACGGTAACCGCCGGATTTGCGAACGATGTGCTGGCAGTGAACCAGTACGCCGCGAAGATGTAGCAGGCCACCAGCGCCGGCACTGCCGCCGGCCGATGGCGAATGCCGAGCAGTATTGTCAGCAGGAGGCCGAACGTCGCAACCGCCTCGCTGAGCCACTGCGAACCTCCGCTGCGAACATGGTCGCCTGGCTGGATCAACGCCAGCCCGAACATCGCATGCGCGAGCACCACGCCGACGATGGCCGCGACAACCTGCACGACGACATAGGTCGCAGCAGCCTCGCTGCTCATCTCGCCACGCGCCCGCATCGCCAGCGTGACCACGGGATTGAAGTGCGCGCCGGAGATCGGGCCGAACAACACGATCAGGACGTACAGCGCCCCGGCCGTGGCTGCGGCGTTGGCCAGCAGCGTGACACCGTCGTTACCGGCCGACAGCTCAACGCCCATGATCCCGGAGCCCACCACTGTCGCCAGCAGCAATGCAGTACCGATGAACTCGGCGGTCAGCTTCTGCAGCAGCGTCGCTTGCATCACAGCTGCGCCAGCAGGTTCTTCACCCGCAACGAGATCTCGTCACGCACGGCGCGATAGCCGTCGTCGTCCATGTGCTTGGGATCGGGCAAGGCCCAGTCCTCGCGGCGCCTGGCCGGCACCCAGGGACAGTTGTCGTCGCAGCCCATGGTGATGACGGCATCGAACTCGCCTTCGACCTCGTCCAGCGACTTGGATGCGTGCCCGCCCAGGTCGTAGCCCAGCTCGGACATGAAGCGGATGGCCTTGGGGTTGATCTGGCCCGATGGCCGCGACCCCGCACTCAATGCTTCGACACCATCGCCGCCATGGATGCGGGCGAACGCCTCGGCCATCTGGCTGCGATTGGCGTTTTCCACGCATACGAACAACACGCGTTTCTTCATGGCCGTGCTCATCGAGTCTGGAGATCCTTGCTCATGCAGGTGGCTGACGCCGGGCAGATCGAGCGGAATTCGGCGCTGCCCTGCACCGCCGGCGGCGCGGCGTCGCGGGCAATCGGCAGGTAGCCACGGGCCGCAAAGAACGGCTCCGCGGTCTGCGTGAGCAGCACCAGTTGATGCATGCCGACGGCACGCGCGCGTGACTCCAGTGCGTCGACCAGCGCGCCGCCGGTGCCCTTGCCGCGACCGTCCGCATGAACCGCGAGCGATCGCAGCAGCCCGACGTCGCCGAACGACTGCAGACCGATCACACCGAAGGTTTCGGCGCCCTCCCCGGCAATGAGGAAGTCCACGGCCGCGGTATCGAGATCTTCCACCGGCAAGCCGCAATCGAGCAGCAACGTCCGGATACGCGCTGCATCCGATTCACCGCCATTGCGCAGTTCCATGTCGCCTCCGGCTCAGCAGCAACCGGACGCGGGCGCACAGCACGGGGCCGTGCTGGCACGCACGGCGGGCGCCGGCGCGCTCGTTCCAGGACTGCAGCTGGCCGCGCCGGTGCTGCAGGACGTGTCGGCTGCGTAGTAGCTGGTGGCTTCGCCGTGCGTGTGGAAGGTCTCCCAGCGCGTACCCTGCGGGTCGTGCGTCCACATCTTGTCGGAGTTCGCATAGCAGCAGATGGCGCCCGGTTCGGGCACGACCTCGCCGCCGGCAGCGTCAAGGCGCCGTCCAAGGTCGGAGAGGTCTTCGGCGCGCTCCACCTGGATGCCGAGATGGTCGACGCCGGGCGCGCGCCCGGTGTTGGAGATGGCGAAGTTGACGCGAGGATCGTCCAGCATCCACTTGGCGTAGTCACCCTTCACCACGGACGGCGGGGCCGCGAACAGTTCGGTGTAGAAGCGGATGCTCGATGCGAGGTCTGCAACATTCAGGTGCACGTGAAAGCGGTTCATTTCGAAGCTCCTGTTCTGCGGGGGGCACATGCGGCGGCCGGTTCGCACTGGGCGACGCCGGCGCAGCAGTTTTCGGTGAGGTAGGCCAGCAGGTCGTTCATCTGCAGGTAGTTGGCGCGTATCCGGATCACCCGGCCCTCGCGCTGGTCATGCACCAGGTCGGCGGCGCGCAGCACGTTCAGATGCGCGGTGAGCGTGGCCGGGGCCAGCCCCAGTCGTTCGCGCAGCTCGCCGACGGACATGCCTTCGGGCCCGGCCTGTACCAGCTGGCGAAATGCGGCGAGGCGCGACTCGTGACCTAGGGCGTTGAGGGCTGCGAGGGCGGATATCATTTCCATACTTCGCGAATTTACGAATTATTTGGGCGATGTCAACGACCATGGAGCGCGAACGGATTGACCTTCCCATCATGGGAACCCTCAGGCTCACCCCAACCGATTGATCTGGAAGGAGTCCGAGATGAGCCCAGCCCACCCTGCCGCTGCCGCGACCCACGACTGGCGCCTCAGCGTCGCCGGCATGACCTGCGCTTCATGCGCGGGGCGCATCGAGAAGGCGCTGCGCGCGGTACCCGGCGTGCTCGACGCCAGCGTCAACCTGGCAACCGAACGGGCCCAGGTGCACGCGATCGTCGGCGTCACGCTTGGCCAGCTGGAATCGGCGGTCAGCGCAGCGGGCTACAGCGCGAAGCGACTCGACACGGCGCCAACCGCGGGCACGACCGCCGCGCGCGTGCCCATGCCCCGCGAAACACGCCACCTGCTGCTTGCGGTGGCGCTGTCGCTGCCACTGGTCCTGCCGATGGTCGGCATGATCGGCGGACAGCACTGGATGCTGCCGGGCTGGTTGCAGTTCGCCCTGGCTACGCCGGTGCAGTTCTGGCTCGGTGCGCGCTTCTACAAGGCCGGATGGCTCGCGCTCAAGGCCCGCACCGGCAACATGGACCTGCTGGTTGCGCTCGGTACCAGCGCCGGCTACGGACTAAGCGTCTTTCATCTGCTCAGCCAGAGCAGCCACCACGGCCCTGCCCCGCTCTACTTCGAAGCCTCTGCCGTGGTGATCACGCTGGTGCTGCTGGGCAAGTGGCTGGAATCACGCGCCAAGCGCCAGACCACCGAGGCCATTCGTGCACTCCAGGCCCTGCGCCCGACCACCGCACGCGTGCGCCGCGCAGATGGTGATGTCGATGTCCGCATCGACGACGTGCGGATCGCGGACCGGGTAATCGTTCGCCCGGGTGAACGCTTCCCGGTCGATGGCGTGATCGCCGAAGGCCGCACGCATGCCGACGAATCGATGGTCACCGGCGAATCACTGCCCGTGGCCAAGGCCGAGGGCGACCGCGTCACCGGCGGCGCGGTCAACGGCGAAGGCGCGGTGGTCGTGGAAACCACCGCGGTCGGCGCCGAAAGCGCACTGGCGCGGATCATCCGCCTGGTCGAGGACGCGCAGGCCGGAAAGGCGCCGATCCAGCGAACGGTCGATCGTGTCAGCGCGGTGTTCGTGCCGGTCGTCTTGGTGATCGCACTGGCGACACTGCTCGGGTGGGGCCTGCTTTCGGGTGACTGGAACCAGGCCATCCTCAACGCCGTCGCCGTGCTCGTCATCGCCTGCCCGTGCGCGCTCGGCCTGGCAACGCCGACGGCGATCATGGCCGGCACCGGCGTCGCTGCCCGCGCCGGAATTCTCATCAAGGACGCGCAGGCACTGGAAAGCGCACACCGCATCGCGACGGTCGCGTTCGACAAGACGGGCACGCTGACGCAAGGACGGCCGGTGCTGACCGATACGGTCGCCGTCGACGGCGACGTGCCTGCATTGCTTGCGCTCGCCGCGGCGCTGCAGCAAGGCAGCGAGCACCCGCTGGCAAAGGCCGTGGTCGAGGCTGCACGCAGCCTGACGCGCGGTCCTGCGGCTGTCGACATGCGCGCGGTGCCAGGCCGGGGGTTACGCGGAACCGTCGGTGGGCGCGCGCTGCTGATCGGCAGCAGCGCGATGATGCAAGACGGCGGCATCGACATCGCCCCACTGCGCGACCGCGCGCATGCACTGGCCATGTCCGGCCACACGGTGTCCTGGCTTGGCGACGCTGACCATCTGCGCCTGCTCGGACTGCTCGCGTTCCGCGACCAGCCCCGGGAAGGGGCCCGCGTGGCAATTGAACGGCTGCATCGCATCGGCGTGCGCACCGTGATGATCTCGGGCGACAACGATGGCGCTGCGCAAGCGATAGCCACGCAGGTCGGCATCGACGAAGTGCGCGCCAACGTTGCCCCCGCCGACAAGGCCGCGGCGATCGCATCGCTGCGCGACCACGGCGTGGTGGCGATGGTCGGCGATGGCATCAACGATGCCCCGGCACTGGCAGCGGCCGACGTCGGCATCGCCATGGGCAGCGGCACCGACGTCGCCATGCACGCGGCGGCCGTTACCCTGATGCGATCGGAGCCCGGCCTGGTCGCCGACGCCATCGACATCTCCCGCCGCACCACGCGCAAGATCCACCAGAACCTGTTCTGGGCGTTCGTCTACAACGTGGTCGGGATACCACTGGCCGCGTTGGGCCTGCTCGATCCGGTCGTGGCCGGCGCGGCGATGGCGCTGTCGTCGGTCAGCGTAGTGTCCAATACCCTGCTGCTGCGACGTTGGCACGCCCAGCATTGAACCGCACGATCCGAGGAAATCCGCCATGCCCAGCCGCCCGCGTTCCGCTCGCCCCGAACTCGCCGATGCCCGCCAACAAGGTCTGCACAACATCGGCGAAGCGGCGCAGCTGAGCGGCGTCAGCGCCAAGATGATCCGCCACTACGAGGGCATCGGCCTGATCCCGCAGGCCGGCCGCACCTTTGCCGGCTACCGCATCTACAGCGACGCCGACATTCATCGCCTGGGCTTCATACACCGGGCGCGCCGACTGGGCTTCCCGATGAAGCAGATCCAGGTCCTGCTTGGACTCTGGGACGATCGCAGCCGCGCCAGCTCTGAAGTGAAGAAGCTGGCGCAGGCCCATGTCGACGAGCTCGAGGCGAGGATCAGCGAGATGCAGGCCATGCAACGCACGCTGCAGGACCTCGCCCTTCGTTGCCATGGGGACGATCGGCCCGATTGCCCGATCCTCGACGATCTCGCCCGCGACGATCTCGCCCGCAACGGGCCGGCCGGCAGCGACCTGCGCTGAAGCGCTACAGCACAGGCCGCACCGAAAGTTCGCGCTCCCCACGCAGGGCCTGTGCGCCAGCCAGCGCCTGTTCGGCCAGTGCCCGGTCGCCCAGCGCCCGGTACAGGGCAAGCATCGACCACGCAACGCGATAGTCGCTGGTGGCAAATGCGCTGAGGTCGCCCAGCACCGCCGAGGCAGGCTGGGGCTGGCCGGCATCGAGCAGCACCATCGCGTGGGCCACGCCCGCACTGACGCGCTCGTCGGGGCTTCCGCCCCGTTCGGCCTGGTCGGCCGCATGTTGCATTGCCTCGATCGATCCTGCGCGGTCGCCGCCGGCATTCGCAACGAGCGCCCGCGCGATGCTCCAGGCCACTGCGTCACCTTCGATGATGGCGCTGTTGCCCTGGCTGCGCGAGGTCCATTGCCGCGCGGTGGCAATATCGCCGGTCTGCAGCGCGGCCTGCACTGCCGCGAGCACCAGGCCTCCGTTCGTCGACGGCGATGGTGGCGGCAAGTGCCTGGCCAGGTCGGCAGCCTTTGCCTTCTCGCCCCGTGCCATCCACAGCTGCAATTGCAGTTGCATTTCCAGCAGCCCATTGCTGCCATCGCTGCCCTTGAGCGTGCGCAGCCGGTCGAGGCTGCGCGTGGCTTCGTCAAGCCGGCCGTTGGCGAGCAACGCGCGCGTGCGGGTCGCGCCGATCGAGATGGCCAGCACCGTGTCTTCCAATGATCTGGACAGTTCGGCCGAACGTTCGATCGTCGCCAGGGCCGCGGCGGGCTGGGCGAGCTTCAGTTCGGTCGCGGCGCGTGAACTCAGTGTCGCCGCCAGGTAGTCGCGGACTTCGAAACGCTCGTACACGGCGATGGCGCTATCGAACTCCTGCAGCGCCTGCTCGTAGTGCCCGCGCCTGGTTTCGATGATGCCGAGGTTGGAGTCGACCATCGCCGCTTCCACCAGGTTGCCCGCCTGCTGCATGGCGATGCGGGCGCGGCCCATGTCCTGGACAGCGCCGGACATCTTGTCCTGCTCGACCTGGGCCACGCCACGACCGTTGTAGGCGTTGCCGAGCAGGCTCGGGTCGATTGACACGTCCCGCGACGTCTCGAGCACCGACAGCGCTTCGGTATAACGCGTTTCCGCCGCGGCGAAGTTGCCGCGGCGTATCTCGACGGCACCCAGGCCCATGCGCGTCCTGGCTTCGGTTTCACGGTCGATCGCCCGCGCATCCAGGACCGAAGCGAAGATCGCTGCGGCCTCGTCGACACGACCGGCCCGATACTCCAGCTGCCCTTCGCGAACGCGAAGGTGTGGGTCGCGCCGCTGATCGCCCGGTGCGCTTTCGATCAGCTGGCGCGCGGCCGCGAGCTGGCCGGAATTGAGTTCCGCATCGATTCGCTGCACGCGTTCGACCAGCGGGCTCGGCGAACCGGCGTTGCCGCTACGGCGTCCGGTTCGCTGGAGCCAGGAATCCGTCACCGCCGCAGCCGCAGTCAGTGGCGTGTTGCCCTGCGCGTCGATGACGTGCTCCTGACCAGTCTGCAGCACGCGCAGGCGGATGCGCCAGCCGCGATTGTCGTGGATGGCCTCCGGCGCCAGCACCCATTGCGTGCCGCTATGTTGTGCAAGCTTGCGCAGCGCAGACGCATTGTCGGCGGATGGGTAACCGCTCTGCGTGCTCAGGTGCAGGGCCTGGTCGCTGGGCAACACCTTCAGGCCACTGACGCGCAGGCGGCTGGCGATGTAGTCCATCGCACCCAGTCGCACCCAGGTCGACTCGGCTTCCGCCGGAGTCACCAGCACCGGCAGCACGATCACGCTGCCGGCGAGCGGGGCTCTCGCGTCGGTGGCGGCAGGCGGCGTGCGCGACGAGTACCAGATCCATCCGGCGGCAACGACCGCGACGACCAGCGCGGCGACGACTATCACCTTGAGGTATCGGCGATCGCGGCGACGCAACCCGCCCGACGTCGGAGTGACGGGCGCGAGGTCGACGACATCCGGTTCGATTTCGACCGCCTCGATGGCAACCGGTGCCGGCGCGGTCGGCGCTGCGACCTCGGCCTCGATTTCCTCGACTGGCGCGATCCAGTGGTACCCGAAACGGGACACCGTTCGCACGATCAACTGCCGGTTGCCGGTGTCGTCGAGCGCCTTGCGTGCGCGCAGCAGTGTCTGGGCGACCACCGTGTCGCTGACGTCGAGCTTGCCCCAGACCGCCGAGATGAGTTCGTCCCTGCCCACCGCGCGTTCGCGATGGGCAATCAGGTAAGCCAGGCAATCGAACGATTTTGGCGGCAGCGCTACCCGCGTCCCAAGGCGCTTGAGTTCGCGGGCTGCAGGATCAAGCTCGAATTCGCCAAACCGGTACCGCGTAAGGCGCATGCGCCCGACCTGCCTTTTGTTCGCCCCGGTGTCCCTCGCAGCACCGGGCAGCGTCGGTTTCCATCCTAAGACATACGCCCGGAAGCATGTTTCCCGGATTTTGGCTCAGAGCACGGTTCAGAGCACTTTGATGCTGAACTCGGCGACCTGCGCGGGCGCCTGGGGCGATTCCCAATCGCGCCGGTAGAGGAAGCGCAGGCGGGTCGAGCCCTTTCCGACAGCGCGGAACTGCCAGCTGTGGGTCCCGCCCTGCCCGGCAGTCGTGCCGGCGGTATCGATGGCGCCGCCGCCAGGGTCCTGCTCCATACGCAACAGACCTGCCCCGGCGTCGGCGAGCTCCCAGCGACGCCCCGACGCGGGGCTGCCACTGAGGTTCACGCGCAACTGCTGGCCCTGTTCGAGGGCGACTGGCATCGCCACATCGCCTGCACCTATATCGACCACGCCCTCCTGCCTTGCCGCCGGGATGCGGTACAGCACCGGATCGGCCTGGACACCCGTCTTCGGGCCGGCCAGCCATAGCCTGCCGTCATCGAGCCGACGCAGGTCCAACGCCGGTTGCCCGCCACCGGGCTCAAGCCGAAAAACCATGCCGTCGCCGTGATCAGGTGACGGCAGGATGCGCCAGCGCCCTCGTTCCTCGAAGCCGAGCACCGTCTCCGCTGCGGCCACGTGGATCCGACGCAGCGAATAGCGCGTGGGCACGGCCGGTTCACCGGTCGCGTACAGCTGCAGGTCGGCGCGTACCGCCGTGCAATCGCCGCACGGCAACCAGCCGATGTAGCGCCCCAGCACGAATTCGTGCGCTGCGGCCGCTCGGTCGGGGTCTACGGGTAGTGGCTGATCATGCTCGCCGCTGAAGGCCGCGACGCCGATCAGGAACAGAAGCACCAGGAAGCTGCAGTACCGCAAAGTCATTGCATTCACGCAGATGGTAAAGGCGGCCGGGGCGGAGGGCCCCGGCCGCATTCCGGTCTCAGTTGACCTTGACCTGCAGCTTCACGCCCGACGAATCGGCTGCGGCGACGATCGCGAAGTAGTAGCGACCGGCAGCCGGTGCGTTGATCACGATCGACTGGTTGGTGCCAGGACGCACCGATGCCCCGATGTTCTGCGTCGCGGTCGGTTCCGCGGCGAAGTTCGCATAGGCCTGCAGCGTGCCCTTGCCGGTGAAGGTGAGCATCTCGATGCGGGACTTGCCTGCCGGCACGTCGATCGAATACAGCTCGCTCTGGCCTGCGCCCATCGGCGGCAGCGACTCGATCGCATTGGCGGTCAGCGGACGTGCGACCAGCGGCTGGCCGAAGGTCTTGGCCCGCTGCACGGCAGCGGCGGCGTCGAGGATGCCCACGCCAATGGTCTTGGTCGCATCGGGCTTGACCGGGAACGGCCGCGCCGATGCCTTGAGCATGCCTTCGATCACGCCAGGCGTCAGCGGTTGCGGTGCCACGCTCTGCATCAGCGCGACAACGCCCGAAACGTGCGGCGTCGCCATCGACGTTCCGGTCATTCCGACGTAGCGATCGCCTTCCGGCGTGGTCGCGCCGGTGTTGTGCGTCGACCAGATGTAACCGTTCGGCGTGCCCTCGGTGCCGGCACCGCCCGGGGCGGCCAGGTCGACGCCCGGACCGTAGTTGGAGTAGCTGGCGCGCTGCCCGGAATACCCCGTTGCCCCCACCGTGACCACGTTGGCGCAGCTGGCCGGCGCGTGCCCGGCGACGTCGGAGTTGTCGTTGCCCGCGGCGACCACGACGGTCGCGCCCAGCGACACCGCCTTGTCGATCGCTGCCTGCGTTTCAACTTCGCAGGCATGCTCGCCGCCGAGGCTGAGGTTGATCACCTCGGCCGGATTGGGATTGGCCGGCACGCCGTCGACAGTGCCACCGGCTGCCCACACGATCGCGTCGTTGATGTCGGAGGTATAACCGCCGCAACGGCCCAGTGCGCGCACCGGCACGACCTTGGCGTTGTAGGCGATGCCGGCGCCGCCGACGCCGTTGTTGGTGGTTTCGGCGATGGTGCCGGACACATGCGTGCCGTGCCAGCTGCTGTTGCTGGCGGCCGAACCGGCACCGCAGTCGCCGGCGGCGGTTGCGTCGCCCAGGTCCCAGCCGCCGGGTGCGCGTTCGTCGGTGCCACGTCGCGACATGAAGCCATCGGTGATGAAGTCGTAACCCGGCAGCAGGTTGCCGATGAGGTCGGCATGCGCGGTCGCGCCGGTATCGATGACGGCGACGACGATGCCGGCGCCGGTCGCGCCTGCATCCCAGGCCGAGGTCACGCGCGCACCGCCGGCGCCGGTGCCGTAGTGCCACATCTGGTGCGTGGCGAGCATCGGGTCGTTGGGCATCGCGGCCGGGTGCATGATCGCGTCGACGCTGACGGATTCGACGTTCGGATCGGCGGCGATCTCGCGCATCAGGGCTTCGGCTTCGGTCCGCTGCAACGGCTGCGAAGCCTTGACGACATGCTTGCCACCGAAGGTCGCACGCAGGGTATTCACGCGCAGCGCGGCGGTGCCCTTCAGGCCGGCGACCTTGGCGCCCATCTGCGGGCGGGCGCGGCCGGCGGCCGCGTCGAGAGCGCGCTGGCGCGCGGCCGGCTGGACACGCTCGGCGCTGCCGTCGCGGTACTTGACGATGAAGCGCGGCGAGACGGCGGCATCGTCAATCGAGGTCAGGTCGACGGTGCCGGCGAACACCGGCGCGCAGGCGCCTGCGATCAGCAGGCTGAGAACGGTACGGCGGAGAGTCATGGTGTGTTCCTACGAATGCGAAGAGAGGTCACGGCGCCCTGGACGGGCGCCGTGCATTTCCGTGGAGAGGCTTAGAGATCGATGCCGAAACCGACGCCGGCCGAGCTGTCGTCGTTGCTGAAAGCGCCGCCGATGCTCATCGAGGCGCGATCACCGATGGCCTTGGAGTAGCCCACCGACAGCGCGCTTTCGCCGTTCTGCCAGCCGGCACCGACTGCGACGCGGCCATGCGGGCTGCGCGAGTTGGCGGCGTTGATCGACATGTTCATCATCGCCGCGCTCATCGCGCCCATGCGGTCGATGCGCTCGTCCTGCTTGCCGATGCGGTAGTCGAGATCGCTGAACTGATCCGACAGGCCCTGCAGGCGGCTGTCGGTGTAGCTGTTGGCGCGGGTCAGCGTCTGCGTCGCGGTGGTGTCGGTGTACGCATTCGCAGTGGCCAGCGTCTGCGCATCGCCCGCCTGCACCTGGGCGACATTGGCCGCGTCGGTCGCGGCAGTGCCGGC
>Ga0102589_1005407_pt1 | contig 11186 bp, 8 predicted proteins | sample AraplaMF_Col_mLB_FD_76858 | JGI IMG/M metagenome (GOLD analysis project Ga0102589, IMG submission 76858) | Arabidopsis root microbial communities from the University of North Carolina, USA - plate scrape MF_Col_mLB | ecosystem: Host-associated > Plants > Roots > Endosphere | place: USA... | reverse complement strand
CAATTCGAGTTGTTCGACGCCAAGCGCATTCATGAGCTTGATCTCATTGACCTCATGATCACCGCGTACCAACGCAGCAATGACATGATCACCTATACGATATATTAACGTCTTGATCAGCTGCTTCGGATTGAGATTCAGCTGCTGCTCTAATTGATCGATCGTATGAATGCCAGGGGTGTAGAATCGCTCAGGCATATCGAGAATCCGATGATGATTATGATTTCCCGCCTGTTCACTTGAGAGTTTAGCCACCGCTTTCTCCAAATTCGCCGCATACTCACAATAATCACATGACGCTATTGTATCTTCTCCAATGTCCGCCAGTGCCATGAACTCATGCGTACCGCCGTCTCCGCCAATCGCGCCAGCATCTGCTTCTACCGCTCTGACATGAAGGCCGAGACGGTTGAAGATCCGATGATAGGCTTGAGACATGATTTGATAGGACCGATCGAGACCTGCCATGTCCGTATCGAAAGAGTACGCGTCTTTCATCAGAAATTCCCGACCACGTAGCAACCCGAATCGAGGTCTCCGTTCATCCCGGAATTTCGTCTGAATCTGATACACGATGAGAGGCAGCTTACGATACGTGTTGATCTCATTGCGTACGATGGTGGTGACGACCTCCTCATGGGTAGGACCAAGTGCGAATTCACGCGCATGACGATCATGAAGACGGATGAGCTCAGGGCCATAGATCGAATACCGTCCAGATTCCTTCCAGAGCTCCGTCGGCTGCATCGAAGGCATGAGCATTTCTTGAGCACCTGCCATGTCCAACTCCTCGCGAATAATGTTCTCAATTTTCCGCAGCACCCTCCTTCCTAACGGCAAATAACTATAGATTCCTGCAGCTAACGTGCGAATCATACCTGCTCGAAGCAAAAGCTGATGACTGATCGCATCTGCGTCCGATGGTGCCTCTCGCAGGGTAGGTGAGAATAATTGACTTTGACGCATCGTATACTCCTCCTCATTCTCTATATGACAAAAAGACACATTCGTCAGGGACGAATGTGTCGTGGTACCACCCTTATTTCATCATCACACGGCGTATGATGATTCTTAGTCGATATAACGGTCGAACCCGGTATTGGTAAAGTTGTCAAACTGGATAAGCCGCAATCACCAATACAGCTCACAAGACAGGGGCATTCATTCGTAGCTAGAAACCTTGCAGCCAAGGGGTCTCCTCTCTGACGCGACGAAAGGCTGAATACCATGATTCTCGGTCAACACTGTTGAATATTAACGACAAATCTACAATATCGCTGAGCTATTGTCAAGAAGAATATGGAAAGCCAATTACCTTGTAATACGATATACTATGTGATATTCTGTTAATCACGAATTAGAAAGGAGTGAATATCGTGAACAAAGAACTATTAAAAGGCAGTATTGATCTTATCTTACTGAACCTCATCGCTCAGAAGGATCAATATGGTTACGAGCTTTCCAAAAAAATTCGATTGCTTAGTAATGATGTCTATGAAATTGGAGAAGGCACACTCTATCCAGCCCTTAAGCGTTTAGAGTCCCAAAAAGCCGTCGAATCTTACTGGGGAGAATCGATTGAAGGCGGACGCCGTAAATATTACCGAATTACGAACGAGGGAACCAAAATCTTGCAAGCGAAAATGAAAGATTGGCAAACGCTGACGCGCCTCGTGACCCTAACGCATGAAGGGAGCGAGTAGCATGGATTTTGAACAATATACATCACAGATCGTTCAAGGCTTGCCTTGTTCCAAGCGTGAGAAGAAAGATATGCAGGACGAGCTCAAGGATCATTTAACCGAACTACATATGGACCTGATCGAAGAAGGCTGCGACGAGCACACGGCTTCAGCTATGGCCATCGAACGATTCGGGAAGCCGCAGTTCATCCGCAATCAGCTATGTCATGCTCTCCCGCTCGTGGACAAGTATATGCGCAAATGGATTCTAGCGCTTTTCATTCTCTATACCTCCCTCCTCAGCTACGTCATGCTCCTATCGAGTGACCGCTGGGCACGTCGGGCGTTTACAATCGAATGGAAACGTAAAATGCTTGAGTATGGACATACGCAGAGTATGCACTTATACGAGAATACAGTCCCTTTTCACACCTTGCGTGATTATATCGTGAATCATCATCGCTATACCTTTTCGACGATCTTCTTGAATTTGTTCGGCAATATCGGGGTTTTCATCCCGATTGGTCTATTATTACCCTTGCTCTTCCCTTACTTCCGGTCAATTCATCGTATCTTTCTTGCTTCATTTACCGGATGTGTCCTCATCGAGATGCTGCAATATGCATTCACCTTAGGTAGCTTCGATGTGGATGACCTGATATTGAACTTAATTGGCGGTATGATGGGATTCGGATGCTATAAAGTGATACATGCCTTGGTCAATCAATACAAACATGCAAAGTTCCAAATTCATGAATAAGCACGTTACACGTTGCCCCTTGCCATGAAGAAATGATCTCATCACTTCATCAAGGGTTTTCATTTCATCAAGTACATCGTAATACGATCTATATTGTTATATATTCCAAAGGAGTTCCATCATGAAACATACCATGTCTATGCTACTAACTTTAGTACTTATTTTATCCGTCGGAATGACAGGCTGTTCAAGTCCTGCTTCTCCATTTACGTATGATGTTGTGCCCGAGACGTTCCAAATCTCTGTTACAAAAGACGGCAAGACAGAGATCGCGTCCGAGCCTCAACCCATACGTAAAGTCTCAAATGTTCAACGTGTAGGCGATAAAATATCATGGACATATCCTGACGATGGCCTACAGGTGCAGTTAACACAGGCAAAAGACGCGCTTGAAGTTCTAATGACGTCGACCGCAGCGAAGTCCATCACATGGCCAACGTTAAGCGGAGACAGTTATATGATACCTTGGGGGGAAGGGAAATGGATTCCTAGTCATGATCAGCACTGGAGAGCATTCCTGGCGGACGAGAGTCTGTCCTTCAATGAATCCTTCTCCATGCGTTTCATGACGGTGAACAAGAGCCAATATGCAATCATGTATGTTCTCGACAATCCTTATAACAATACGGTAGATTTCAAGGTCGACCCACGGATCACGATCTCGTTGACGCATGATTTTCCCTCTATTAATCCGGATAAATCGGTTAATTTCCGTATTTATGTAACCGACAATGATCCCGTAGTAATCGCCGGTATTTATAAAAATGAACTGGTCGCACAAGGAAAATTCAAGACACTTCAGCAGAAAGCTGCGAACAATCCGAATATCGAGAAGCTCTATGGCGCACCGCATATTTATATGTGGAATAAATCTCTCCTCTCCGAGGAGGATATCCTTTGGCCGAAGTTGAAATCGAAACTCGATAAGCCATTTCTCGATTGGATCACTTCGCAGTTACCACGTGCAAGTGATGAAGGGAAAGAACAAGCAGCCCAGTTCCGTGCTGTCATGAAGCAGGATTATTATGATAAATATCAGAAAAATAGCATGATCGGCGGGTTTAACGCGCTGCTCCAATCCAAGGATTTCTACCAGCCGGAAATATTCAAATCCCTGGATCGGGCAACCAAAACGCTGATCGCCCAAGGAATCGACAAGCTGAATCCCGTACAATTATTCGAATTGAACAAACGTCTGCTGAAGGCTAAACTCGGCGATGCCGTCGTCGAAGTCGATCACTGGAATGAGAAGAATACCGTTCAATTACTACAGCAGTTCCAGCAAGCCGGGATAGGGCAAGCTTGGCTCGGTCTACCAGACTGGACTGCTGCTTATATGAATCCTGAGTTTGTTAAGAAGGCGGCGGAGCTCGGCTATCTGATTGGGCCCTATGACTCCTATCATTCCATACATCAAGAGAAGACTGGCGATTGGGAGACAGCTTTCTTCCCAGATGCAAGTCTCTACGAAGATGGTACCATTACGAAGGCAAATGGGGAGAAAAAGACAGGATTTCTGAAGAAAGGCCGTCTGCTCAACCCGACCTTGTCACTGCCAAGTGTCAAGCAGCGGATGCAAGAAATTATGAGCACCGGTGTATCCTTTAATTCCTGGTTCATCGACGTAGATGCCGCGGGTGATTTCAATGATGATTACACACCGGGCCATGAGACAACAGAAGCGCAAGATATGCAGGCTAAGCTTGATCGTATGGCGTATATCCGTGACGAGCAGCACATGGTGATCGGTTCGGAGACAGGGAATGATTATGCGAGCCAGACGATTGCATTCGCACATGGCATGGAGGCGCCTGTGATCAAATGGGGCGATGCCGACATGCGGACGAACAAACAAAGTCCTTATTATATCGGTGGCTATTGGGGACCGCCCGGACAAATTCCGGAACGTTACAACAAACAAGTTCCAATTAAGGAGCTCTATGATCATATCTATATTGACCCTACGTATTCCCTTCCACTCTTCAAATTGGTGTATAACGATTCCGTGATTACCACAGCGCACTGGGAGTGGGGTTCCTTCAAAATTAAGGGTGAAGTCGGTACAAGAATGCTGAAAGAGCTCCTCTATAATGTCCCTCCGCTCTATCATATGAATGAGCGAGCTTGGAACATCAACAGTCAGCGTATCACGAATTATTTGAAGGTGTGGTCCCCCTTCCATGCGGAAGCTGTCCAGAAATCGATGACAGATTTCAAGGTACTGTCTGAAGATAGGCTCGTTCAACAGGCTTCATATGGCGATCAGTTACAAGTTACCGCGAACTTCTCAGATCGCAAAGTTAAAGTTGGCAGCGAGACAATCCCTGCACGCGCAGCACTCATCATTCGTCATGGCGAACGAACATGGTTCCAGGCGCCGCAAGAGTAATTGGAAAAATAGAAGGACATCTCGTTCACGAATGAACGGATGTCCTTCTTCATGTCTCGCTAATCATAAACACTAGAGCTGACACGTTGGCTAATATCTCATCCAGTCCAGCACAGCAAGGACCGGGCGATGATCCGATGCAATGTCTTCCTTCATCAAGATCGGCTCTCCCACTTGCCACTGATCCTTCGCCCCAACCATGATGTAATCAATTTTACCACCTTCTGCATTCGTCCAGTCCATAATGCTCGCCGTGGCATCTGTCCACACGGCTGACATCAGCTTCATCGTATCCGATCCAGGTATTGCATTTAGATCTCCTGCGAGAACATAAGGTGTCTCCGTGCTGTGCAGCTCAATAATTGCTGCCGCTTGCTCAGCTTGAATCTGCTTCGGATTCCACTCCAGATGGACAGCGGAGAACGTTAACGGCGGAAGCTCTTCCCCTAGATCCAACTTTACCGTTAAGAGTATTCGCTGTTCTCCATGCTCGATATTCGGCAAGTACGTCTTATGTTCAGCGATTACGGGGAACCGAGATAATACCGCAACACCGTACTCCCCGCCCATCAAATCAATGGCTTTGCCGAATACCCCTGTCATTCCCATTCGCCGAGCAAGTTCAGCTGTCTGGTCCACGTCATCACTGCGCGGTACATATTTGTCGACTTCTTGCAGCGCAATAATGTCCGGTTGCAGAGACTGCATGACATTCGCAATTCGCTGTAAATCTACAACCCCATCCATGCCTTCTCCATGATGAATGTTGTATGTCAGCACACGCAGTCTTACAGACGTCTGTTCCTTCCTGTTCATCGTCATCCTCTTATCGCACATCCTCTCCACCATGACGTTTCATCTTCTTCCCTCAAGATATCACAAATCCGATCGAAAAAGGCATGAACCTCAAGAAAATATCTTCTTGTAGCTCACACCTTTTTGTCTTACGTTATGCGATTCATTTCGAGGACATGATGTCTTCAATGTTGCGATATATGACGACCCGATTTCTCCCTGCATGCTTAGCCGCATATAACGCTTCATCCGCCTTCTTCAATAAGCGTTCCATCGAATCTTCAGAACCCTCTGCATTCGAGGAAATGCCGATGGACAGCGTCACTGGACGTCCAATCGGACTTATTGATGATTCCATTCTTTCTCGTATCCGCTCTGCAACTATGTATGCTTCTTGTTCTGTCGTATCCGGCATAAGGATCGTGAACTCCTCACCGCCATACCGACAACAGAAGTCTTGGTCCCGCTTCTCTTCCATCATCACTTGCGCAAGAAATTTCAGCACTTCATCGCCAAGTTGATGACCATACGTATCATTAACCGATTTGAACCGATCTAAATCCAGCATGGCAAAAGTATAGGATATCCCCTGCTCTTCCCAGAGTGACGTGATAGCCATCATTGTTCTTCGGTTCGTTAAACCTGTCAACGGATCCGTCATTGCTTCTTGTGACAGCTCATCGGTCTTCTGCTTCATCCGATCGAAGGCGATTGCAATCGTCTTTGCAAGCTCATTCGTCTCATAATTCCAACTCGGTTGGAGCGGGATAGAGGTTAAACTCTCATCCCCTTGCGAGAGGCGTGATGCGGCATTCGCAAGCTGATACAAGGGCTTGGACAAGCGACGAGCAAGCCAGATCGACAACAATAATAGAACGATCAAGTACGGCATCGAGAACACGAGCATATTTTTAATGAGCTTGTTGCTGCGCGCGTGAATATAACTCTCTGGTGTTTGCGATACGATCCCCCAGCCGACTTCATCGACCTTTGCAAATCCGGCCAAATACCGGACACCTTTAATATTTGTCACTAATTGCTGTCCACTAACCCCATGGATTAGATTCTGCACAACAGGATTCTGGTCTACTTTCTCCGCAATACGCGATGAATCCGGATGATAGATTAATCGGCCCGAAGAATCGACGACATAATAATACGATCCATTCTTATTTTTATTTTGGGTACCTAGAATGTTCTGAAAAATATTCGGCTGCTGCAAGTAGATCGAACCAGCAACAAATCCTTTGTAAACGCCCTTCGAATCAAAGATCGGGTGACTGACGAGCACGATCAACCGTTTCGTGATGGCCAGATAGGGCTCTGAAATAAGAGGGGTACGACGTTCTAGCGCCTGCTGCGCCGCCTGCGAGCTAAGCTTCTGGCCGATTAAGGACAGATGGCTCGGTGAAGTCGATACAATCGTCCCCCCTGCATTCACGACTACAATTGAATTAAAATAATGGTTGGTATCCATAAAGAAATCAAGTTGTGACAGGACATTCGCATCGGTTAGGGGCACATCCGCGAAATATTGAGCCGCCACTTTAATGCTACTCTTCATCGATACCATCAGAGATTGTGTCGTCTTACTTAGATCTGTCGCGTTGATTTTGTTAAATTCTATCGTGTTGTTATATAACGAGATGCGCTCTGCTTGATAACCGACAATCGTATTGATAATAATCGTAACGAAGACGGAGATGAGTACAACAATTGAAATGATTGCCGATAATTTTAAGCCTTTACGTGGCTGCTTGTTTGGTTCCATGTCGCTCCTTTATTGAATAGTTGATCGCCTATTACAAATTTTGTCGAATCGATGGTAGAATCTAGTGCATTCTTCCTAAAAGTCTATTGTAGCACTTTCTTTTTCGATTGTTCAAGATTTGGTAATTTCAATCTGGAGCTCTTTTTCTTCAATAGCAGAAATTTGGCATACCGCAGCGGCGTTTCATACGTACGATAGAACGTCTTTATCATATTTGCTTTCCGGAACGAATAACGTTGGTCCCTGCAGTTCATCTCAATCAATTTCACTTGCCCGAACTCATCAATCCCAATATCTAGTCCCACGTCAGCCAAAAGCGGCAGCTTGGTGCTTAGGAATTTGACCATCTGAAGGGAAGACCTCTCGACCGTACGCTTCATGATCACTGGATGGAAGCCGCTCCCGCGGAACAATACCTGTGTGCGTTTCACCTTCCCGCCTTTGGCGACATTGGTGACATGGCTTCCCTTCGCAGCGACCTTCCCTACGATCCCAGTAATCTGCCACTTCCCTTCTCCCCCGCGCTGGACAGAGACACGTAAATCATAGACATTCCCATCGTGTTTTGCCAATTGAATCGCTTCTTGAATCATATATTTCTGTCGGCCAACCTTCTTCTTAATCCAGGCGATTGCTCTGTCCTCATTTAACAGATACGTTTCTCTCTTCTTCCAGGTCAAGATCCATAATCCGTTCATGTCTTTCTGAATCTTGATGATGCCTTCCCCCACACTGCTGCTCGTCGGTTTAATATAGAGTGCATTATGTTTTACCATCGCTTTACGAAGTTGTGCAAGTGTGAATTTCACAGACCACGGCAGGAAACGCCGCATGCGCTTTTCTTTGTACATGAGCTGATAGATATGAAATTTATCAAACCGATTAACGCGATTAAATATGGTGCTGCGTGCAGCCAGCGTCGCCATAATTTGCTTTTTCGATTTCGACAAAGCCATCGCGCGATTATGCGTCACACTTGGGATAGGACGTCTTACAAGATGAAATTTAGGATGTCTATAGATCAGTCCCACAACAACATTGTTCCGAATTGGCCTTAGTGACATAAAGAGGGGCGTAATGCCAAGTTCTTGACCCGCTTTCTGATATAAGGCAATGCGTTCACTGCCTGTTTTCCCGCTTCGTATCCCCGAATATGTCTTCGGATCGAGGAGAACACCAACGATTGCACCCATCTACTCACCACCATCTATTAATCATATGCCACTCACAGGGTATGCATGGCCTATTCGGAATAACACGGTGGAAGCCTACTGCACAGAATTAATGGCACCCATTACGCTTCAGAATCCTGAACCACGCGAGGGGACTCCACTGCACCCTGTACATGTTTACGATACAGAGGCAATAGAACCAACATCCCAATGAAGAACAAACAACCACTCATCAGATAGACCGTCGATAACGATAGCGCGCTTTTGAGAATCCCGGCTATCGACATCCCGATTACCATCATCCCCATAAAGAGCGGTGTCATGACGCCACCGACACGGCCGATGAACGCACCTTCGGTGTTCTTAATCATCAACGTATTGATGCCGATCATTATGAATGGATAGAAAAAGCCTCCTAACACTTGACAGCTCATAGACAGCGGTACGCTAACGGAGAATCCAAGTCCAATTGTTGTGAATGTACTGACCGTTAGACCCAAAGTTAACAAGGTCTGTGGTTTTATTTTCTTCGCGATTCCCATCACGACAGCTCCACCCACGAGCATCGCTGCACCATTGGCCATCATCATCCACTTCAATTGACCCTTATCCAATCCTAAATTCTCCATCGTGACGAAGATCAGCATCGGTTGAACTAATCCCGCCGCGAAGCCAGAGAACACAAATGCGCCACCAAGTGCTCGAAGCTCTCGTTTTCGCCATACATAATGAAGCCCATCCTTCAAATCCTGCATAAAATGGGTCTTTTGCTCCTGACGTACATCTTCAGCATCCTTCGGTAACCAAGAGAGAATCCAACCTGCACCTAAGAACAGCACGGCGGTGATCGCTAGGGCCACTTCTAACCCATATTGTTGATAAATAAATGTCCCTACCATCGGTCCAATCACGACAAATACCGCCGTAAGCGTCTGGTAGATCCCCATTACCGCTTGCAGCTGCTCTTCCGGTACATGCTGCTTATAGAGCTTCATCGCGGACGGTTGCGAGAATTGCGACAAGATCGAAGAGATTAATGTCGCGAAAAATAATGCATGCCATGCCCCATACAGAATGACCAACAAGACCGTAATAATCGATAGTGCGGATAACATATCACTACCGATCATGGTCCTTCGTGGCTTGGATCGATCGGCAAAAGTGCCCCCAATGATCGCGAAAATGAAAATGGGCGCATATTCAACCACCGAGATTAGCGAAACATATAGTGGATCGTTATGCGTCATATCTGTCACATACAACAAAATTGCAAAATTCCTTACCCAGATGCCAAGGTGAATCAACACACGGGACGAGATGATCGTCCGGACATACGGATTTTTAAACATCGAATTTCCTTCTCCCTTCAACACTATATTTTTATTTATAGACAATACTGTTTTATGTCTATAATAATAATGGATATATTATCATTACGTTTACTTTCACGTCAAACATTATTTTGTTCCGTCTATTTTGAATATACAAAAAATCTCCAGAGCCTAAGCCCTGGAGATTGATCTTTATTCTTTATTTACTTCTGGTTCCACTTATTTCGAATCGAGCATGCGCAGTACAATGACAGTTGCTTCTGCACGCGTAGCTCCGGCTTTTGGAACGAATTTATTACCTTCACGGCCTTTGATGATCGACTTATCCACTGCCGCTTCAACCCATCCTTTTGCCCAAGCTGGAATGACATCCTTATCCGCGAAATTCAGCTTATCGCCTGTTCCTTGCGTGAGCTTCAATCCACGTGCCGCCATCGCTGCAATTTCAGTACGTGATATTGTACTATTCGCACGGAATGTGTTGTCATCATAGCCTGTAATGATGCCTGCTTTGACTGCTTTAGCCACTTGCGGCTGTGCCCAATTCGGAATCTTGAGCAGGTCGTTAAATTGGAGTGCATCGCCATCTGGCAAATTCAATGCACGCGCTAGAATGGCAGCAAATTCAGCTCGGGAGATTGGCGCATCCGGCTTGAACGTGCCGTCAGGATATCCATCGACGATGCCTTTCTCAACGGCTTCAAGGATTTGATCCTTCGCCCAATGATTCTGGATATCTGTCAGCGTAGGCGCACTTGCTTTACCCGAAACCTTGAACGAAGCCGAACTGTTAACCGTTACATTAGACGACGTGAGATTATGATCGACGGTCTTCATCGCCGTCCAAGTCACTTTCGCATCGCCCTCTTTTTTAACTTTGAACGAAATGGTGCCGATATCGAAATCCCCATCCTGCCCATTGACCTTCCCAATTTTCGTATGTGCGATCGTAATCTCCGTATCTTTCTTAATTGGCGATACAGAGAACCCCTCCATTTTGGACTTCGCTGTTACGACTTCCAATTGATTCGGGTCATATGTAAATTTAGCTTCATAGGCATACAGGTCTTTAATTCCTTTTCCGCTCAAGGTTAGTGAGACCGTCTCACCTACTTTGGCCTGCTTCTGATCTGCTTTTAAAGAGAACGCAGGTCCCGTAGCTGCGAATGCTGTATTCAATACAAGCGGCAGACATAAGATGCCGGCAAGTAGCGTGGATAGTAATTTCGTTTTCATAGGATCGTCCCTTCGAATTTCAGTATATTTTTAGTATGGGTATGGAATTC
>Ga0102589_1005400_pt1 | contig 11204 bp, 12 predicted proteins | sample AraplaMF_Col_mLB_FD_76858 | JGI IMG/M metagenome (GOLD analysis project Ga0102589, IMG submission 76858) | Arabidopsis root microbial communities from the University of North Carolina, USA - plate scrape MF_Col_mLB | ecosystem: Host-associated > Plants > Roots > Endosphere | place: USA... | reverse complement strand
GGGTCATCGATTCCCTGCAGCTTACCGCAAAGCACAAGGTCGCTACGCCAGTGAACTGGAAGAACGGCGAGGACGTGATCATCGCCGGTTCAGTCTCCGACGACGACGCAAAGAAGCAGTACCCGCAAGGTTGGCGAGCACCGAAGCCCTATATCAGGATCGTGCCGCAACCGCACGGATAGGCAATCGCAAAGCAAGCCGCCACGAAGGAGGTGGGGATGATCTTCCGGCAGCTGTTCGATCCGGTGTCGAGCACCTATTCCTATTTGCTGGCAAGCCGGAACGGCGGCGAGGCGCTGATCATCGATCCGGTGTTGGAAAGGGTTGATCGCTATCTTCAGCTCATCCGCGAGCTCGATCTGAAGCTAGTGAAGGCCGTAGATACCCATCTCCATGCCGACCACATCACAGGTCTTGGCGCGCTGCGCGACAAGACCCATTGTATTACCGTGATGGGAGAGCAAACAAAGGCCGACGTCGTTTCGATGCGTCTGTCGGACAATGAGAAGCTGACCATCGAGGGACTCGCCCTCGATGTGATTTATACGCCGGGACACACCGACGATTCCTACAGTTTCGTTTTGCCCGACCGTGTTTTTACCGGCGACACCCTGCTCATTCGCGGCACCGGCCGCACCGATTTCCAGAACGGAGATCCCCGGGCGCAATACGAGTCGATCTTTGGCCGACTGCTGAAGCTTCCGGAATCGACGATGGTCTTCCCTGCACACGACTACAAGGGCGATACGGTCTCGACCATCGGCGAGGAAAAGGCCTTCAATCCACGCCTGCAGGTAAGATCCGCCGATGAATATGCCGATCTGATGAACAATCTGAAACTGGCCAATCCGAAGATGATGGACGTAGCCGTTCCGGCTAACATGAAGGTCGGGATGAACCAGGACAACGTAATGCGCCATGGCTGGGCGCTGACGGCGCAGCAAGCGCTGGGCGTCGTCGGCCTCGGCGACGTCGCCTTGGTCGATCTGCGCGAGAATGCCGAACGGCAGCGAAACGGCACGATCCCGGGCTCTCTTCACGTCCCCTATCCCTCGCTCGAGGAAAGCATAGGCGCTGGCGGTACGCTGCATGAGCTGGCAACTTCAACCCGCAAGAGGCTGCTTTTCTATTGCGCGTTCGGCGAACGATCGGCAATGGCCGTGCAGGCAGCGCATGACGCCGGTCTTCCGCTGGCCTTTCATATTCAAGGCGGCATCGACGCCTGGAAGAAGGCGGACGGACCGATCGCGCATTAACGAGCGCCCTATGGCAAGCGATGCAATGGTGCAGCGGCAATCGATTCTGACCTGTCCGATCTGAGGGCACCGATCAGTGGAAACGGTGCCGGTCGATGCCTGCGTTTGGTTCCACGAATGCCAGGGCTGCGGCGCGACGCTTAAGGCGAAGCACGGCGATTGCTGCGTCTTTTGCTCATGCGGGTCGGTTCCGTGCCCGCCGATCCAAACCCGCGCGATCTCGCGGTGTTGTCAGGCCACCTCGAACAGGGCCGCGTAGTGATAGGGCGGCAGATCGACGACCCGCTGCATGGAAAAGCCAGCAGTCTCAACAACGGTACGAACCGCTTCGGGCGACATGCGCATCTCGGTTCGCGGTCCCCGGGGCTTGCCTAGGACCACCGTTTCCTCTCGCGGAGCCGGGTGCCAGTTGACGATGCAGAACAGGCCGTCCGGTTTCAGAACTTCCCTTACGGAACATGCGAGACCTATTTGGTCAGGAACGCCGTGGAAGGTATTGGCGATCAAGACAAAATCGACCGGTTCGTCAAGGTGTTTCGCCAGCGCCGACGTGGCGTCCGCGCAAATCCACTGGCGAACTGACGCGCCGCTGCGCTCAACTTCGGCCTTTGCCAGCTCGATCATGGCGGGATCGAGATCGAGCGCCGCCAACCGTCCGTCGACCAGTGCTGCGAGCGGGCCGGTGAAGTAACCGTCGCCGCAGCAAAGGTCGAGAACGCTCATGCCCCGCCGGATGCCAATCTGTTGAAGCAGCCCTTGGGGATCAGGCCACAGCACAGACCACCAATCCCTGTCCGGCATGGACGTGCCTTGAAACAATGCTGCCATGTCACGCCCCCGAGGAGGTCTCACCACACAGAATTTCGACAGCGACGAGACGCCTGTCGATGGCTAGATCGGTAGGCTCCCGGCTCGATTACGCACTCTCCGCGAGCTTGACGTCCTGCCCGAGCCAGGTGGCACAATCCGCAAGCGCCCGCTTGGCGATCAGCTGCCGCTTCATGATCGTCTTGTCCTTGCCGCGGAAACGCTTCACGCCTTCGGGTTTGACGATCGAGCCGGGCTCCAGCTCGGGGAACAGGCCGAAATTGATGTTCATCGGCTGAAACGACCGCTTGCCCGGCTCCTCGTCGTTGACGATGTGTCCGCCCGTGATGTGGCCGAGCAGCGAGCCGAGCGCCGTCGTGGCCGGCGGCAGGGATACTCCTTCTCCCTTTCGCTCGGCAGCGGCGAACCGGCCAGCCATGAGGCCGACGCTGGCGCTTTCGACATAGCCTTCGCAGCCAGTAATCTGCCCGGCAAAGCGCAGGCCCGGGCGGGACTTGAGCGTGAGCGACGGGTCGAGCAGCGTGGGCGAATTGATGTAGGTATTACGGTGAAGGCCGCCGAGGCGAGCGAATTCGGCTTTCTGGAGCCCCGGGATCATGCGGAAGATCTCGGCCTGGGCCCCGTATTTCAACTTCGTCTGGAAGCCGACCATGTTGTAGAGCGTGCCGAGCGCATTGTCCTGGCGCAACTGAACGACGGCATAGGCCTTGACCGTCGGGTTGTGCGCATTGGTCAGGCCCATCGGCTTCATCGGGCCGTGCCGCAGCGTCTCGCGGCCGCGCTCTGCCATCACCTCGATCGGAAGACAGCCGTCGAAGTAAGGCGTTCCTTCCCACTCCTTGAATCCGACAGTATCGCCGGCAATCAGGGCATCGACGAAAGCGTTGTACTGCTCTTCGGTCATCGGGCAGTTGATGTAATCCTTGCCGGTGCCACCGGGACCGACCTTGTCATAGCGCGACTGGTACCAGCAGATATCCATATCGATGCTGTCCCGATGAACGATCGGCGCGATTGCGTCGAAGAAGGCCAGCGCGTCCGCGCCCGTCTCGGCCTGGATGGCGCTTGCAAGGGAAGGTGCCGTCAACGGGCCGGTGGCAACGATGGCGAGATCCCATTCTGTCGGCGGCAAGCCGGTTACTTCTTCACGAACGACCGTGATCAACGGGTGCTCTTGGATCGCTTTGGTAACGGCGTCCGAGAAACCGTCGCGGTCGACGGCCAGCGCGCCACCGGCGGGGACCTGATGCTTGTCGGCGCACGCCATGATCAGCGATCCCGCCATGCGCATTTCGGCATGGATAACGCCAACCGCGTTGCTGGTCGCGTCGTCAGAGCGGAAGGAGTTGGAGCACACGAGCTCGGCCAAGCCGTCGGTCTTGTGGGCGTCGGTGCCACGCACGCCGCGCATCTCGTGCAGGATAACCGGCACGCCGGCATTTGCGATCTGCCAGGCTGCCTCGGAGCCGGCGAGCCCGCCGCCGACCACATGGATGGGAGAATGGGAAAAGGTCTTGTTCATGCGCGGCTGATTACCACGCTGGGCCGGCGCAGGAAACCGAAGAATTGGCGACTGATCGATGCCGGCACCGATGCCGTCAAATATCCAGCTTCAGCCGAGCGCCCGTGTCGCTCGCCGCCGGCACGGCGCAGCAAATCAGCGCTTCGTCATCGGCGGTGTCGGCGGTCGGCTCCTTCGTGTATGCGACGGAGCCTGACAGGATTTTCGTCCTGCAACTTCCGCAATTGCCAAGGCGACAGCTGAACTCGGGCGCCAAGCCGCGCGCTTCGGCAAGCTCGAGCAACGTGCCCGATCCTGGCTCCCAGCGTGCTTCCTTACCGGAGCGCATGAAATAGACCGGCTGCGGTTCTTCAGCGGCGGCGCGCGCGGGCGATCGCGGGAGCGCATCTCCCGATCGCTGGAGAGACGCGGGTCCAAACGCTTCGGCATTGATGCGGCTATCGGAGATATTCAATCCACGCAGGCCATCATAGACCGACTGCATGAAGCCGGCTGGACCGCACAGATAAAAGTCGTAGTCGTTGAACGGCAACACGCTGCTGAGCAGGGTCATGTCGACCCGCCCCTGCTTGTCATAGTCTTCACCAGCGACCGTATCAGAAGTATCGCTGAGCAACCGGACCAGCTTAACGACGCCGCCGGACACTGCGGCGAGTGCCTGCAGCTCGGCATTGAATGCACGTTCCGACGCGTTGTGCGCTGAGTAGATCAGCCAGGTCGGTCGTATCCGCCTGGTTCGCAGCCCCTCGTAGACGACATGCCGCAGCATCGCGAGCAGGGGGGTGATCCCGATGCCTGCCGCCAGCAAGACGGCAGGGCGTCTCTCGCCGGGGTCAATCGTGAACGCGCCTGTCGGGGCGCGTGTCTCGATGATGTCTCCTTGCCGGATGGCATCGTGAAGATGCGCCGAGACAAGCCCTTCGCGCTTGACGCTGATGCGATAGATACTGTCGGAGGGGGCCGAGGAGATCGTATAGGTGCGCACCGCCGGCACATCCGATCCCTCGAGCTTGATGCGGATCGGTAGGTGCTGGCCGGAGACATGCGGAATGATCCCGCCTTCGTCTATCGGTTCGAGATAGAACGAGCGCACGCTGGCGCTCTCTTCGACGATCCGGGTGACGCGGAAGGGCCGCCAGCTCTTGGCGAGGGCAATCGCCTGAAGCCGCGCGTCAGCCTCATCCCAACTCCCGGTCATCAGGGAGTTGGGAGATGGACCATTGGCGCGCGATCGCCAGCGCAGCGGCAACGCTTCCTGCCGGTAGACGATCTGTGTCGGGCGAAAGCGCCACAGACGCTCCGCCCCCTGGAACGCCGCTATCTCAGGCGATTCCAGAATGACCTCGGCGCTGCCCGATAACTGCAGCAGGTCGCCGCTCTCGAAATCCGCGAAGACCAACCCCGCCCGCGGATTGGCAAGAATGTTGCCGAGCGTGTTGAAGAAGAGATTGCCGGCAAAGTCCGGGATCGTCAGAACACTGTCCTCGCCAATCCGGACAAAGCCGGGCCGGCCGCCACGATGCGAAACATCGATTTGGCGCCCTTCATGGTCGCGGCCGACATACGAGGCGACGAAGAATGTATCCGCCTTGGCGATCATTTCGGCAGGCCGACCCTCCAGATTGCCAAAACTGACCGGGTCGTACCCGGAGGGCTGCATTGGATCCCGTGTAAACTCGAAATCGCGCAGCTGGATATATTGCGGGCAGTTGCCGTAGGCCTGCCCAACACGCACATCGAAGCCGTCCTGCCCGGTTCGATGGATAGTGCCATTCAGCCGGTTGCGACGGCGCGTGTGGAGCTCGATGCCCAACATGGCAATGGCCTTGCCGTCGTCCATTCCCGCGTCGGCCGGGTCGAGCGGCTCACGGGGAAGGTCGACACTCAGTGTGTGGACGTCCGGGCTCTGAAGGAAGCCCGGACGATTGGCACGGAGTGTCGCCCATGCGTTGCCGTCTTCATCTACCGCCCCAAGTACGATGAAGGGCAGCTGCGGGTAGAACTGCCGATGCTGATCGATCAGGTGATCTCGCAGCACGCGGCGGCCCACTTCGTCCATTCGCTTCGCGACGCCGACCTTCTCCTGCAGTGCGATCTCTCCGGCATGCCAGGGAGAGGAGGTGGTGCTCTGTGCCTCGGTGGGCATAACTGGCTCCTTCACGGCTTTTGGTCGGGTGCGGTGCGATGCGGCGCCTTAAGCGGCCTCGACAATGCCGACGGGTGATTTCTGGAAAGGCTGAAAGCCGGGAAGAGCTTCTATGCGCTCGAGCCAGGTCGTTACGCTACGGTAGGCAGACCGGTCGACGTTCCCCTCAGGCGCCCGTGCGATGTAGCTGTAGAGGGCGATGTCGGCGATCGTCGGTCTCGTTGAGACGATCCATTCACGACCGGTCAGTTGGGCATCGACAAGGCCAAGAATGCGATGAGCTCTCGCGATCACTTCTTCAGTATCGAATTTCGCGCCGAATAAGGTCACAAGACGGGCCGCGCATGGACCATAGGCGATCTCGCCCGCCGCGACCGACAGCCACCGCTGAACCGCAGCCGCCGCTGCCGGCTCCTCCGGCAGCCATCCCTCCGGCGCATACGTCTTGGCGACATAGACAAGAATGGCGTTGGAGTCGCTGACGACGGTGTCGCCGTCCTGAAGCACCGGCAGCTGCCCGAATGGGTTGAGCGCCAGGAAATCGGGGCTCTTGTGTTCTCCCGCCGCTAGGTCGACCTCCACGATTTCGGCATCGACGCCGATAAGCGACAGAAAGAGGCGGGCGCGATGGGCATGGCCCGATAGAGGATGCGAGTACAGCTTCATCGATCTGATCTCCGATTGAGGTGAACAAACAATAATTGTTTCCTGCTGCGCGTTGAATTGCGATAATATGAAAGTCACTATTTCAATTTGTGGAATATTGCGGGATATCCTATGGATCGGCTTCAATGCATGAGGGTTTTGGTCAAGGTCGCCGAGACGGCAAGCTTTGCGCAGGCTGCACGCCAACTTCACATGAGCGCTCCGGCCGTTACGCGCGCAGTTGCCTATCTGGAGGAAACTACAGGTGCTAGGCTGTTCGTGCGCTCAACGCGCTCGGTGAAGCTGACGCCATCAGGCAGCCGATATGCCGACGACTGCCGAAGGATTCTCAGTGATATCGACGAGGCGGAAGCCTCTGCCGGTGGATCCCATTCAACGGCATCCGGAATCCTCAGCATCACTGCGCCGGTATTGTTCGGTCAGATCCATGTCGTCCCGATTTTGACCGCGTTTCTCAGCACGCACCCGGCGGTCACCGGGCGCGTCCTGTTCTTCGATAGGATGGTCAATCTCGTGGAGGAGGGCATCGACGTCGCCATTCGTATCGGCCACCTGCAGGACTCGGACCAGCAGGCGAACAAAGTCGGCGGCGTGCGCCGCGTTGTCTGCGGCGCGCCGGCCTATTTCGCGCGTCATGGCGAGCCGGTAACGCCGGCGGATCTCACCCGGCACGTGACCATCGTCAATACGGGATCATCGGCGCCGTTGGACTGGCACTTCGCGCCCAACCATACGCCCGTCAAGCTTCACCCGCGCATGTACTGCAACACCGTCGATGCATCGATCTCCGCGGCGTTGACGGGGTGGGGCCTGACGCGGACCTTGTCCTATCAGGTGGCGGAGCATCTTGCTGCCGGTCGGTTGAGGACGGTGCTCGATCAGTACGAGGAAGAGCCACTGCCGATCCACGTGGTCCACGTAGAGGGCAGGCACGTCTCAGCCAAGACACGTGCTTTCGTGGACTTTGCTGTTCAGAAGATAAAGGCGCTCGGCCTCTAGAGGCAGACCGATGTCGAGGTAGATATCAGCCCGATACGCTGTGCCGCAAAGGCGGCATTTATGCCATGGCCTTGGCCGAGGCTTCGTAGCATTCGGACAGGGAGCTTATACGATCGAGGTTGTTCAGGATATCGACCATATCGCATGCTTCGCGCCACGTCATCCGAGCCATCTGCACGTTGTTCAACTCCGCCGGGCGTTGTGTCGTGGCATCGACAACGGTCCAGAGTCCGTCCTCCATGCGAAGATTATATCGGCACATTACGCATGTCTCCCTTGGGTAATGCCGGATACTTTCACAATGACTAATATGAGTCCATCCTAAAGGATGATGGAAGTGCGGTATTAACAGCCATGCCCGTGGCGGGCGCGCTCGCCGTGAAGGGGCTCAGAATCAAAAACGGCGCCAAAGGCGCCGTCTTGGAAGCTTCACGCTTGCCGCTATTAGCGGAACGAGCGGGAAGCGATATTGCGGATGTCGTAGCGGGTAACGCCGATGTCGGCGAGCGCCTGGTTGGAGAGGCTGCCAAGTTCGCTGAGCGTGCGGCGATAGCTCATCCAGTTCTTTGCAATGCGGATCGGGTTCATGTTCTTTTCCTCAGAATGATCGTCAGAGCGGCCCCATCGCCGTCTCATCGTTGACGTTCATATAAGTCTTCTCTGTCATATTGTGCAGTGCAAAGAAGCGGCATCTGCTATGCAATTGTGCATGTGATGCTCATTCCGAATGCAGCGATTGTTTTCTGAGCCACGCCAAAAGGGACGGGGAATTGACTGCAACTATCGCGGAAGCTGGTAGCCAGACAAAAGAAAACGCCCGTTGCCAGGGGCAGCGGGCGTTTTATCAAGGCGATCTTGCTTGGGAGGATAGCAAGTCGCTTGGATTAGCGGGCAGAAGCCTCGCGAGCAACACGATGGATGTCAGAACGGTCGATACCGAGGTCGTGCAATTCGCGGTTGGTCATGCGGCCGAGTTCGGAAACAGTCTGACGATACTTGCGCCAGTTGTTGAAAGAGCGAGAGAAGTTCATTTTTGTCCCCTTTCCTAGGGCTTGCGATCTGCCAGCTGCCGCCGATCGGCGCTGACCTCTATTTGATGACTGCAATATATGTTGCGCTGCGAAGTCGTAGCAGAGACAAGATTTCAGATCACCTATGCACTAAGCGCAAGTCTCAAGTGCTAGTCGCCGTGATTTCGCGCCTATATGGTTAATCATTAGGCAGAATGGTTGGTGTATGCCGGCCCGCGTTGCCTTTTCTCCTTGCGAGGCAGAGTGGCCGCCGGTTGGCATATTCAGCTACGACAAGGAGGTCGCAGCAAAATTTGGTTCGGCGGTCAGCGGCTGCGGGGTCGTTGCTGCCTCCGATGAGCCTGCTGCCAGGCCATTAGACCGGCGCGACCTGCGGGAGGCACATCCGCCACCGCTGTCCAACAGGCATTGGAAAACCACGCTGCGATATTGTCGAAAACCAAACGCCCACCGGGGGAGGATCCGGTGGGCGTCGTTAGGGTGACTGACAACCGGGAGGAGGAGGAGTGTCGTCAGTCTATCGGAGGGCGCTGGGAGGAGGAGTGCGCTGCTCCGAATTTCGTTACGAAGATCATCTTCGCAGGCTTTTCCGGTAACCCGGGGCAGGGCGCCGTCCCCTTGCCTTCTGATTAGTAATATAAATCGTCTTACTGGTATTTTGCAGTGCAATATAATCATGCTGCCCATGCAGAAATCGCATGGCTTGCGAGTATGGAGTGTATATTAGCAACCTGCCGTTATGGATCGGTTAAAAAGCACCCCAAATTCGCCCAATGACGAATTCGTATGGGAATATTTCCCTCGTGCTCGATCAACGGCTATAAAGCAAAGAGAGGAAGCGCGTAGTCGCGCGTTTGGCGGAGTAGGGCATGTATCGCGGTCGATTGGAGCGAGACCTCTCGCTTTGGGTGGAAAAGGGGCTCTTGCCGGAGGCAACTGCAGGAGCGCTCTTGGAGGAATATGACGCGCGCCCGGCAAGCTTCAGCCTTGGCAACGTGCTGATGATCCTCGCGGCAATCCTGCTAGGGGCGGCGATCCTGCTGGTTGTCGCTTCGAATTGGGAAGCCATCCCGCGTCTTGTGCGCGTCGCCGTCATTCTTGCAATCATCTGGGTCGTGCATCTCGGCGCGGCGGTCATGCTCAGGCGCGGCGCAACCGGCGCAGCGGGCGGACTGCTGGTGATCGGGACATTGGCCTTCGGTGGAGCGATTTCGCTGATCGGGCAGATGTATCATCTGTCGGGAGACCAACTGACGGTCATGTACCTGTGGTTTGGCATGGCAGTGGTTTCGGCGGTGCTGTTTCGCTCCGGCGTAGTCGCCGCCGTGGCAGGCTTTCTGTCTTGGGGCAGCTTCGCGGCCTATCTCGATACCTACGATACGCGCTGGGTCGGCCTCGATCCCTGGATTGTGCCGCTCATGGCAGCGGTTGTCATTGGTCTCGTCCACCTCACCGGCGCGGATCGCGCGCGCCATCTCGCGTATCTGCTGCTTGTCGCCTGGCTTACCTGGCTCTATGCGGTGAACGAGAATTTCTGGCTCGCGCTCGCCTATGCTATCGGCGGCATGCTCACCTTTGTTCTCGTCAGCCTGCCGGTAGCACGACGTTCCGCGCTTCTCAGGACTGCCGGATCGGCTCCTGCCTTTTACACTTTCCTCGTCGCCATCATCGGTCTCCTTCTGCTCCATATTGAATTGGAGCATGGCTGGCAGTTCGTGACATTGGCGCTGGTGACGCTGGGCGCCGCAGTTGTTGCCATTGCGCTCCAGGGACGAAACAACGGTGCGGTGCGCTATCTGGCCTACGCCGCCTTTGCCGCTGAGATGCTCTACCTTGCGTCGGTGACCGTCGGGTCGATTCTCGGGACATCGAGCCTCTTCCTGTTCTCGGGGCTCTTCGTTGCGGCCGTCGCGTGGCTCGTCATTCGCCTCGAGCGGCGATTTGCCCTCAGAACTCCGGAGGCAAGCGTATGAGCATTTTCTCGCCGCAAGGCTCAGGCAGCCGCTACATCGTCGCTGCAATCATCGTAGCGGCGCTGCAGACCGCCGTTCTTGGCTATGCGATCGAGAGCCGTGCGTCGATTCTGCGCAGCGGTACCGACGCTCTGCTGAAGACCGCGCCCGTCGATCCGCGCGACTTTCTGCGCGGTGACTATGTCGTGCTGAACTACGAGATCTCCTCGGTCCCGGTAGCATCGATTGTTGGCGGTGTACCGCAGGACCAGGGCAAGAAGAGCCTATGGGTGCGGCTGAAGCCTGGCGATGGCGGATTCTGGGGCATTGTCGAAGCATCGTTCGAACGCTTGGCCGAGCAACCGGGCACCGTGGTTCTGCATAGCAGGCCTTTCTATAGTTATGGCCCCAATTCCGCCGACCACATCCGCGTCGAGTATGGCATCGAACGCTATTACGTTCCGGAAGGCCAAGGCACGGCCTTGGAGAAGGCGCGCCAGGGCGGTGACGTCTCCATTGCCGTTCGCGTGGCCTCGGATGGAACGCCACAGATACGCAGCCTGCTCGTCGACGGGAAGCCCGCCTACGACGAGCCTCTTTATTAAGTTGACGCCGAATGGTGTGGAAGCCTGCGAGCGCGGGCGAAATCACTGTCATTTGCCCTTCATTTTTCCTTTGCCTCTCCCAAATCGGGTGTTATAGAGACGCCGCGCTCCGGAAGGCCTCATGTGCAGGCATATGCATGCGGTTTTTGAGAACGCGGGTATGGTGAAATTGGTAGACACGCCAGATTTAGGTTCTGGT
>Ga0102589_1005393_pt1 | contig 11229 bp, 10 predicted proteins | sample AraplaMF_Col_mLB_FD_76858 | JGI IMG/M metagenome (GOLD analysis project Ga0102589, IMG submission 76858) | Arabidopsis root microbial communities from the University of North Carolina, USA - plate scrape MF_Col_mLB | ecosystem: Host-associated > Plants > Roots > Endosphere | place: USA... | reverse complement strand
TGAAAGAGGCGTTTGTACATGTGTCTCTTCCTCCTTTATAAGCTGTAAGAATATCTCTTCGAGTGACTTTTTATTTTCTTCAATTCGGAATACAGAAATGTTATGTGTTACAAGTGTTTTTACAATTTCGCCAACAGTTTCATTTGATACATTTGATAGAATAATTCGCTGCTCTTCTTGCATAGAAGGAATCCCCTTAGCGAGAATGATTTTCCAAGCTGCATCTGATTTGTCTGTCATAAGTGAAATAGAGTGCTGAGCATGGCGGCGCAATGTTTCTATTTTGTCTTGAAAAATAAGCTTTCCTTTTGCAATGATACCAACATAAGTTGCCATTTGATCAATTTCACTTAATAAGTGACTAGATATAAGGATGGTAATTCCTCTTTCTTTTGCTAATTGCTTAATTAACGTACGAATCTCATGAATCCCCTCTGGATCGAGTCCGTTTGTCGGTTCATCTAAAATTAATAGCTGTGGATCACCAAGTAAGGCAATTGCAATTCCTAACCGTTGTTTCATTCCTAATGAGTATTCTTTTACCTTTTGTTTGGCAGCATGTTGTAAACCGACAATTTGTAACACTTCCTCAATTTTTTCTTTCGGAGCATTTCTTAAAATCCGGTAAACCTCTAAATTCTCAATGGCATTTAGGTGGGCATAATAAGATGGATTTTCAACGAGAGCTCCAATTTTAGATAATATGGATAAGCGTTCTTTAGCCAAATCTTGTTGAAATATCACGACCTTTCCTTGCGTTGGTTTAATAAGGCCTAATAACATGCGAATGCTAGTTGTTTTACCAGCTCCGTTAGGCCCGAGAAATCCATAAATCTCTCCTTTTGGAATTTTTAAATCTACGTTATGTACTACATAATCATTTCGATATCTTTTTGTTAACCCTGTCGTTTTCAAAATATAATTCATGTTCCTATCACCTCAAATCAAGTATAGGAAATAAAGGTTAATGATAATGTTAGAAGAGTTTAAGATTTGTTTAAATTTATACAGTATTCCCTAATTTTGGAGTGTGCTGGTTTTCAAATCGTGTTGTATTCCTTATGATGGAAGAGAAAGGTTAAATTTGTATATGAAGGTGAAGAAATGACACACATTTTATATGTTGAGGATGATCACGAGATTGGGGAATGGGTCAAAAGAGAACTGCAGAAACAAGAGTATGAAGTTGCATGGTTTACTTCAGAGAATGGTACGAATGAAGTATGTGAAATAGCAGATGTAATTGTTTTAGACGTTATGTTGCCAGGCCTTGATGGTTTTACACTAGGTCAACGTTTTAAAAGTGAATATCCAGATACCCCTATTATTATGCTAACTGCAAGAACAACATTAGAAGATAAAATATATGGATTAACATTTGCTGATGATTATATAACAAAGCCATTCCATCCAAAAGAGTTAATGGCACGTATTGAAGTTTTATTAAGGCGGTATAACAAAGATGGAGCAGAAGTGCAATATGTGAAACATTTAAAAGTATTTATGAAAGAATACCGGATTGTTGATATAGACACGGGTGAAGAAATTGTTTTATCAGGAAAGCAGCATCAAATCTTTTTTTATTTGATGAAGAATATGAATCGTACATTAACGAAAGAACAAATTTTTGAGGCAGTATGGAATGAATCCTACATAGAAGGAGATAAATCATTGATGGTTCATATCCGTCATTTACGCGAAAAAATAGAGAGAAATCCAAGTAGTCCTCAAATAATAGAAACAATACGTGGAATAGGTTATCGGTGTAAAGTATGATAAAAAGTACATCACTATTACGAAAGTACTTATTTATCATATTTATAGCGGTTATATTGTTACCTCTCATTGTCCCACTCAGTTCGTTTCTCTTTATTAAATATATCGAGTGGATAGAGGATTTTAAAGTTGCGTATTCTAGTGTGCAAATAGAAGAGGAATGGAGAAATAAAGCGACAGATTTACACGGAAAAAATCCTGAAGGAATTGAGCGAACTTTTCAAGAATTTCAAGGGAAATATCCAGAAGGATCAATGTTTTGGGTAGATAATAAAGGGAAAACGAACCTTCAAATTCCTAAAAAACAAAATATTCCACAGGAGTGGAGTGCAAGTGATGCAGTTGCATTTATGAAAAGGAGTTTTGAAGGGGATCCATTTACAGTTGTATCTTACATTGGAAAAGAGAAGCAAGGGGCATTTATGGTATTTCAAATTCCGAGGAAATATGTGAAGGCACCAATTGCTCAAATACGTGAAAGGTATGAAATTGTTTTTGAAATGGTTATTATTGGATGTTTCACAACATTTATCATTATCTCTATCATCTTTTTTCTTAAGATTAGAAAAAGATTATTAAAGTTACAAAAAGCAATGGAACTTCCGCAAGACCAGACACTTCCGTCAAAAATTTCTATATCAAAGCAAGACGAGATTGGCTTATTAGAAGAGTCTTTTAATCGTATGGTAGAGGCTTTACAGCAAAGTCGATTGAAGGAGGAGGAAGAGGAGCAATTTCGTAGAAAACTAATTGCCGATCTTTCTCATGATTTGCGAACGCCATTAACGACAATGCGTGCACAAATAGATTCTTTAAAAGAAGAAGTTATCTCAGTCAAAGGACAGAAAACAATCGTACGAATGGATGAAAAAATTAATTACTTAGCGGAGTTAATAGAGAACTTACTATCGTATTCATTAATAACGGCAAAGAAATATCCATATCATCCGGAACGAAGGGATATGACACGTTTAATGAGAAAGGTTGTTGCATCATGGTATGACATATTAGATGAGAAAGGTTTTGAGGTTGATATTGTGATTCCAGAAAAGCAATTGTTTTGGAATATCGATGAAAATTGGTTTCAAAGAATTATAGATAATGTAATTCAAAATGTAGTTAGGCATGCAGATGATGGGAAATTTATAGGGGTATATGTAAACCATGGGGAAAAAACAATTACAGTTGTTGACCATGGGCCAGGTTTTCAAAATACTCATTCGCAAAATAAAGGTGCGGGAATTGGATTATCTATTATTGCTGTTATGGCGAAAGAGATGGGTATCGACTGGAGTATAGAATCTGATGATACAGGAGCGAAGTGTATATTTAAAAAATTGCCGTAGAAGGGAGAATATACATGGAAGAGTTTCGATTCGCAAAGCGTGTAAATAGAATCTTTCAAATTGCAAGCAAAGAATCTAAATATAATGAGTATATCATTCGCCCGTTAGATTTATTTATAGGAGCCTATAAAGAAGGAACAGGGGTTTGTAGTGAATTATATATGTATTTATTTCATAATATAGGGCTAGATTTTGTAACGAAATTTGTACAATTACAACAAAGGGGCTTTCAAGATAAAAGATATATAGAAGTACAAGGATACAAAGTTTCTTATAAAACAATGGGGATATTACAGTTAGCTAAACATAAGATGGCGCGATTTAATCAATTATATGTGAATGAAGGACATATTTTAAGCGTGATCCTTCAGCAAGATGAGACAATAGCAAGTCTAATAGACGAAGATATGAAACAAAGTATTTTACAGATTGTTTCAGTACCAAGAGATATGACTGTAAATTTGAATAGTTGTGAAATACCAACAAGTATGAAACATGCCGTTTGCAATGTTAGACGAGCTGTTCAATCTGATTTAGAAGAACTTCTTCAATTTGTTATGTTTGAATTTGGAGAAAGATGGATCGATGCAATTCATAATGGTTTTCAAATATATCAAGAAATGCCAATATATATCGCAGTGCAAGAGAAGAAGATTATTGGTTTTGCTTGTTATGATGTTGTAAGAGGAAAGAAGGGGCTGTTTGGACCGATGGGAATCGCTAAAAATAATCGTGTAAAGGGTGTAGGAAGAGAACTATTACATAGATGCTTGGCTGAAATGCAGCAAATTGGTTATGAATATGCAGTGATTGGTCAGGCAGGTCCGATTGAGTTTTATGAGGAGAGTTGTGGTGCGCAAGTAATACATATTATATAGAGATTGCTTTGATTAGAAATGTCACAGAAGCAATAGGAGTGTTGTTTATTGTTCTTACATGTTATTGTAGTTTTTGAATAAGGTTTGATCTATGAATCATATTGCTAAACTTTTTCAGTAGAAGGGTGTAGAATGGGTATCTAAGAAAGAAGGTGTGCAAATGGCCAGCTGGAAAAGAAATTTAATCATTTGTTGGCTTGGGTGTTTTACCACTGCAGCCGGTATGAGTTTAGTGATACCATTTTTATCCTTTTATATTGAGGATCTAGGAGTAACGGGTACATCTGAAATTGCACAGTGGTCAGGAATTGCATTCGGTGTAACTTTTTTAATGGGTGCGATTGTATCACCAATATGGGGGAAACTCGGTGATATACATGGTCGGAAATTGATGCTCATTCGTGCGAGTCTTGGTATGGCAATGATTATGACGCTTATGGGATTTGTTACAAATGTATATCAATTAGTTGCACTTCGTTTTTTAATGGGGGCAGTGTCAGGATTTCTTTCGACTGCAATCACATTTATAGCAGCAGAAACACCGAAAGAGCATTCAGGCTGGGCAATTTCTACTATATCAACAGGTGGTGTAAGTGGTTCCTTACTTGGCCCGATGCTTGGTGGCTATTTGTCTGAATTAATCGGAATGCGTCATGTATTTTTAGTAACGGGTGCTTTTTTATTTCTTTCATTTTTAATTGTTTTTTTCTTTTTACATGAATCGAATCATTCTGTTCAAGCAAAAAAAGAGCAACCAAAAAAAGTATGGACGATGGTTCCGGCGAAACATTTTATTATAAGCCTATTTGTAGTAACCTTTATGATTCAACTTGCAAATATGTCCATACAACCTATTATTACGTTGTATGTGAAACATTTAGCGGGGCCTCATACGGATCATATTGAGATAATTGCGGGGGCAGTGATATCTGCAACAGGTCTAGCAGTCATTTTAGCAGCTCCTAAACTAGGGAGATTATCGGATCATATTGGCCCTCAAAAAACGTTAGTTGTAGCATTGTTCGTTGCAGGAATTGTTTTTATTCCACAAGCATTTGTGACAGCTGCTTGGCAATTATTCATATTGCGTTTTCTATTAGGGATTGCACAAGCTGGATTGTTACCTTCCGTACAAACTCTACTTAAACAACATACACCACAACATGTGACTGGACGTATTTTTGGATATAATCAATCCTTTCAGTTTTTAGGAAATATGATTGGACCAGTACTCGGTGGACAAATTGCCGCACATGCCGGGTTTCAATATGTATTCTTCTCTACAGCATCGCTTTTATTCTTAGCTTGCATTTGGGTATATTTCAATAGTAAAGGTGCAGTGGTGTCAGAAAAAGAGCATTTGAAAGTTAGTTAACAAGGTGAAATATGTAAGTTGTAAAAAAGGATGAAGCTACTCTGTAAAATAAAGAATGATTAATAGTTCTCTTTCCTTACTAAGAGTAAAGAACTTATATAATGTTACACATTATATAAATATTGGTACATCACTTAATGAAAGTGGTGTACTTTTTTAATTTTACAGACCTCTGCATGACCTCATTTACAACAACAACACATCCTCATGAAAAGCGCATTTACAGCAACAATTACTTTAGTTATAATAAGAATTTATATTGTTTTTTGAACTTTCAGTCTTATATGAGATGTTTAGATGAAAGTATATACAGTGAAAGAGATGGCGACCGCTTTAGGGAAACATGAAGAAACAATTAAGTAATGGCTACGCTCTGGCAAGTTTCCGAACGCATTTCGCAATAGCGACAAGCAAGGATGGAAGATTCCTGAAAGCGACTTTGTACATATTAAGAAAGAAATAGGATTTGTAAAAGAAGATTCTCAGAAAAGTCCGCCAGTGGCACAACAAGAGGTTGAGGAATGGGAGTTAGTAAAATTAGCATATGAGGCAGTCACATTGACATCTCCTACGGAGGAAATCCTTACTCTTCTGTCCGTTGTCGGGATTAAACGAACCTTAGAAATTCTACTGATTATGCAACAATCCGCTACAAAAGTAAAAAAACCTGACGGGTTTATTAAGAAAGCTATTCGAGAGAATTTGAGTCCAATGACCGTTCCTGTCAAATTATCAAAGAAGCAAAGTAAACATATCTACGACCTTACCCAACAGGATTACGAGGCAATGGGGAATCAGAAACAGCATGAATATCAACCCAAAGTGCCTCTCTTCAATTGGTTGGAAGAGTGATTTGCTTAGTTCGTCTGACAGGAGATTGTGAAAATGCAAAATAGTTATTACCACTTGTATTGCCCAAAAGGTGTTCAAAGCCGATACAAATTGCTTGTGTTCAACGCCAGTAATGAGCCGTTTTTACCGCTAACTGACTTTTATGATGATGTCAGCAGGAAAATCTCAGAAAGCTCGGCATTGTCGTATCTACAATGCCTTCTACCATTCTTTAGTTGGTTGGATAAACACAGCAATTATCAAGGAAAACGTGTTCAGTGGATTGATTCTCCAGAAGCCATACGGATCGCTGTGGAAGATTATTTGATGGATGAAATGGCTTGTAAAGTTCGAGAAAAGGATTCTTTTCGTTTTATCAATCGTTCCAATAAAAGCCCCAATACGGTTCATCGTTTTCTTTCCGCTCTCAAGTCGTTTTATAAGTCTTTGATTACGCTGAGACAGTATAGCTATCCCAATCCTCTTATCGACTCTCATGCAATATTAGATGACTATAAAACGAATACCGAAGGTGTAAGAGAAAATAAACCGCGAATGCCTGCCGAAGCAGGAACGGAAGACCCGCTTGTGCATAGACGTTTGACAGATTCCTACTTCAAGCTCATTAACGAGGAATGGCAACCTGAAATCATTGATGATCCTCTTCTCTACCATAAAGTCAAACAGACAGGTAATCATGCAAATTGGTCATTGCGAGAGAAGGTCACGCCCGTATGTTATTTGAGACAGGAGCAAGGGCATCTGAAGTTATTGAACTTACGATTGGGGACTATCGTTCCCGTAAGTCCTTTCAAGAAGTCAGCACGTTTAATAAAGGGAGTCATGGTCGCAGAGTGAAATTTCTTCGCTTTAGTAAAGACACCACGAAACTCCTGTTTCAATATATCAACAAGGAGCGGAAAATATTTGACCCTTTAGGGCAGGATTTTGATTCCCTACCTAACGATGCACCCATGTTTCTGACGGAACGAGGAACACCGTTGTCATATCAGACCTGGTATCTGCACTGGAATAAGGTAATGACGTTGATGGACATAAGGTTAAATCCGCACAAAATAAGACATTGGTTTGTTACGACAAGTATGCGTGAAATTTATAATGTCTCTAAAACGGATGCAGAAATTGCTCAACGTAAAGATGAACTTATTAAATACATGAAATGGAAACAAAAAGACACGATTGAAGTGTATGAACACCACTTTGACGAGGAAAGGCATCGAGGTTTCCATGACAAGATGCTGGAACATATAGCAGAGAAAGAAAAGGAATACATAAAGCAGCCAAAACAAAAAAGAACAAAAAAGCCCACTCTGACTGTTGTAAACACAGTAAAAGACATGGAGTTAGAAGTGGATATACAGGCTCTACTGGATGATTTGGAGGATGAATTATGACAACAATAACAGATTTACCTACCTCCCCATTTTATAATGAATTAATAGGAAAAGTGTATGAACACTTTCTTCATTTGCAGGATAACAGAGGGGTGTTTCTTTTAGATAAATTAGACGAATCCCCTGTAAAATACTTTCTAAATCAGTGTCTAGATACGCCTTGGCAAAATCAATTGCTATTATATATGCTTATTAGTGGAGATAGAAATTTAGATACTAATAGCATAGCAAACCAACTTCGCACATTGTGTCCAAGATTCAAGGATATATTCCATACTTATGAATTGCAAACTTTTGCTGATTTTGATACAGAAAAACACATGTACCAGTACCTGAAAGGCCTTATTTATCCCGAACATTCAAATGACCAGCGAGCAAGGTTTTTAAGTCGTTATAAATCAATTTCCTACTCGACTAACAAATGGCTTATAGCAAAGTTAAATCAAGAACAACGGGAGTATTTTCAGCAATTCTTACTCCCTAAGCCTTTGTTTGATAGCCGAGATTTTACGTTCACTAAACAAGCAAGAGAACAAGCTCAAAACACTCGCAAGAGTGAGACGGATGCCATTCTCCCTTACCTTCCTCAAATTCGGGCGGAAGCAAACTTCCGATGGAATCAGATGAAACGATTGCGAGAAGCCTTTCTGACAGCCTGTAAACAAGCGGAAAAGAGAGAGGTCACATTACCCATAGAATTTCATTATGATGAACCTGAACGCATCGGAGAGCGGTTTTACTTCCGCTTATGGGACAAACCTTCCTTTGTTCTGTACCAGAAAGAGAAATTTACAGAATTTATTGTAACATCAGCTGAACAGCGAACAAGGACATATTCGGAGGCCAACAATCATTACTTTGTAGAGTTTGTAAAAGCCGAACGATTAGAAGATGATGATGTAGCGGAAGGTCTATGGTTTGCAGAAATCTTGCAAGAAGGCGTATTAGGAAAGTGGTTTCAAAATGTGATGGATGAAGGGCTTGAACAGAAACGAGAACTCCTATTCTCATGGGGATATGGCGAAGAAGGATCAATTAGCAATCCTAGCCCTTTCGAATCTCATCACAAAGGAGTTCTATCTCAAACTACTTTTGTTACTCAACAAAGAGACAAAGCCGAAGGTATTTTATTCGATATGGAGCCATTCTATGCTGCATCAACCTTCGGTCTATTGGTGGTAGACATTCTGACGACAACAGGAGCGAGAATCAATGAACTATTACAAATTAACCGTGCAAAAGATTGCCTACAAGCCATGAGGGTGAATGGCGATTTAAAATATTCCTTCTACGCTGTCCCAAAAGGACGAGATACGGTTGAGTCTTACATAATTAGCAAGCAAACCTTTGAACTAATGAAAAGAGTCAATAAGATGCTGAAAAAACATTATAATGGAGCAATGCCAAGTGTAAAGTATCAAGGTGACAGGAAACACCTATTTCCAGAGACAAAGCCCTACTTCTTTCAATATAACAAGAAAGGACTTAAGGATAGAACCATTCATTCATGTCTCCGTTTTCTCTTGCATGGATTGCATTTCGAGACACAAGAAGGAAAACATGTGATCATTAAAACACACTTACTGCGTCACGCTTTCGCAACAGAAGCTGTTCAACGTCAGGAAATTCCCGTTGATATTGTAGCGAAAATCCTTCATCAGCGTGATTTGAATGTAACAAGGTATTACTCTGAACCCACTCCAAGTCAAGTAGCTGAAAAGGTTGGAGAATTACACAGCGTAATTTTAAACTATGTTGACTTAGATGAAGCGATTCTTCGCAGTCCTGAAGAACTTCAGCGGGAGTGGGAGGAACACAAGGCCAAAGTAGGTGTATATAACAATGTGTTGGGCGGTACTTGCGTTACAGATAAAGTATGTCCTGTAAAAATGGCATGTTTAGGATGTGTAGCAAAAATTCCGCAACCTGAGAAGAAACATGAACTCCTTGAAGTGGTTGATTTATCTAAGGATATGGAAAAGCGGTATGCTTCCCTGGATTTGACGATTGAAGTAAATAAGGCGAAACAGATGCGGAAACTTGCGAGAAACGAGTTAAAGGAAATTGAATTGATTGAGAAATATCGGGAGGAACAGACATATGAACCAGACGTTTCCTTCAAAAGATAACCGAACGTGGCTCAAAGAGGTTCATGAATCTCGAAGCCAGCGTTCTCTCTTGTTAGGGAAGGAGGCAATTGACCTTCTGGTCAAACAAAACCTCCCTGTTACACTCAAGACTGTATCAGAGAAGTCAAAAGACATTGATCCCGAAGGGAAAGGGATTCATCGTAACACGATTAGTACAAATCAAGAATTGAATGCGTATTATAAGCAGCATAGCAAATCATATAAGAAAAAATTAAATATCAACAAGTCTACACAAAAGCGTTCAGTTGCATTTACTTCTGTTGATTATCGACGTATACGTTTAGACCGAAGCATAGAAAACACGGAACGAAAGTATATGAAGATGTCTAAGAAAGAGCTTGTACAGCGATTGATTTTGGCAGAACAATATATTGCAGAAAACAATTCAAAATGGGTGGCAAATTATTTTGAAATGTTTAAGTAGGTGATACACGGTAAGCATCACCCTCCCTTCTTCAACTAAACCAGCTAGGGGTCTCGCCAACTAAACGCGAATTTCGTACGTTAAGGAATTCCTAAGTTAAAAAACTTGGTTTTACCGTACTTTAACAAAGTTCCATAAACGACATTTAATGTTTGTTATGGAACTTTGTTTTTGGTAATGAGTTTTAGAACTGGTTTTTGACCGTATTTATTTCAGCTTTGTTAGAACTAAATAGAGTTCTTTAAACGGTCGTTTTCGGTACTTTTAGAGAAAATAAATTGGATAAATATGTTACAAAAAAGTTTATGAAGAAATATAATTTAGCTAACAAGGCAGGTTAACACCAAACTCAAAAAACTGATATAATAATTTAGATTATTATAAAATTTCAGTAAAGGAATGATTCTAGTTGAAGAAATCCCGAAATCCAGAAACAGTACATAAACCAGTAGCACCATATGTACATCAAATAGAAGTAACAGGTCCCAATAAATGGCTCACATTATCAGGTCAATTAGGCATGGAAATAGATGGAATGGTTCCAGATGATCCATTGGAGCAGTTACAATTAGCTCTAGATAATATTAGAAGAAATCTTAAGGCTGCTAATATGAACGTAGAAGATTTAACGAAGATAGTATTTTATTTAGTAGGTGATTTTAATGCAAAGAAGAGAAGGAAAATTATTGGAGATTTTCTAGGTGAACATCTTCCTTGTACTACTATGATTTATGTGGTGGCATTAGCAGCTCCTGTATTTAAAGTGGAGATAGACGCATGGGCATGTAAGGAAATTAATTAATCTCTTTTGATAAACAATAATTAATTATATGATGAATCTTATTGTATTATCGGGAGCTTTAATTGAATAAATCAATCTAAAAAAGTCGAATCCTTAGTGTATGGGTGAAGTGACCCCATAAAGTTAGACAGGTTATTTCATTAGGAAACCTTTTGGGCATGGGTCCGGTATTGTACCGGGCTCATGCCTTTTAGTTTTGCCTTAATTCTTTTATGATTATAGTACTTTATAT
>Ga0102589_1005392_pt1 | contig 11231 bp, 14 predicted proteins | sample AraplaMF_Col_mLB_FD_76858 | JGI IMG/M metagenome (GOLD analysis project Ga0102589, IMG submission 76858) | Arabidopsis root microbial communities from the University of North Carolina, USA - plate scrape MF_Col_mLB | ecosystem: Host-associated > Plants > Roots > Endosphere | place: USA... | reverse complement strand
ATTTATGTTCTAAATTTAACTTATTCATGTCCCAGTAGCTCAGCTGGATAGAGCAACGGCCTTCTAAGCCGTCGGTCGGGGGTTCGAATCCCTCCTGGGACGCCATTTAATCTCAGATGTTCAAGTTTAAAAACTAACTCACAGCCCTAAACCCTTGTAGTATCAAGGTTTTGGGGCTTTTTATTTATATCCCTCACCTACTTTAGTTTCCGATAGAATCAGATAGAAATCAGATTTATTTTACACACGTTTTACACATTGTATGTACCATTCTCACTCGACCTCTGACGTTGTATTTCTACATATTATATAGTAGCCGTACAAATATCATTGTAAGAACATAAAAAAGCCCTGGCATATGCCGGGCTTTATCTGTCCATTATCCATATACAGGCTTTCCACATTTAGTACAGGTATATACTCCGTCCAACCATTTCCCCTTCATAGCAGCTTTACACCCACATAAGTGAGGTTGCACTGGGGCAATGGGCTTTCGAGTTGATGGTGTTCGTTGCAGTTCTTCTCTCCAGTCCCTCATGCTCTTACCTCCAAGATGTCATCCATCTTAACCCATTGCTTTTCTCCATCAAGAAGCAGTTTGACGCGTCGACCTTGAGGATCAAGATCTATCACCTGAGCTGTGAGCTGACACTGCTCAAATGGATCATACATTTGAAGTGTGATTGTCCCGCGCTCGCCCATGGACTGCTGCAGAAGTGCTTCAATCTGTTCACACTCTTGTTCGTCTAATGTAGGGCGTCGGCGGCGTTTCTGTTCATTTTGCAGCTCCCTCAGAGCTTTTTTATGTTCTGGTATGAAAAACCCGTTCCACAATCCATCTCCAAGCCTTAAAGCCATACAATCATCTCCGTATTAGAACATTTGTTCTTATTATATTCATGCGGAGTCATTTTAACAATGTTAATTTTGAGCAAATATAAAAGCCGAAGAGGATTGCCCTCGTCGGCTTTTATTCGATCTCAGATATGTGTCTCATTAAATCGGCAGGTTGACATTCAAGAGCATCACAAATCTTATCAAGTACCTCAACGGGTATGTGCTTGATTGTTCCAACTGCAAATGCTGAAATGGTGGGCGGTCTTATGCCTGTTTTCTCTGCAAGTTCTTTTTGGGTCATCTCGCGCTTTGCAAGCATAACCTTAAGGTCGAATTTAATCATGATATCACCTCTCACCACATTATATACGATATGCGTATTGTTTTAATACTATTAACGTAAATGTTTTTTTCATTAAATACGAATTTCGTATTGAATAATTACGAAATTCGTAGTATAATTAAATTATAGAAAGGAGGTGATACATATGTCAAAGAAAAAGGCTCCGAAACCACCGCCGGAACCAAAAAAGCAAGGCGACCGAATCTCGGTTCGCGAATGGGTATTGCTCACCACAGCGTTCGCCCAACTCGTAACCGCGGTCATCTCCCTCTTGAAATGAAGAGGAAAGCCACTCGCCCTTAGGGGCGGGTGGTGATTCGGTCGCCTGACCCAAGTATAACACAATCAAACAGAATAAATGAAAGGGACGATGATCGTGAAGAAAATCAATAAGATTGACGTAGCGATTGGGCTTATGATGTTGTCTCTAACCATCAATATCATCAACCTGTTCAAATGAGTAGTTGGCGTATGCGGGGGCAGCAGCCCCCTTTCTCCAAACTCGAAAGTGTACAAGACTTCGTTGACCTTTTCCAAGGTACACGACTAGATTACGCGGGCTGGGGCGCGGATATCGTCAACGTCCTGACCGTCTCCTGGGTGAGCTGCATACTGGATGATAGGTATACCGATGACCGTAAAAAGGTTCAACGATTAAAGAACCTTTTGGCAGCATCAGCGAAAGTCCATGATTGAAAATACTCTGAGGGGGGCTTCTGCCCCTCTATATTTATGTAGGAATATTTGATGAAGACTTATGGGGAAATTACAGCTAGATAAAAAAGAGAGCTGCAGGGATGCCCTCCCTTACAGCTCTCTTTTGCGTAGGCATAGCCTAGCACATTTCCAGTATATCACATTTCCAGTATATCACATAATTGAGATAATGGAATGAACCGTTCGACCATCACCGCGGAGACTAACTGAGTCGTAGCGGAGTTGTGATGACCCACTTCCATCCAGGAAGATGCCATCTGTGAGCGTCCCGCTGCCTATCTTCTGCTTGATCGCCGTTCGGAATTGTTCAGCAGTACAGGCCGTATTCGTTACGATCATCCACATACTAAGTCCTGAACCATATACAAGGCCAGTACGGTACACCTTCCCTGACATGTTCGGCATGTTCTGCAGACGTGCTCTCTGCTGCCAACCACCATCGTCCTGCAGCGACATAGATATGCCTCCCTGCGCCCAATATCGGCTCCTGTCGGATACCTTCAGCTCGTCGGCCGATCTGACAACCTGGATGCTATAGCGGCGGGCAGCTGCATCCCAGACCAATGTGCCACGGGCATACTTGGCATTCTCCCAACCTGAGCCGTATTCTCCACGTCCGCCCTTTACGGGCTGGTTGTTTTGAACCGCTATGGAGAGAACGGCTCCATTTCGGGAATCAAAAAAGCCACCATTGATAGCAGCGGCTAATGGCTGACTTTGTACGTTTGTCCGGCAGGATCGAAGCTGGACATCGTTTGGGCTGCACTTCAGGGCATGGAGCACGACGCCGTTTGACGCTATGCATTTGCTATATGATGCTTTGCTCACTTTGCCGCCCCCTTCGTAAGGGTCACTTTCTTAGCTGACTGATCCCATCCCACCTGAAGGCCGCAGGCTTCAGCAATGGAGCGAACCGGGGCATAGGTAATGTTGTTGACAAGGATACCGTCTTTCACCTGTCGTCCGTCCACTTCGATTGTAACCGAGTTTTTGACCGGCTCGGGCTTTGGTGCAGGCTGCTGCGGCTTGTCCAGGGCGACTAGTTCCCGATCTATCATATTGAGAAATTGAGTCCATTGCGGCAGAATACGGCTTGGGCAGTTTTTGCCCGTCCAATGCTTATGCGGAACTATTTTGTTCAATGGAATGCCGTATTTCTTAGCCAAGCGAGCAATAAGCCAAGCGGCATTTTTCCAGGCTTCCTGCTCACCCATTCCTGCATACATGCAAATCTCAATGCCAATGGACAACGCATTACCCGGACCCGATCCATCACCGGCATGCCAACCCTGCTCGTTATCGCGTAGATGCTGGAAAATGTCATTGTCGTCTACCGTGTAATGCCAGCTTTTCTTCTCCCCACCACTGCCGTTCAACAAATACCTTGAATGCGCTTCTGCTGTCGCCCCTGCAGCTTCATTGTCCGTGTTATGGATAGTCAGCCACCCGGGTGTCATTTGCTTGTTTGGCTTGTTCGAACGTCCGTCCGGAAGTAGACGCTGCTTAATTTCTGTTGTCATTCTTATCATCTTCCTTTCCTTTATCATTCAATTGCTCCAAAAATGAAACCAGTTTCGGTGGGAAGGCCACTCCGTAAACTCCTAAATTTTCTACGACAGACAACCCCTCACGTCCGGCATAGAAGAATATCGCAATGGTGCGGAAGAGGAGCGAGCCAGGTTGGATCCAATCATCAATTAATGCTGATAGGCCAATAACGAACAGGATCGTGACTTTTCGAATGCCGCCCCAGAACATAACCTCACTATTTAATGTCTTGGTTCTAATAGCGCCAAGAACACCAGTAACGTAGTCAGCAGCCATAAGCGCAAGCAAAAAAATCAATGGCTTATCCCAACCACCAAGCAATGAACCAAGCGTACCGATGAATGCAGTACCTGCCCCCAAAGTTGCCTCTTTTGCATTAGCTCCTGCAGCTGCAGCCCATACTGTTTGCCCTAACTCTTTCAAGTGATCCATATTGACTTATCCCCCTTAATTGAAATAGCCCCCACAGTGTGAGGGCATAATAAAAGCGCCATACATAGAGCAGGCGCTTACTCTTTCACCGAGAACTCTTTCCCGGTTATTTGCTTGTATTCTTCCGGGGTAATCTCCCCAAACGGATTGACCTCCGTCTTCACAGCTGCGCATAGTCCATCTGTATCAATCCACCGGCATTCAAAAGCGAGCTTCCAGAAATTCATTGGGCGTTTTCTCCCTTCAATTTGATTATTTCAAGCTTAGCCTTTGTCAACTCAGTGCCAAGGCTGTTGACGGTCTTCTTCTGCAGCATACCATCCAATCTTGATTGGGTAAGCTCTCTACCAAGGCCGTCAATGACGCTTTGCTGCTGAATATTCCTGATCTTCATTTGCGTCAATTCCTGGCCAAGTACATCGGTCTGAGAAGGTTGCGGCTTAGGCTTCAGTGCTTCAATCTCTTCATCTGACAGGCCATTACGCCAGAAACTAGATCCATCGACAGCCTGTTGTGGCTGAGGAACCGCTCTGTAGCCTTTAACATCGAAGATCGGTTCATACAGGCCATCCGGCAGCGGCACGGCAACCAAATAGCCGACTAGCACTGTCTCAGGTTCGTCAACTGCCTCCCTAGGCGTTTCATCATCTGGCTGCGGCTGCGGCTTCGGCTCCACCCTATCAAAAACGCCCGTCACGGAGTCCGCAACGAGCGTAGGTTCAAGGTATCGACCGTTAAGGTCGGTTATGATTGCTTCTTTCAATGTAAGGCCTCCTTATTGTTCGGCTAGGAACGGGGGAATATCGTCTAGTGATACCCACTTACCCGGATTGTTAGTGGGTATAAATTGTACCGTCCCTCGCTCACTTATATTAAAGCGAGTCATTACGTCACTTCCGGCACTATTATTTCCTGCTACGGATAAGACTAGAAGACGACTCGGTCGGTACCCTTTTGGCAACACAAAGGCATCTGCTACCGTTTCAGGAGGTTTAATACATCCTTGAATGTGAATGAATCCGACTGAGTCCTTCATATAACGAACGCTAGGCAGTCCTTCAACATCTTTGACACCATTCATCAGTGTAGGCTTAACCCACTGAGGCGCGCCCTTCTCCGCCTTCTGCGTCTCAACCACGCTCAACCTGCGTTCTGCATCGCTTGCCCACGCGACCATATCCGTTACCGTGCCGCGCAGATTCGCCGCTATACTGCCGCTGATAGAAGCTGTAAGCGTAGGATCGAGCATCGTATATGTGACGTGGTATACTGCGGCAGAATCGAATGACGATGTTTTCGCGAATCCATAGCCTAGTGTTCCAATATACTCCGAGTCAGGTTTCCTGCGTTCAAGCGAATACGTAACATCTCTCACGTTGTTTCTGTACACAGATGATATAGAATCAACTCGATACTTTGTCGGGTTCGATAATGTATTTATAGAATATGTCCCGTCACCGTTCGGATATGGATTCGTCTTCTCACGGATCACAATGCCGCTGCCGACTTCAACCATATTCCAGCCTGTTGAAAACGTCAGGCCAGTTTCGTAATTCTTGACGGCCTCGACGGTTGGCTTAGCTTTTAGATATTGGAGACGATACGGCGTATAACCTTCCGCTTGTGTCGTCGGTAATGACGTCTGCATTGATTTCCCCGTCAGTACGTTTACCCATCGTTTTTCATGCGTCGGCTGCGTTCCGTCCCAAGGATCAAGCTTCTGTGTCGTGCTGTTCCACCACCCCATTTTCCAGCCTAAGAAATACGCCTTGATTTCGTCGTCTGTCGGCGTGTAGTTATCTCCCCATCCGCTGTCTTTATTGGAAATGGTAATATGCAATTGCCCTGAATTTTGGGATATCGTACCCATATCTGGACTTGCCGGTATGCCCGCAAAGTTCGGAAGTAATTTGCCGTCGTATTTTACTATGAGTCCCTGATTTCCCGTAATTGGATATACATTAATCAGCTCACCCACTTGCTTAAAACCTACATACGTTGCAACTAGCGTCCACTTCTGCCGTTCAAGTAGCGTAACTTTCCCCCACCACTCATGAACATACGGAAGCCCATCGTCACCTACATAAAGCACGTCCGCATTCGAACCATCTACCGGATTAGCTGCGAGCTGGCATTCGGCTACCCACATGGAACGTGATTGTGGCGCGAATGGATGGGGTGTATCGCCAGGAACAAGCATAGGTCTGTGGTATTTAGCTGTGCCAACAACGGGAGTTGTACCCGAACTATCAAGAGTATTTAACACAACTTCAAGCCAGGCAGTATCATTCGTCGTTGTAACTGTTCCCTTTAGTTTCACGTTATCTATACGAGTTTTGTCTGCTTTGCATAGATACATATATACAAGGGAGTTAGTGCCTTGGGATTCAACTGTAAAGGTATAAACGGATGATTTAGATACCGGAACATAATATCTTACGAATGATCCGCCGATCTTTTGCGCATCAATCGTAACAGCATACGGTTCGGTTATCACACAACTGTCGCCAGTAGCTATTCCTTGTTCCCACTCCATGATCGGAGGCAACATATTCCCACTTGTCGCAATAGCATACGGATTCGTGACGTTTACGATTCCGATACCGTCTCGGATTTCCGTTTTCCCACGAATCTCTCCCAAGCGGAATGCCGAGTCTCCGTTAGACTCCAAGACTTGAACTCCTGGCTTCAGCTCGATCTGTTTAGGTGGCGCATCTTCTAGGGCAGCATCTACAACATCAAGTCGTTTTTCATGAAGTTGTATGGTATCTCCTTGCTGCTTGACCATAACCTTATCCGCTGCCGACATTAGTCCGCCTTCTATTTCGGTAGCATTAGGGATAGGATCTGCCCCTAGCTCGGTATGAGTGAGGCCATGCGCGCCTGGAGCCGCATCACCGACTGCGGTCACAATGACTTCTTTAGTAACCGGATTCGTCGTGATCTTAATACCGACTCCACCCTTGATCAAAAGCTCGTCTGATTTCGCCTGAGCTAGGATGTCGTTCACTTTAGCAAAAGCATTTTGATTGACTTCTGCGCCCTCCGCGATGCTCCCGAGTTTGTCATGGTCATCTTGGGTGACATGAACTACTGTATCGGCCTTATGGCTATCTAACGCACCTTGGACAGCATCGACTTCTGCTTTTCTAGCCACATCGTCAGCAGCATCCGGAGCAGCTGCCTTCATTCGTCCAGATGCATCACGCTGTGCAATCGCCCCTGGAGTAGCAGCAGGTGTACTAGCGTCCAACTTCTTCTTGTCCGTTACCGACATGAAACCATTAGCTGTAGGCGTAGCATTAGGATGCTCATCAGCTCCACGTTCTTTGTGCGCCTTCAGAGCTGCAGCAGCCTCAGCGATGGCAGCATTCTTGGCAGCATCGGCTTTTGCTTGAGCATCTGCTGGTGTACCCTTTGTGTCCATCTCTGCCTGCACGCGGTCAAAACCAATATTGATATTGTTCCAGTCCTCGCTGATCTTCTTACTACCAACCAGGTTTGCGTAACGGTTAGCCACTAGCCTCATCTCCTTTCTGACGTAATTGCTCTAGCCGTTTCTCAATGGCTTCCTGAACTCCCATGAGGATAGACTCTTCCTGACCTGCATGGTATGGAACGACGGCCGAGATTACGGCACAGATTTCAGGTACAGGCGTGAGTGGATCCAACTCAATACGGATAATAGGTTGTACTTGTGCCATAAAAGTCCCCTTCCTAGCAATCAAAAAGGCCCCGCTATTAGCGAGACCTAAAGGATTGAATATTTGGTTATTTTTTGTCAAGTGCGGCCAAGGCTTCGTTTATTAACTCCAGCTCTTTAGTATACTTCGCAATCTCCGCATCATACTCGGATAATTGCTCCTCTTTAGCTGTTAAAGAAGTTCCTTCACCACGTGGCGCTCCACTTTTCTCTAACTCTTCAATTTTTGCAAGAATGTTTTTACGACCCTTCTCAAAATTTGCTAAGGTCTCATTTTGGATGCTTTCTCGTGATTTCTCCAAGTCAGATTTACTTCTACCGACATATGGATTATCATTAGATGGTTTAGTTGAGTTGCTGCCTGAAGGGCTAGCATCTTGTTGTGTTGTCACGATTATCTTTTTGCCTTCCACTTTTATATCAGCCCCTAGAGCCTGTGATATTCCTCGAACCGGGACATTCGTTCTACCTTCAATTACTGCCCCCTTATCTTGCAACGCCTTCCCATTAACAACTACAGTGTATTCTCCAGTCACTTTCTTCCCCACAAGCGACTTAATTTGATCAGCAAAAGCACTTCCTGCAGTGGCTACAATCGCCCCAATTACAACACCACTTACTAGATAGACCCATTTTTTCATACGACACAACCTCCGTAGCAATATTTACCTACATATTACCACTACGGAGTAGAAGTAGTAAATGATTGTCCTCCCCAGTTTTGATTCTGATAGTTTCCATGGTTGTGACTAGGTAAGTACAATGAATGAGTATGGTTTCTCAGGGTATATCTGATACTTTCTAATTCTGACCGAAGTCCTTTTATATCGTCGATATCCAAATCAATCCCACTCGCGCCAAATCTAAATTCAACGCGGCCATTGAACGTTGTATAACCCTGCATAAATATTGGACTGCTTGTACTATTACTTCCAATAAAGATCGAGTCCGAAATAATATTCAACTGGTTCTGAGATTGGTAGGAATTTATTTCACCTGCAAATCCGCCGCCAGAACCGTAGAAAGAAATAGCTGACACCCCAGAATCTGAGCCAGTATTAATTCGAATTCGGTTATTGTTGTAACTATCGTAGGTTCGAAGCCCACTTGAATCGACCTCGATTCGTCTACCTGACACTGCCGTCTTTATGCTGGCACCTATTATCGTAGATCCATTTATACTGCCGCCGTTAATTGTCGATGCCGAGATGGTTCCACTGAATTCCCCATCTACTCCGCGCAATGTGCCTGTGAATGTACCGCCCGCTGCGGACAGATCCCCTCGGAACGTCCCACCTGCAGCCTGTAAGTCGCCCGCAAACGTTCCCCGCGCTGCTCGCAGCTCCCCTGAAAAATCACCGTCTACGCCACGCAACGTGCCGGTAAACGTGCCACCGGCAGCCTGTAGATTACCACTGAATATGCCGTCAGTCGCCTCTAGCGTACCATTAAACTTGTATCGTCCAGCCCAAGGATCGAAGTATATTTTATCTTGCCCATCAGCTTGAAATGAGAGCTTATCACTGTTCAGAATGACCTTCGAGCGATGATCTTCACGCTCAATGATGAGCCCCTCAGTTCGTGTGATTGTTGCACCATAATAGGACTTGCCTTCTTTTATCGTATTCTTATTCAGCTTTTTGAGCTGCTGTGAAAGACTGCCCTCGACGACAAATTCACTTTGCTGATCAGACACAGAAGGCGCTTCGATGGACATAACGAGTCCACCAGCAAACCTAAATACCTGGTGCAAGATGATCGATTTGTACCTCACGATTCCGTCCCACGGTATATGCGTATTCTGCCATGTCGATACCGTCTCGTCCCATGAAGTTCCCTCTTGCTGTTCGAAGGCGATTATGTCGCCCTGTTCGAGCTGGGGAAAACCCCTGGCATCCATGGTCAAAGGTAAATAGGAAAACCCGTTAAGTGCCGCCTGCAGGTCATTTACTTGCGATTGCGTCATGAACGGGTTTTCTAGATAAAGTGTTTCGCTTTCTGATCCACTTCCGGCCTCGTACTGGAGATCGTCCTCTGTGTTGTAGGTTACAACAACCCGGCGATAGGTCTTGACCGGATTGGTCTGCTTCACCGAAACATAATCGGCTGTAGTCATTTCAAAAACAGGCTCCTCAGTCGCCGTAAATCGCTTGAACTTTATGGTGCCTGCTTTGTCCACATATAAGCTCGCACTATTGGCAGCGGCGATATACGCGAGCACCTGGCGCATGCTATATCCTGCCGGTCCTGCTTGGATCTGATAGGTCGGATTAATCTGCACGCTTCCGTCATACGTCCAGCCCAACCGGTTGCATATCTCATTAAATACGGCCTGCTGAGTGGTTGGGTAGGTAAGGGACGATATATAAGCTACATCCGCGAAAACCATTTTGTCGTAACACTTGAAAACCCACACGTCGTTAATTCGTTCGCGACTGTCTACGAAGAACTCGCCGAGAGGTAGCCAGTCTGTCCCCGTACCTGTCCATGATATCGCCATGTCTGACCATGGATACTGCGCCTGCATCCAAGACATTCCTGCCATTGACAAGGATAGGTATGGCACGATTCGAGCATTAGCGGGTATGATCTCGTTAGTGCGTAGCTTGATAGTCAGTTTAGACAGAATGGCCGTCCCGATCTCAAATCCTCCGGATAAGCTCAAACTATTCTCGATAGAAAAATCTACGATCTTGGTATCGTCGTATTCCTCAGTCCCCACGGTTGCCTTGACAATGAATTCCCTGTCCGGTCTCCGTAGGTAATCTGTATAGAGAGGTGATATTGGATACATCTAATCACCTCTCCGTTAACGTGATTTTCAACCCGTTCCAGTGAACCACGCCCTTGCTTTCCACCGCGAAAGGCGCAGGTCGATTACCCACGTACATATTTTTAGTTATGGTTGCACCCACCATGGGATCGGGGTATGAAAAGTCAAAAAACACATTGCTCATGGCTTTCAAGATGCTGGAAATCTGCTGCTCGGTCAGCATCCCAAATGTCATATCAATTTGTCGCTTGACGGCCACGCGATCCCGATTAAGTGTCCCGTTCGCCGTTCTGACGGATGAATTACCGTCATCAATATCTAAGACAGTCACCTGAAACGTTGATGGATATGCAGCGATCTCTTGACCGTTGATGCGTATCTGCATATAGTAGCCTCCTCTCTATGTGACGGTGTATGGTGAACTCCCTGTGCGCCTTGACATGTCATTTACAGCATTAGCTACAATACGACCGAGTACAGTGCTATCAACCTGGATGATTTGCCCTCCGCTGTTCTTCTCGATGGCTCGCAATATCTGCATCAATGCTTCAATGACAGGTTGATTATTCCCGCTGATCATATCCTGGAGCTTGCTCAGTGGGGACACTACTTCAGGGTCAACAGAAGCCCCCCGATTGTCTCCGACCATTGCAAGTGTTGGGCCATATGCCAGCCCGCCCTTAGCAAGGCGTGGAATTTTTGGGATCTGCGGCACACCGATTGAGCCACCGCCGATTTTATGGCCGAAAACCTCGACTTCTGGAATACTAATGCTAATACTGTTGAAACCGTCAATGACCGAGTTAATGGCGTCAATGATCAAGTTCAGCGGTGCCTTTACTAGACCATATAATGAGTCGAATATCCCGCCAAAGATA
>Ga0102589_1005391_pt1 | contig 11232 bp, 9 predicted proteins | sample AraplaMF_Col_mLB_FD_76858 | JGI IMG/M metagenome (GOLD analysis project Ga0102589, IMG submission 76858) | Arabidopsis root microbial communities from the University of North Carolina, USA - plate scrape MF_Col_mLB | ecosystem: Host-associated > Plants > Roots > Endosphere | place: USA... | reverse complement strand
AAAGCGAAGTGAATACTCGCGAAAGCGAAGGAAATACCCGCGAAGCGAGAGTGAATACCCGCGGAAGAGAAGGAAATACCCGCGAAGCGAGAGTGAATACCCGCGAAGCGAGCAATATCCGCGGAGGAGAAGGGAATACCCGCGAAGCGAAGGAAATACCCGCGAAGCGAGAGTGAATACCCACGGAAGCGAAGGAAATACCCGCGAAGCGAGAGTGAATACTCGCGAAAGAGAAGGAAATACCCGCGAAGCGAGAGTGAATACTCGCGAAAGCGAAGGAAATACCCGCGAAGCGAGAGTGAATACTCGCGAAAGCGAAGGAAATACCCGCGAAGCGAGAGTGAATACCCGCGAAGCGAGCAATATCCGCGGAAGAGAAGGAAATACCCGCGGAGCGAGAGTGAATACCCGCGAAGCGAGAGTGAATACCCGCGGAAGCGAAGGAAATACCCGCGAAGCGAGCAATATCCGCGGAGGAGAAGGGAATACCCGCGAAGCGAAAGTGAATACCCGCGGAAGAGAAGGAAATACCCGCGAAGCAAGAGTGAATACCCGCGGAAGCGAAGGGAATACCCGCGAAGCGAGAGTGAATACCCGCGGGAGCGAAGGAAATACCCGCGAAGCAAGAGTGAATACCCGCGGAAGAGAAGGAAAGATCCGCGAAGGAGAGTGAATACCCGCGGAAGAGAAGGAAATACCCGCGAAGCGAGAGTGAATACCCGCTGAAGCGAAGGAAATACCCGCGAAGCAAGAGTGAATACCCGCGGAAGAGAAGGAAATACCCGCGAAGCGAGAGTGAATACCCACGGAAGCGAAGGAAATACCCATGCCACGAGAAATACCCACGCAGGTGAAAAAAACAAGTTAAATATTCTCAGGGAGAGCGGAAAAATGGCTTCATATATTCCACTAAATTTTCGGGTAATCGGTAAACACGATTTTTATAAGAACCTGTATAGGGAAATTGAAATTTTCTAAGTAAACGATTTGCAGCATCACTGGAATGAATGCCGAAAAATTCACGTAGCTGTTTATTGGTGATTGTTGGTCTAACTAAGTACTGATAATCTTGTAAGGCTTCAGCGAAAATTTTTTCGCTTGTATTTTGACAGTATAAACATCTCCATATTCCGCGAGCATAATGCATTTGAGATTTGTATTTGCATTTCGGACAAAGCACGCCTTGGCGAAATCGTGATGAATCAATAGCAGCCGGAATTTTCGATGGCTGATGTCTACTAAGAAGTAGTTGAGCAATTTCAGTTAGCTGTACATCGCTTAAAATTGTTTGTGTATATTTATTAAAAAGGGAATGAAGATGTTTTTGAAGTCCTGAAACATGGAAAATCGGGATTGTATTTGGATGACTTGCAATGATAGCAGAGGAGTTAGCAATGATAACCGCACCCTCAATAGGGAGAGAATAGTTTTGGAAAATAACTTTAAGAAATTGCATATGTCGTTGGGTCTGAGTAATTGCATTGGGAAATCCTTCAACAGTTCCGTCCGGCTTCGTTCGAATACATTGATGAGTAATATCGTCAAAATCGAGACGGCCGTTAATATTTTTTATTTCAACAACTAGCATAAAATTACTGCAAATGAAAAGCGTATCGAGTTGATGTGAATGCTGAGCAGAATTCATCAAAATTAAATTATGTAACATTAAAAAAGTATAGGGACATACTAATTCAAGCCATTCACGGTCAACTCTTCTTTCACCAGCAAAGCCAGCATCGAATCTTCGGAATTGCTCATTATAAAAGCTAAAATCAGGATCGTCTTCGAACAAACGCCTCTTTAAAGCCTCAAGCCATATTAATTTTACAGGCTTTTCTCTAATAGCAATTTTCAAGTGTAGTTACCTCCTATAATTTTTACATCGTATTTTACCTTAAAATCTCTACCTGTCCAATAAAAAAATAACGATGCAAATTTTTGCATCGTTAAATCAAGTTCAATCATTTTTGAGTTTTGGTCGTTCTTTCATATCATGTGAGAAGCGGTCCAATAACTTATCTAAAGTAACACCCTCAGCTAGTAACTCGGCTAGTAATTGCTCGGCATATTTCGAGCGTTTTGTCTTTAGCGTCCCTTTTAAAAGGACAGAGATGTGCTCGCCAATTTCTTGAACTGTATGTACGACAACCTTAAAAGGAGCAGGCTCATTATCTGGGAATGAAATAACTGCACGTACATTAAAGACAGTAGCATTCGCTAATAGTTCATCAAAAGTTGAACGATATTGCCGGTCCATAAACAGTTCGAGAATCCAAGATTGATGGCTGTTTTCCTGGTTAATAATAATACCATCGACTAAAGGGAAAGGTTGTATGCCCTCTTTTGTGACAAGGTCAAAGGAAAGCATCTTAAATGTTTTCATTATGTAATATCCTCCTAAGTCGGTCATCCTTTTTAGTATAACATATTCAATTAGCCCTGGTTACGATAGGGGCAATGCTGTGTTTTCGCACAATCTGCAAAAACAGTGAAATTGTATATTTCAACAATTAGCATTTGCTATTACAGCGAAAAGCATTCAGCCCAAAAAATCTTAAAATAAATGAAAAGTAAAAGCCTTAATATATCCAATTTATGATTAAAAATTAAGGGAAATGATAAATATCGACTTTTGCCAATGCTGGATTAATTTTTGTAAGATGAGAGCAATCGAAAGCAAAGGAGGTGAATCAATGAACCAAGTCGGACTGGTCGGAAGGTTAACAAAGGATCCAGTGTTACGACACTTATCTGGGAATCGCGTGCAAGCACATTTTACTCTAGCCATTAATCGCAATTACAAAAACAGTCGTGGGGAAGTGGATGCTGACTTTATTCTTTGTACAGTTTGGGGAAGGCTTGCAGAGCATATCGTCAAATATTGCGGAAAAGGCTCATTAATTGGAGTGAATGGTCGAATTCAATCAAGATCATTTTTAAATGAAGAAAGCACAAAGGTTTTTATAACAGAAGTAGTCGTAGAAGATGTCCGATTTTATCGGCTTAAGCCAAGGGATAGCGACGGGGCAGTTGTGCCTCCAAAGCCACCAGATGAGCAGGAAGGCTTAAAAGATTTTGTGCTACCTGAGGCAGAAGTACAATTGCCGGTAATATAGCAATTCTAATTGGTACATACGGGGCAAGGAACAAGTTGTCTGATCCGCCATTCTCCTTCTATCTTGCGCCGTAATCAAAATTTAGAAAGGAATGATGTCTACATTTCATAACGTAGTTCATTGCTGAAGACCGCACAGCAATGAGCTTTATTAACACAACTAAATATAAATATGAAGTAAGTAGGGGAAGAAGTAACAGTAATATCCGCTGAAATAAAAGAGCGCCAAGAACGTTGTGCTCTTGGCGCATCTACTCATTATTAAAAATCGAGCTTCATTAAATCACGAAGTTCATCATCTTCTAACTCAGTTAACCATTGGCTTGATTGAATTAGTTCTTCTGATAATGCAGATTTTTGGGTTAGCATTTTATCGATTTTCTCTTCGATAGTGCCAATTGTAACAAACTTATGCACTTGCACAAACTGTGTTTGGCCAATTCGATATGCACGGTCAGTCGCTTGATTTTCAACGGCAGGATTCCACCAGCGATCTGCGTGTAATACATGATTTGCCGCTGTTAAATTTAGCCCTGTTCCACCGGCTTTTAATGAAAGAATAAATATTGGGAAATCTCCTGCCTGAAAAGTCTCTACTAAGCGGTCACGCTGCTGCTTAGGCATTGCACCTGTTAAGAACGGTGCATCAATATTATATAGTTCACTAAAACAATGCTGTAGTAATTGCCCCATTCCGATATATTGTGTGAAAATGAGGCATTGCTCGCCGTTGTCCACGATTTCTGTAGCCATTTGCACAATACGTTCTAATTTCGTAGAACGAGTGAGCATTGATTCGGCATCCTCGAAAGATTCTTTTAAATATAAGGCAGGATGATTACATAATTGCTTTAACTTACTGAGCATCTTTAAGACGCGTCCCTTTTTTTGAAAGCCTGTTAATTGCTCCAGCTGATCGAGTGTCTCTAATATATATCCTTCATATAGAGATGCTTGCTCAGTTGTTAATGGGCAGTACTCATGAGACTCTTGTTTATCTGGTAAGTTGAGCTGTAAGTGTGGGTCACGCTTTGTACGACGCAGTAAAAATGGTTGAATTTTTGCACGTAGCTTCTGTTTATGTGACTCAGACTCATCTCGTTCTATTGGTAAAATAAATTCTTCATTAAAGCGACCGAAACTACCTAAATAGCCTTTATGGATAAAGTCAAAAATTGCCCATAGCTCCGATAAACGGTTTTCCACTGGTGTCCCCGTTAAAGCAATATGATGCGTCCCTTGTAATTTACGAATAGACCTTGATTGTAGCGTTTGCATATTTTTAATATTTTGAGCTTCATCTAGTACAACTGTTGACCATTCTACTTCCTGTAAAAACTCTGCATCCTGTGACACCGTGCCATAGGTAGATAAAATTACATGTGGTTTTTCTCTTCCTACTAGCTGTTTAAAAGCTTCCTCCTTTGCTCGATTCGCCTGATAATGCGTATGCACATTCAAGGAAGGAGCAAAACGAGCCAGTTCCTTTTGCCAGTTGCCTAGCACGGACGTAGGACAAATAATGATGGATGGCTTTGTATCCTCAGTTGTTTCATAAAGATGAAGCAAATAAGAAATAAGCTGAACCGTTTTACCAAGCCCCATATCATCAGCTAGGCATGCACCAAAGCCTTGTTCTCGCATGAAGACAAGCCATTCAAAGCCCTCATGCTGATAAGGGCGTAATTCTGCCTGCAAAGATGTAGGAACCGGGACTGTAGGAAGTCCTTTTTTCTCAGAAAGCTGCTCCATATAGGATTTAAGCGATTTTTGCAGTTCAAATGCAAAAATAGGGTCATCTCGCATTTCATCATCGGCATCTTCTTCTTCAAGCGGTAAGGATAAATCCTCTGGTAGTTCACGGAATAGCAATTCACGAACAGTCCAGCTTTCGTCTTCAGCTTGCTGCATCAATGCACGCATTTCTTGCATCCAGTTTGCATCGACTCTAAACCATTCTGTACCAATACGAATGAATTCGCGTTTCTCATCTACAAGCTTTTTAAATTGCTCAGGTGAAATGGACTGTCCATTCATAGAAAACTGCCATTTGAACGTTAAAATATCATCTAGTCCAGCAACCTTCTTTGTCGCTACATTACCAGTACTGACATGAACACGCATTTTTGACTGTTTTAAATCCTTAAGCCAAGCAGGTAATACAACGTCAAAGCCGAGTGCTTGTAATCTTGCTAAATCCTCACGTAAAAATGTTCGAACTTGTAAATCGTCAAGCATAATACGGATGAAAATATCGTTACGTACATCTTCAATAGAAAGAAGATCTACAATTTGTCCTTGCTGTTGTTCAATAACTTCAGCATACATTTGCCATTTTGCCGGTAGAGCGTCAGCGATTTGTAGTGACTGCTTTCGCATGGCAGGTGTCCAGTAATTTTTGGCTGTAGCCGTACTAAGTACTGTTTCTAAAAGCCAAACATCTGAATCTTCCTCAGGCTCTCCTAAGCGTAGGGAGACAGTAACTGCACCTGCTTGTCGTTCTTGCTCTAGTGGCCAGCCACCACGCAAGAAAAATGGCATTAGCTTTGGTAAATCAGATAGTACAAGACCTGCTTGAGCTAGTTTTTGCTGTACTGCCGTTTCTAATAAAGCTGTATCTTGATCCTCGATAGGGAATGTTAGCGCGGAAAAATCATCTGCAATAACTGCGTGTGACCAAAGCGAGGGCTCCTGCCAATACGTTTGTATAGCAGACGCTTTTTCTAGCCACACCTGACTTTCTGCGTTCGCACCTTGCCAATCAATAAAAGGATGCAGATAGCGCTGTGAAAAAATATCAAGGAGCTCAGAGGTTGAAACGTCAATCGTACGCTCTGAACGGTTGGTTAATAAACCATAGACATTCGCTTCATAGTTAAAAAATAATGAAGAAATGAGTGAGTCTGCTTCCATTGCTGCACCATCAGCAGTAAATCCCTGTAACGTAAAATATCCTTCCTGTGCTGCATGAATAAGAAGCTGTAGTTTTTTTGAAAACGGGGAAGGAGCATTTATAGTCATCATACTAAGTTTCCTTTCTCAATTTCTTCCTGTAATGCACGAAGTCGTTTATACTCTGCACGAATTGTTTGCATATATGTCTCAAAATAAGCAGTTTTACCAGCACGCTTTGCTGCACTGCGCATACTTTTCCAAATTCGTACAGCCTGCTTATAGTTCATACGTGATTTTTGTGTAATTTCAGTCATGGCATATAGATGATATAAGGGTAATACTGTTGCAGGCGCAACCTGAAGTACATCTTTCAATCCACACATTTCTAAATAAGAAAGGGAGGAGAGATTTAACTGATGGAGGGCTGCCCAATCACGATAACGTCCTTTTTTAATAAGAAAGAACGAAAACGGTTGGAGCCCATAAACACCAAATGCACTATATAATGTAGCTTCCTGTTCTTCCGTAAGCTGTATGTCTTCGTATAAAAGCTGAAATTGCCTTACATATTGAGCACGTTTTACAACCGGCACTGTTTGCTGTAAAAAGACTTCAGAAAATGGTAGCATTGCGCGTAAAATAATTGACTGTGCATGTGATTCACCAGCACGTTTTGCAAAAGTAGCTAGTTCAAATAGGTCCTGCATATGTTGACCATCTACATGCGCAATGCTTTCCTGTAATAAACTTTCTTTTTGTAGCAGCACATAAAATAGCAGTTTTAATGACTCTAAGGAAATCTCAGGTGAAGGATTCTCAAGATTGTTTATAAGTGCTAATTCCTGTTCACGACGCGGCTTTTCATAAAAAAGCACTGCCCAAAGTAGCATATATATTTGTAGTCGATCAGCAAATAATCCTTGTCGTTCCAATAAAAACTCTCGAACTGATTCCTGAATCGCATCATAAAATGGATCAGTGGCAAAAAGTCGTGATCGACCAGTTAGCTCTGTCAGTATACTTTCGAATGATTGAACACTTTGATCAATAAAATATTTCATATAAGGAGAATCCAAAGAATGTCCTTTTGTCTCATTTAAATGGCGCCATATTGTATTAAAGATCGATAGCTCCATAAAAAGCTTATAAAGTGGCTGCCACTCACGCTCGAATGGCATATGCCGTTGGAGTCGCTCCATTGCATCTGTCCGTATAGCTGAGAGGCCATACCCTTCTAGAATACGCCCAGGTGGTAATAAACGTTTCATTACTTCATTGACCATCAACTTCCAGCTTTCTGGACTTCGTTCTTCTGCTAATGATTTTAATTGCACTGATTTTTGAGCGCGCCAAGCACTTGACCAATTTTGCACCGAATCAAAATACTGATAAAGAGCAAGCAATGCGCCAACCTGATGTCTACACCATTTCAGCTGAGGACAGTTACAGCGTAGCTCCTCTTTGGCAAAATCAATTTCTACAGTAGCAGGTCTGACATCCTGTACGCTAGCATATAATGTAGAACTTGCTCCATTAAAACGTTCAAAGACAACTGATTTATTCCGTACTGAAAAAACGGCACGACGCACTAGCTCTTCGTCTTCAGAAGAGGAAGGATGTAACGCCTGTTCAGCTTCCTGTAATTTGGCAAGGATAAATTCTTGATGCTCTTTAGCTAATTGGGCAATAGACAATGCCATAACCTCACTCCTTTCAAAATGTATAGCTAGTGGGTATGTGTAAGTATGAATAAAAAAAGACTGTCCTTCCATTATACGATTAAAATGCGTACATGATAAGCTGAATGATTTGAAATAAAAAATTCAAGGAGAAGATAGTTAACAAGATAATTTATTTGTGTTAAAATCTGAATAATCAGATAAATAGGGAGGGATAAGGATGATGCAAGTTCAATATATGAAGCCATTTTACACAAAAATCACGGGAGACAAACTACGTCTCGTGTTTGCTTATCAATATTTCTCTATTTTAAAAGAGAATGAGATTTTCCATTTCATCCCCATCGAAGGTAAAGAGATGATTATCAACTTGAATACACAGCAAATCGAAAATATATCTGAGGTATTTGTTTTCCAGAAAGGGAATCGTTTTATCCGACTGCCATTATATCAATTATTATTAATTACAAATGTTCATGAGCATCTAGCACCGATTCTTGAAAGCGCTACTCCAAAGCCTCAGTTACCACTTGTATCTTCAGTGACTGTTGGCGAAGTAGATCAGCTCATTACAGAATTGGAGCATAAAAACATCGATTATTTAATCGACCAGGCATTACTAGATCATAATAAAGATCTCTTTTTTGAATTACTACAACAAAAGAACCATCAACTCGGAGGTTTCGAAAATTGAATACACAGTATTTTATTTAGGCACCCTTTTCACATATGAGAAGTGGGTGCTTTTATCATCATTAGCAACCGTTTTTGTAGCGAAGGCAAAGCGTCAGTACAAGTGTTTTTAGTAACGTCAGTTACAGAAGACTCCAACCTCTGAAGATGGTGAGATTTTTGTGGGTGTTCGGCTAAGAACTTAACGTCATGTGAAAACGCTAAGTGACCAATATCATGCTGATGCTACGCTTACGCACAGACAAAACTATGTTTCTGATGCTACGCCTTTGCAAACCATCTATTGGCCAGAAGCTTCCGCTGGATATCTCGGATTTTGAAAGGAATGATTCATGCAAGCATAATCACGCCAATGCGGGATTGATATGGGTCTAAAGTTGAAATTATAAAAATGGATTAGAAACCATTACTGTATAGGACTTATTAAATTAGAATACATTACCAGAAAAGTTTAAAAAGAGTTTAACATAGACCGATATACATAATAATAGGGGGTGGTAAAATGATGCTTGGAAAGTGGTCAGCGACGGGGATGTCAATTTTAAATAATATGAACAGTCATTACGGTGCAATGAGCAAGGCAATGCTTCGAATTTCTTCAGGCTACCGCATCAATAGTGCAGCAGATGATCCAGCGGGACTTGCGATTTCCGAAAAAATGCGTGCGCAAATTCGCGGCTTGAACATGGCAGCGAAGAATATCCAGGACGGTATATCACTTGTTCAAACAGCTGAGGGAGCACTAAATGAAGTACATGATATGATTCAGCGCATGCGTGAGCTCGCAGTTGAAGCGGCCAACGACACATTAACAGATAGTGATAGGGAGAATCTTGATTTAGAATATCAGGAATTAAAAAAAGAAATTCAGCGCATCTCGAAGGACACTGAGTTTAATACAAAGACATTGCTAAATGGGGATTATTCTACAAATGGTATTAAAATTCAGGCAGGTGCCAACGCAGGTCAAAACATTGAGATGTTTATTGGCGATATGGGTGCTGGAGCACTTGGCTTGGACGATAAGACATCCATTGCAACTCGTGAGGATGCCAATACAGCCATTTCCACAATGGAAGAGGCTTTAAAGCGTGTATCAAGCGAGCGCTCAAGACTAGGTGCCTATCAAAATCGTCTAGAGCATGCTTATAACGCGAATGTAAACACGGCAGAAAACTTACAAGATGCAGAATCTCGCATTCGTGATGCAGATATCGCCAAAGAAATGATGAATATGGTGAAGGCCCAAATTTTAATGCAAGCAAGTCAATATGTACTAGCCATGCATATGCAGCAGGCGCAATCCATTTTAAAATTATTAGAGCCACAAAAAAAATGATGAATTTCAATTTTTATTGAAATTCATCATTTTTATTTTACTTTGTGAAAACCTCTAAAGCTAATTTTGCTGTCTTCTCTGCTGCATCTTGGAACGCTTGGACTTTTTGATGCATATTTTCTTGGACGGTTGTTAATTGTTCAATTACTTTTACAGTTTGTTCAAACAATAAAGTCCCGTTCCAATCATCCACTTCAACATGTCCAATAATTGGTTGATCTACAATTTCAGCAAATGCATCGATTTTCGGATCATAAGAAATCGCGATAAATGGAGTAGAGTAGATGGATGAGAAAATTAATGAATGCAATCTCATACCAATTAGCAATTTAGATTGACCAATCACCGCAATTTTTTCTTCGATCGATAAATCAGCAGGGGCTATCTTACTCTTTTCCTGCATAAGTGCTGCTACTGCTTGTGAAGACTTTGCATCATGCTCACCATGCATCGGCAAGAAGACAATCTGTTCACCATGACGTACTAATTGATCTAGACTGTCCGCTATTTTTTGCTTGTAGTCTACCGTTGATGGCCAGTCACGAACACTTATAGCTATATAAGACTTTGCTGATAAGGACTCATCTGCTAGCCAGTTAGTATGGAAGGCGCTACCGTTAAGGCCGATAACTGGATCCGGCACTATTAAAGCCTCGTTTTTCACACCAATCTCTTTTAAAAGAGACTGTGAGGCTTTATCTCTTACCGTTATTTTTTCTACCTTATTAAAGGCTTTGCGGACAATCCATTTACTTATAGGATGATTGATTGGACCCATACCTTGAGCGTAAACAAATACAGGTTTTTTTAACCATTTTGCTATTTGAATAACGCCCGCATAGTAAGGAATCGTCTTCATCCCTGTTTGGTCTTGCATGAGGCTTCCGCCACCACTGATGAGCCCATCTGCTGTTTTTAGTACTTGTCTGATTTCGTTCATTTTCCAACGATTCACGGCCTTAACACCATATGTTTTTTCAGTGGCCGCTGGATTATTCGATAATACAGTAATGTCTATATCACTTTGACATTTTCTTAAAGCTTGGATAATGGAAAGCAGAATCGCATCATCGCCAACATTATCGAATCCGTAGTAGCCAGACAATACAACATGCATTATGACCACCTCGCGATTGCTTTAGAAATAAAACGGTAACCTATCTTGAAAATTAAGATAAACACTAGTCCTACAACAAAACCAAGTGAAACGCTATAAAGTGTACGTAATGCTGACACAGCAACAGGGATGTGTAAATGTGTAAAGGTATTAACGATAGACAAGAATCCAATAACTCCTGGTACTAGAAGGATACTGCCCCATTTTCGATTAATGCCCATCACATATAGCGCTAAAACAAAGAATGGGAAACCAATTAAAAATTCCTTCGTTCTTGGTCGAACATATAGGATATTTTCAAGCCATTGTCTAAATGCCAATTCTGCATTACTAACAGAACCCGAATTACCAGTTCGACTGATATAGAATAATCCTATTCCTGCAACGACAATTA
>Ga0102589_1005390_pt1 | contig 11233 bp, 16 predicted proteins | sample AraplaMF_Col_mLB_FD_76858 | JGI IMG/M metagenome (GOLD analysis project Ga0102589, IMG submission 76858) | Arabidopsis root microbial communities from the University of North Carolina, USA - plate scrape MF_Col_mLB | ecosystem: Host-associated > Plants > Roots > Endosphere | place: USA... | reverse complement strand
AGTATTAGAGATGGATTATATTTATTAGCTTCTAAGGAAGCAATGGTTTGTCTAGAAACACCAACGCGATCTGCTAATTCTTGTTGTGACCATCTCATTTCAGCTCTTAAAACTGGAATTCGATTGGTTAATGCTCCTTTTCGTTGCATCCCAACACCTCAATTTCCTTATTGTTACATTTATTGTAATGTATTTCATACTTTTTGTAAACTATTTCTTACAAAATGACAAAAAAAGTTTACTAAAGATTTTTTAAAGAAAATATATATGATATAAACTTTTAGTTAAAATAGTCATCGTTATAAAAATAAAAAAGAGACCTTAATTTATAAGGTCTCTACAATTTAGCAAGCTTTTGATCAGCAATAAATTTCATAAGAATACCTGAACCTAAAACATTTAATAATATGCTGCTACCTAAGATAACACCATATAATAATCCAGCTATATGTAATGTTAAAGTTAAAATTAAAAAGATCGTTCCTATACTTAATAGAAGTAATCCTAAGCTTCGATTATCCATCAATTTCATCACCAACAAAAAAAGTAAATACAGTTATATTTTAACACAATACTACTTATCGAAAATCCTTATGAGTGTTTATTTTTTCAAATTAGTGATAAAGTAACCATATAATATAAATTTTGGAGATGCCATCATATGAAACAAATCAGAGGCTTTTTTAAGCACCACCCTAAATTATCTTACTTGGGTGATTTAATCGTAATGTTTTTAGGCGTAATTGTTTTTCCTTTAGTTTTTATGGATAATTTTAAAGGTCTGATTCTAGGTTTTTTAATGGCCCTATTAATTACTAGAATTTTTGAAATGCAATGGAGACCATTAAAATCTATAAGAGAGAGCTAACTATAGCTCTCTTTTCATTTTTACAAATATATAAAGGACGCAGTGTTAGTTAACGTAAAACGTGTTATCGATAGGAAAAAAGCCTCTACAATAAGACTAGCCTTTTTCTTACTTTTCTTGCTTAAAATCCTTTTTTATAGTCCACAACATTTGCTTAAAATCCTCATAAAAAAACATCGTTAAAAAACCTAATATTGTAATACCTGCTGAAAAGGTACCTAAATCTAAAAATAACCCTACAAATACAAGAATGATACCAACTAAAAAACCAGGGTCAGATAAATCCTCGATGTTGTTCTTTTTTTTATCTATTACTATTTTTTTTTGAAAAGAATGGTCACCTTTAATTAATTCATCTAACGTTATATTGTATAAATCGCTCAACTTAATAAGGTTTTCAATATCAGGGTATCCTTTATTATTCTCCCACTTATATACAGCCTGCCTAGATACATTCATCTCTTGAGCTAATTCTTCTCTAGACATGTTTTTTTGTTCTCTTAACTTTTGTAATTGTTCTCCTAATTCCATGTACCATCGCCCCCTCATGTACCACCTTATAACATTTATGGTATAACTACCACAAACGCTTAGTAACACTGTGTAAACCATTGGTTAACAGAGAATAAATTATAGGAATAGCTTCCGAAATCGTACAACATAAACATCAACTTTAAATAATCACAGTTATCGGAAATCAATAATAAAAGACGCTTAGAATATCAATTCTAAGCGCAGGTATCTATATTTGTTTAGAATTCTTAGATTCAGTATTATTTCTCTTTTTCAATTCCATCAGAAGAGCGATAATCCCAATTAATCCACTTGTCGTAAAGAGGTAAGAAGCAAATGGTATTGGTTCATTTATTAATAAACCTCTGATTCCAAAAATGAACAGAATGATATTACTGATTAAACCAATCACAACTCTAATATTTTTGCTAATGTTTTCCCCTCCTTATCGTTGAATACCTATTATATGTACATGAGAATAATTAATTATGAATTTATTCTGTTTAGTATCGTTGTTCTGTTTGTAGTGAAAAGTATATAATTTTGCTTCTTAGTTTTAATGAAAATTCGATCAGTCGTTCCATAGGGAGGCCCTATACGGATTGCATCAGCGTCTTTACCTCCATACGTATTGTCTTCTGTAACTTCAATAATATCTTCTAGTGGAATATTAAATTTAGCAAGTTGCCATTTTATAATTAATTCTTTTTCTGTTTTCTTTACATCGATCCCCACTGTAAACATATTAAACATCCCCTTTTTTCCTTATAATTACATTTTAACATAATATAAGGATAGGGAAATGAATGAATATCGTATACAAAGGTAGTTAACACAATGGATTTTCTAGATACCCTTTTGTTATTTATTGGTTATTTTGTTATATTATTTAATAGTTGCAAATAATGAAGGGGGACGAAGAATGAGTATACTAATAGTAAGTATTATCATTATTTTATCGATCATTGCGGACTATTTTATTTTCGACTATGACGATAAAAGATGGGGCTGGCTAAAAGGACGTTCTAAACGTTTAAGAATAGGAATTATTAGTTGCTACTTAGTTATGTCGTTTATTATTTATTTTGCTCTAAGTCTTAAATATATTTCGTAAGGTTTAGAACTCTTTTTATAAGGTGAAAAAATTAAAATTAAACGGGAGGTAAATACTTTGTTAACCTTTATAGCAGGGTTGTCTCTTGTATGGGGAATTATTATTTTCTACTCATCTCTATTTAAAATGAAAAAGAATGATTACAAGAGTGAAAGCCCTATTGGAGTAAGTGGTTATATTGAGCTTGAAGTTTTAATTAAATTATGGAACAAGTTTCCAATGAGTATAGCAAAAACATTAACCATTCTAACAGGTTGTTCTTTTATAACCTTTGGAACACTAGCCCTGTATACGATATACAAAGTTAGTTAACATAAGCAACATTCTAGGTAACCTGTATCTTGTAAAAAGTAAGCAGACTCATTGAGACATAACTGTTCAATGAGTCTGCTTATTTACATCTCTTCTAATTTCTTTTTTCCTTTCTTTAAAAGTTTAAAGCTTAATCTATTTACATAATCTCCATTATTTACTAACAACGTATACGAATAAAGAATAGGGAGTGTTCGAAGTAGGATATATGAGCTTATAGCAATCATACCTAAACAGAAAGGGTAATAAGGAACCAAATCTCCTGAAACAATGCCCTTTCTTTCAAATAAGAATGGCATTACACCTGCTGCTAATAAACAAAATCCTACTACCACTACAACAGCATACTTCCTTTTAGTATGATTATATTTTAGGGATAATTCCTTTAAATAATGATGATCTAGTAGCAAAGGTTCTTTACTAAGTACCTTATACTGATGGCCTCCTAAAAAAACGGTAGAAACGATAATGCCCACACCAAATGTAGCAATTAAAATAATTAAAAATGTAGAAAGTGCTTTGTTTTGGTCAAACAACCAATAAGGTATGCTCGATAGGATGAGTAAGCTAATCCCTAGGGATACATATTTGTATGCTTTCCCTTGATAGGTTAAAAACCCTTCAGCCATTTCCTTACTGACATAATAGCCTTTTTCACGGGTGCTCTCTTGCACTACTGTATCTTTTAACAAATAATCAATTGAGACTTCAAATATATTTCCTAACATTAAGAGCTTTTCAGTTTCAGGAAAGCCCTGGCCATTTTCCCACTTACTAATTGCCTGTCTCGTTGTATTTACCTTTTCGGATAAATCTTCTTGTGAGAGACCTTTTTCTTTTCTTAATTTAAAAAGTTTTTCACCAAATGTCATATAGTAATGACCTCCTATCTTTCGATAGATTAATCATCTCAAATACAACATTATTTTTCCATCTTATTACAGATGAACATTGTCAACTTATAGTTGCAATCCTGTTATATAGCCCCTTTTATGTAAATTTTTTTAAAAATGACATATAAAAATCTAGTTAACATAAACACGTTATCGGTAGAAATAAAAAACAGACCTTTAGTTAAAGATCTGCTTCTTCTCTTTAGCAAAAATTAAATATGTTCCTACTATAAGCATAATACTCAAACCAATAAAACCTAACCAATATACCCCAGGGTAACTATACGAAACTGTCACATCTCCGGTGTTATCATTCACTGTTGTAGTTGTATAAGGGGTATAAGTCATATTAATAGTTAAGTACGTTAATACAGCTTGAGCAATAAGAAATATCCCTATTGCACGTTTCATGACCTTGCCTCCAGACTCATATATGTTTCTATGTACACTTTAACATAAAGAGACTTACTTATTAATGTTAATTCACATAACCACAATTTTAGGAAATAGAGAAGCCTTAAATAAGTTAATTTAAGGCTTTGCTTGGGTAGGCTACACTTCTATAATCTAAGATGACTAAACTTTGTTTTAGTCACCTTTTTTATCTAATCTAATGTACATAAATGCAAAAAATAATAGCAATGCAATACTAACAGGGAATACAATGTAGGAATTTGTAGACTGGCTTACACTAGATTTTAGGGTGTAACTATAAATGCAATATGTAATTCCAGTAATAGCTATTAATACTTGATATGTTCTTTTCTTGTTAAACATAGGTATATTTCCTTTTTCATTTACTTTTTTTAAAATTTACCCAATTATATCATAAACGTTTTATTAATGAATGACATTGTTTAGAAATAGAATTAACTTAATAAAATAAGAAAAAAGCACCTATTTCTAAAATGCTTGCTTTGTATATCTATTAATATACATCCTCTCATATTGGATAAAAAATTCTTTAGACTAAACATAAATAAAACTCCTTTTAACACACTTAAGAAAGGTTTATGTATTAACAATAGTAAATTTAAGTATAATTCGGTAAAATATTACCTTGGATTGTTCTATGGTACTACAATTTATAATGAAAGGTGGTAAGTGTGTGGGTATGGATAATTTATTTACGCTTGGTCTCATTATTGTTGGTTCCTTAGGAACAATTGGCCATTATGTGTTAGAAAGCGTAAAAGTTAAATCCGGTAACGGTAATGGCTCTAACTTGTATAACGGAGGCTTATTAATCTCAAAAGAAGAGTTAAATAATTTTCTAGGCATCAGAAAAAAGGATGTTCAAGATTTTCTTGATCAATTTGAAAAACAGTTAACTATACATAATTTTAATGGTAAAGAGTATTACAGTACTGATAATATAAGAGAAGTTATTAATGCTAATAAATAAACATAACAAAAAGGTCTTGGACGAGTATCGAGACCTTTTTGTTATATTGTAAACTTAGAATAGTGAAGAATACCAAACAGAAGCTTCGCAGCGTTTTTTCTAGTATGTTCTTAAGGAACTGTTTTAATTCAAGTAATGAGTTCTTCCTTTAAAATAAAACAACTTGGTTAAATCCAAGTGCATACTCCATACAAAGTTAGTTACCATAATGAATTTTATGGGAAAACAAATGTAAAAAAGCCCTTACTTTATAAGTAAGAGCTTTTGTAATGAATTCCTTCTAATTCATTTAACTTTCTATCCAATATTTTACTTAACTCCACCGTGTTATCGTTTATAAGCCCTTCTTTCAAAGCTGTATTTATCATAATTTCTCTGAGACGTTCTATTTCTTCTAATAGTATTTCTGGTGTTACACTTTTATTTCTCATCTTCATAATCACCTAATTAATTTACATGGTCAATATTAATAAATTTCACATTAACTTTTTATAATTTGTGTTTCAACACTGACTTCTTTATAATTCAATGTGCAATTAAAAACCGGTTATTTGGGAAAGAATTTTTATAAGTAACAGTTAACCTTCTTTCTAACAATAGTTTATTGAAGGACTGTAACAATAAATAACTTCGGAAAATATTTTACGTTGTTGTAATTCTTCGTAGGTTGTTCTTGCTTCTACTTCTGTTTCAAACTCCAACATAGTAACGTTATTTTCCTTTGAATAACTATTAATTATAGTAATAACCCACATGAAAAGACCTCCAATGAATAGCTGAATAATATTTTTTAGTAGGTACATGGTCAAGGTATAGAGAAAACTATAAAAAGATTGTGCTTATAATCAATCAAAAATGATATTAATAACCCTAAATAGACTATGGTAGGGAATTCTAGTTACTTAAAAGTATATAAAAATACAAGGAAAAGTATCATAATAGAAGTCATAATACTTAGGATATTCTGCTCTCATAGAAAGGACATGATAAAAGTATGGACTACAGAGACTGGGAAATAGTAAAGCTTCTTTATCAATATAAAAATGTTACTAAAACAGCTCAGGTTTTATTTATGTCGCAGCCTGCTATTACAAGTAGACTAAAACATATAGAAGAAGAGTTCGATGTTCCCTTATTTATTCGAAGCAGAAGGGGTGTCCATTTTACCCCTCAAGGCCAATATCTCGCTGCCTGTGCAGAAGAAGCTCTTAGTCATTATGTACAAGTAAAGGAAAATATAAAAAGCATGAATAACGATTTTACAGGTACATTAAGGCTGGGAGTCTCTAACTTCTATGCTAAGTATAAGCTTCCTGTTATCTTAAAATTATTTCGAGAAGTATATCCACAAGTAGAATTCAATGTTTCGACAGGATGGAGCAGCCAGGTATTTAAGGCAATTTATAATCATGATGTTCATATAGGACTAATTCGAGGGGATTTTCCCTGGAAAGAGCAACATCATTTACTACACGAAGAAAGGATTTGCATAGCTTCGAGAGAAGAAATTAACCTAAAAGACCTTCCTAATCTACCAAGGATAGAGTATAAAACAGATCATATTCTAAGAACGCAAATTGATAATTGGTGGACAGCAAATTATACACAGGGATCGACAGTAAGTATAGAAGTAGACCAAGTTGATACCTGCAAAGAAATGCTAGTAAATGATTTAGGATATGCTATCCTACCTAGTCAAATAATTGATGGAGTTGATGGAATAAACAAGGTCGATTTAATAGATTCTGAAGGAAAGCCTCTTGTACGAAGAACTTGGATGTATTATCATCAGCACTCCTTAGAACTTAATATGGTAAAAGCATTCGTCGAGTTCATGAAAGCTTTTAATTCAAAAGGGAATTAATCATAAGAAACGATTTCTAGGCGAGGCATACAACCAGTACTAGTAAATCGTTTTTTATTATTTTTAATAGCTTAATCAGCATATGATTAATCAGTTGATTATTTGTGAATTTATTCATACTAAAGACTCGTTTTTTTGAAAATGTCATCTAGATATCTTCTTACAGCTTCAGAGTTTCCTGTAATATGCTCCTCCCTATCTTGATCCTTATGTAATTTTGCTAAAGCATTTTTAGCAGTAACTTCTTCTAGAGATTGTGGAACAACTACAACACCATTCATGTCACCAACAATAATATCACCTGGTGAAACTGAAACTCCTCCACAAGAGATAGGAACATTAATTTCTCCCATACCTGATTTCCCACTTGCAGCAACCGTTGTACCTTTACAAAAAACAGGATAATTTAGATTTCTAATACCATCAATATCTCTAACCACGCCATCAATAACCATACCGTTTATTCCTAATGTTTGAGCCATAGAAACAACAAAGTCTCCAGCAACAGCACGATAAGGATCCCCTTTTGCATCAATAACTAAAACATCTCCTGGCTTTGCCTCTCTAATAGCTTTCCAAACTGCTAAATTATCTCCCACAGGCATTTTCACAGTAAAAGCTCTTCCTGACAAACGATATTTACTACTTAAAGGTTTAATGGTCGGATACATATTATTAAGCCCCTGCATAGCATCAGAAATACAAGGCGTTGGAATCTCCTGAAATCCACTTACAATATTTAGCATTTAATTCCCTCCACAATTGTTTTATTAACCGTTTTAAATGTAATATAGGATAGCCAATAAATATAATATAAAAATTAAATTACCAGGTATAATCAAATTTTATAATTAAATCCCTGTCTCATTCTTTATTACATAGATAACAAGTTATTTGAAATTTTTATAGTCAACTATCAGCTTTATTTATTTTTTTAAAATGTAAATTTTCACTATACTTTAGGCAGGGCCATATTGAGAATAAAAAAAGGGAGCAAATAGAAGGCAGGTAAACATTAAGAAAGCTGATTTAATCCAGTAGTGCAATATAAACTATTCAAAAGAAAGAGGTTGATTATTATGTCTCAGTATTCAATAACCTGTGTAGTCTATAGAGGAGGAACAAGCAGAGGGCTTTTTTTTAACAAAAAGGATCTTCCTAACGATAATGAAATTGTCAAAAGGATCTTTATGTCAGGAATCGACTCATATAATCCTTCACAGATTAATGGACTAGGAAGTGGAACGTCTCATAGTAGTAAAGTATGTGTAATTTCTGAAGCGTCAATCGAAGGGGCAGATGTAGATTATACCTTCTATCAAATTGGTATTGATGAAGAAGTAGTGGATGGTAAGGGAACTTGTGGAAATTTAATGGCTGCTGTAGGTGCTTTTGCAGTAGATGAAGGGTATGTGGAGGCTCCTAAAGATGAAAGTTATGTAAATGTTTCTGTATATAATACAAATATTAAAAGAATTCTCCAGATTCAGGTCCCTATAGAAAATGGACAAGCAAAAGTGACAGGAGATTATCATATGCCAGGACTAAATGGGACTGGAGCAAAATTCTCTGTTAGTATTCTTTCTCCTGGTGGAGGTAAGGTGGGACAGACGTTACCTTTAGGTGTTAAATATTCAATCTCTACTAAAAATAAGACTTATGATGTTTCTTTTTTAGATGTAGTAAACCCTTTTGTAATAGTAGCAGCTGAAGATTTAGGAGTTAAAGGAACTGAACTTAATAAGGAAATTTCCCTTAATGATTCACTTTTAGAAGAGCTAGATGACATTAGAGTTAAGATGGCTGTAGCATCAGGAATGGCAAAAACAGTTGATGAAGCTAAACAAACCCCTTCTATACCCAAGATTGCTATTGTAGCTCGACCGCAAGATTACATAACTTCTTCAGGTAAGCTCATAAAAGCAGATGAAGTGGATATGGTGGCAAAAATGTTATCAATGGGGAAATTCCATCGGACTTTTGCAGGAAGTGGTTTGTATTGTATGGGTGCTGCTAGTTTGATACCTGGAACAGTTCCTAATTATTATGCTAGGGAGAGAATAGGTCGAGGGGAGCACATTATTCGCATCGGTCATCCAGAGGGTGTCACGGAAGTAAAGGTGGCATTGACTGCGGACAATAAAGATGTAGATTACGTTGGAATAGATCGAACAGCCAGAAGGATCATTAAGGGTGATTTGTACATCCCTATAGAAGCCAAACAGTAAAGAGAATCCTTACACAAGTGTGAAATAGTCTGCACTAATCCACACTTGTGAATATTTTGTAAACGCTATCATACAAAATTGACTTAAAAAGAATCTCTAAGGAGGAAAGTGAATGTTAACTATACTAGGATTAACCATGATAATGGTGTTTACATATTTTATTATGTCAGGTCGTATGTCTTCCTTTACCGCACTTATAGCTATTCCACTTATTTTCGCTATTATTGGTGGATTTGCCTCAGAAGTCGATGACATGATGCTAGATGGAATTAAGCTTGTGGCTACTTCAGCTGCATTCCTCTTATTTGCCCTTCTGTTTTTTGGGATAATGATAGATGCTGGTATGTTTGATCCTTTAATTAACAAAATATTAAAAATTGTTAAAGGTGATCCACTCAAAGTCGCTATGGGTACATCTATATTAACTCTTTTAGTAGCACTTGATGGAGATGGAACAACAACTTTTATGATTGTTATTTCTGCCATGCTACCTTTATATAAAAAGTTGAATATGAACCCCTTAGTTTTGGCTACTATTTCTATGTTATCCTTTAGTGTAGTTTGTGGTGTAACTCCATGGGGGGGACCTGGTATTCGAGCGTTATCAGTTTTAGGGCTAGAACAGTCTGACTTTTTTATTCCTCTTATTCCCACCTTAATTGGTGGAGCTATATGGGTTATTTTTGTCTCGTTTATTTTAGGAAAAATGGAAAGAAAGAGATTAGGCATTATTGATATTAAAGCAGCCCAGATTACACAATATGCCTTCTCTTTAGAGGTAGTTGCCAATGAAGATGCCTCAATTAAACGACCGAAAATGTTATGGGTGAATATCATCTTAACTTTGTTAGTAATGGGAGTATTAACTTTAGATATTATAAAACCAGCAATTTTATTTTTAATTGCAGTCGTGATAGCTATGTTTATTAACTACCCAACTATCGAACAACAAAAAGATAGAATTAAAGCCCATGGTGGAAATGCCTTAATGGTTTTACTAGTTGTGTTTGCCGGCGGTGCTTTTACTGGAATTTTATCAGGTACGAAAATGATAGATTCAATAGCTGGTAATTTAGTTTCTATTCTTCCAGAATCATGGGGTCACTTCTTTCCTGTGATTATAAGCCTAGTTAGCATTCCTTTTACATTTGTTATGTCAAATGATGCCTTTTATTTTGGCGTAGTTCCTATCTTTGCAAATACTGCTTCTGCCTATGGGATCGAACCAATAGAAATTGTTCGAGCAGCAGTCTTATCACAATCTGCTCACCTTTTGCTCCCACTAGTTCCGTCTACAATTTTACTGACTGGAATGTTAAAGCTTAATATTTCAGAGTATGTACGTTTTGCTTTTAAGTGGTCAGTTCTTACATGTTTAGTTTTAATTTCAATTGCATGGTTAACAGGTGCAATTATGACGTGATAAGCTAAATTTTATATAGATTTTGTAGGGTAAGTAATTAAAAGTATGTGACAATACTAATGAAAAAAACTTAAGTATATTCAAAAACATAGGTATAGACAAATAGATAAGTAAAACACATTTATAAAACAAAACAACCTACTGTACAGAAGCAGTAGGTTGTTCTGTTTTATAAATGTATATAGTCATATACCCCTAGTTAACATAAAACCAATTCTAGGTAGCAAAAAAGCATCTAATCAAAATATTAGATGCTCTTTTTTCTTTCCTGCTTTTTCTTTTTTATTAATAAACCTGCTATGATCATAAACAAACCTAGAATTCCCAGTGTTAAATGAAAAGTATAAAAAATATCTTCTCTCATGTACCCTAAAATAAATTGACCCCCAAATATCATGAGGAATGATATCCCAGGAGCCAATGGGGGGTTTTTTATAATATAATTCTTGAGTTTAATCATTTAAAAGCCCTCACTTTCCTTATAATTACATTTTAACAAAATTCAAGTGTTAGGTTAGGCTTTATAATCTATATACACTAAACAAAATTATTTAACATAATCACCATTACTGGAAACAAATTAATTTTTTCTTAAATCAAAACCAATATTTGT
>Ga0102589_1005387_pt1 | contig 11236 bp, 9 predicted proteins | sample AraplaMF_Col_mLB_FD_76858 | JGI IMG/M metagenome (GOLD analysis project Ga0102589, IMG submission 76858) | Arabidopsis root microbial communities from the University of North Carolina, USA - plate scrape MF_Col_mLB | ecosystem: Host-associated > Plants > Roots > Endosphere | place: USA... | reverse complement strand
TATTATAGGGGCTATAAGTTTACTCTCGAGGAGGTAATGAAGCGTATGAAAACGATTCTTGCGGTTGCTGGTCTCATTTGGGTAATGTCTCACGGTTTTCCGATTTTTGAAGGAGAGCAAATTCGTAGTGCATTAAATAAGGAGTTTAATGATTATCATATTATTGATCGAAAAGATAATGTCGTTACAGTACGTGTGAAAGATTGTTTCCATACAGTTACGGTTGCGAATGGAAACGTTACAAATGAATCAAAAATGTGCGATAAAAGATAAAAGAAAGAAGCTGACTCTGGCGTATCGCTCTAAGTCAGCTTTTTTTTCGTTTTCCGATAAGGAGTTTTTCAAACGCCTCGACAAATACATACATAAGAGTTGCGAGGACGCAAGTGAGCAATACACTGAGCAAGACGAGTGTGAAGTTAAAGACTTGGAATCCATAGCTAATTAAATAGCCAAGTCCTTGTTTAGAAACGAGGAGTTCCCCAAAAATAACACCGACCCATGATAAGCCAACATTCACTTTTAATGTTGAAATAATTGCAGGGAAAGATGAAGGGAGAATAACGTGCGTATAGCATTGCCATTTATTTGCGCCAAATGTGTCCATGACCTTTATATAGTTGGAATCGACTTCTTGGAATGCGCTGTAAATAACGAGAATGGTAATGATGATGGAGATGATTACTCCCATTGCGATAGAAGATGAAATGTTTGGACCAAAAATAACAATGATAATTGGGCCGAGTGCAACTTTTGGCATTGCATTTAGGACAACGAGATAAGGATCAAGTACGCGGGCTAAAAGTGGCATCCACCAAAGGAAGGTAGCAATAATAGCTCCGAGTACAGTTCCGAGAATAAAACCTACTCCGGTTTCCAGTAATGTCGTCCATATGTGAATCCAAAGTGAACCGTCAATCCATTTCGTTAAGAAGAGATCCCAAATGCTCGAAGGGGAGCTAAAGAGTAAAGGATCAATCCACTCCTTTTTACTAGCTATTTCCCATAGTGCAAAAAAGAGGATTAGCAGTAAAAGCTGTAAAGAACGTGCTAACCATGCGCGCCTGCGTTCTTTTTTCCGAAACTGTTCATGTAGTTGTTTTATATTATCCAAGTCGTTCCAACTCCTTCCATATTTCTTGGAAGAGGGATGGGAAGTCATGGTGTTGGCGTGCTTCTAACGGTGATAAGGAACGAATACTTTCTGGGACAATGAACGTTTTTGCAATTTTTCCAGGGTTCGCCTGCAGTAAATAAATACGATCACTCATCGCGATTGCTTCTTCAATATCGTGTGTCACGAGTAGAGATGTTTTTTTATAGTTACGTAATAATGTGAAGACGAGATCTTCTAGTTTTAACTTTGTTTGATAATCGAGTGCGGAAAATGGTTCATCCAGCAATAAAATTTTTGGATCGGTCGCTAACGTTCGAACGAGTGCTGCACGTTGGCGCATACCGCCGGATAGTTCGCGAGGATATTGCTGTTCTATATCATGCAAACCGACTTGTTGCAAAAGTTTTAATGTATGTTCTTTCGTATATTCGTCATAAATCTTCCGAATATGAAGTCCGAGCATAATGTTTTCTTCAATTGTTTTCCATGGAAACAAGTAATCTTGCTGGAGCATATAGCCCATTGATGGGGTCTTAGTTGTAATCGGTTCACCATCTAAAAATACGATACCTTCAATTGGATCAAGTAGCCCTGCGATGATGGAGAGGAGTGTTGTTTTTCCGCAACCACTCGGACCAAGAATAGAAATAAACTCTCCTTCTTCTACTTGTAAACTCATATCTTCAAGAATAAGTTTGGCATTTTCTTTTGCAAAAAAGCAGTGAGAAACGTTACGTATTTGTAAAAAGCTCATACACTTCGCCTCTATTTCTTAATAACGCTTTCGGCAATTTTTGTATTGGCGAGCGTTTCATGTGGAACTTCTTTTTGTAATTCACCAGCTTCTTTCATAATCGTTTGGAGCTGTTTCCATTCAGAAGCATCTAATAATGGATTTGTCGCATAAGAATGTTGTTTTTTGTAGCGCTCAATTACTTTCACTGAAATGTCTTTTGAAGTGTCTTTAAATAGTGGTGAAACAGCATTGGCAATCTCTTCTGGACTATGAGTATCAACCCATTGCTGCGCTTTATATAGTGCGCGCGTGAATTTTTCAGCAGCAGCTTTATCTTTCTTTAAGAAACTTTCTTTTGCCATAAACGTTGTATACGGAACAGTGCCAGATTCAGCTCCAAAAGACGCGACGATATAACCTTTTCCCTCTTTTTCCAGTATACTTGCAGTCGGTTCAAAGAGCTGTACAAATTCTCCCGTACCAGATGAAAAGGCATTTGCAATATTAGCAAACTCAATATTTTGAATTAAGTTTGTATCTTTGTGTGGATCAATGCCATTTTTCTTCAAAACGTATTCTCCAACCATTTGTGGCATGCCGCCTTTACGCTGTCCTAAAAATGTAACGCCTTTTACGTCATTCCAATTAAAAGAATCTAATTTTTTACGAGAAACTAAAAATGTGCCATCTGTTTGTGTAAGTTGGGCAAAATTAATGACAGGATCTTTTGCTCCTTGTTGATGAACATAAATGGACGTTTCTGAACCAACAAGCGCAATATCAATTCCGCCGGATAAAAGGGTGGTCATCGTTTTATCTCCGCCAGCTGTTGTTTGTAAGTCAATATTTAAACCTTCATCTTTAAAAAATCCTTTTTCAATTCCAACATATAATGGTGCGTAGAAAAGAGAGTGGGTAACTTCGCCAACGCGAATTTTTTGATCTTGTTCTTTCGTACTATCCTTTGTACTACTACAAGCAACGAATGTGAAAACAGCTAGTAACATGATGCAAAAAACGGTAATTAATTTTTTCACTATATGACACCTCCTAGAAGTCAATCTACAAGCATAATATGTAGGTAAGTGCCCATATGTGAGTAGAGATAGCAGGAATTTTTTGGATAGTAAAGAAGTACAAATATAAGGGGTGATAAAATGGAGTATGAATACGACGATAGCGTTCATTTGCATCTTGATTATTTCGGAGCTGAAGGTGATATGGAATCGATTGCTTATAAGAGGAAGCATGAAGACGTATGGGATGTATATTTTAATTTCGGAGTATACGGTATCCAGAAAGATGATGTAGAGGCAGGGATGTTTATGGACGAATATGCTGGTTATTACGTTTTTTCTGTACATGCTCGTGATTTGAGCTGGGAATTTGGAAGTGCTCAGTTTGAGGAATGGGTTTTGAAGAACCATATAGTAGAAAAAGCGCTTCAAAAATAGGAGGAATTTCGTGGTTGAATTTCTCATCTTATTGTTTATTTGCGTAACTGGAATTTATATCATGCAAGTGCTCATTTACCGATTCGCAAAGAAAAATATTCATAAATACAAAAGGTTGAAATTGGTTCATATGTGGCTAGATATGACTATGAAAAAGGGTCCGAGATTAGATTTGTTTGATTTTGTACTTATAGTAATTGTAAGTATCATTTGGAAAATATGGATGCTTCCTCTTGTATAGTAAACATACTAATCATCTTATCTTAATAAATAACGAAAAGAACCTGTCATATGACAGGTTCTTTTCTATAATAATAATAGTTTTCCGAAACTTGTGCCGACAAGTAAAACCGCACTTGCAAAAATTATAGTAAAGATTATTTGCTTCTTTTTATAATTAAAAATGGTAATTGCTAAAAAAGAAAAGAGGATAAGGGTATGAGAAAACAATCCAAGTTCTAACGGCTTGTGAGAAATAATTTGAATGAAGAATGGAACATATAGTATGAAATAAATAATGAGGAACATGATTTTTGGAAACGAGATTATATGTGTATTCATATTGTCCCCCTTTTTTCCAATTGTAGCATGTAGTGTTACATGGGAAATCCAATGTATACGACAAATTACGACAAATGGGTTCATACATATTTGTTATTCTATTAAAGGTCATTAGTTGTAATGTATATATAGGAGGATTTTTTAATGTTAAAGAAATTATTATTATTTTTACTTACGGGCTTATGTGTAGTTGTTTTAGCAGCTTGTAAAGATGAAGAGGACAAGCTGAAGGCAACGGAAGAACAGAAAATAGATGAGAAGAAAGTTGAAGAAGATAAGAAGGTAGAAGAGGAAAGTAAACAAGAAGAGCAACAAAAGGCAGCGGAAGAAAAGCGTAAGCAAGAAGAACAAAGAGTAGAAGAAGAGAAACGTAAGCAAGAAGAACAACAAAGAGTAGAAGAAGAGAAACGTAAGCAAGAAGAACAACAAAGAGTAGAAGAAGAAAAACGTAAGCAAGAAGAACAACAAAGGGTAGAAGAAGAGAAACGTAAGCAAGAAGAACAACAAAGGGTAGAAGAAGAGAAACGTAAGCAAGAAGAGCAACAAAGAGTAGAAGAAGAGAAACGTAAGCAAGAAGAGCAAAGACGTGTACAAGAGCAGCAGAAGATTCAGCAACAACAGTCTGCACAACAAGAGAGAACACAGAAACAAGAAAAAACACCACAAGCAACAGGTGGGAAGCCGACAAGATCACAAATTTCGGTCGGTTCCCATGTAGTTATCCAATTAGATAAAGATTATAGTAAAACAGTGAGCGGTGTTGTGAAAGATATTTTAACAAATACTGAAACACATACGTACGGAATTAAAGTTCGATTACAAGATGGACAAATTGGCCGTGTTCAAAGTGTTGGGTAATGCAAAAGAGATTTCCTTTCTTAGGAAATCTCTTTTTTCTATTCGGTATGTACAAGAGGTAACAGATGACATTATACGGAGGGTGTACATGAGAAGACGTTGTGTACATAATATGTTATGTTTATATAAGTAATATTTTATTACGGTGCGGGGTGAAATTAAGAAACAGAAAAGAGGGAATGAATTGAGGTGTAATTTTTCATTTCATCAGCCAAGAAGAAGTATATTAATTTCAGCGATGTTAAGTGGCCTAGTAACCCTATATGTAGTACCCACACTTTTCTTGATTTTAAAATATTTTAGTTTAGATACGATGAAAGATATGTTAAATCAAAAAATTGTCTTAAGTATAATGATAATTTTGATGTGGATTGTACTATTGTATGTTGCGTATTTGAATAAAGATATAGTTAACAAATTTAAACCGATTATTAGGATTTATATTAGAATGTTTTTAGTAGCGCATGTGGTTACTCTGCTTTTTATTTTCACGCAAAATAATATGAATCTCGTAAATACACTGAATTGGATTTACAATTATAACGCACAGTTTATATTTAGTTTAATTGTAATTTATGCGATATATGTTTTGGTGTATAACGTGCTTGGGAAAGTTTTTTTGAGTACTATTTTGACAAGCATTTTGCTAATTATTTTGGCTATTGTAAATCACTTCAAAATTGTTTTTAGGGGAGATCCACTATATCCTTCTGATTTTACACAGATTGGACATATGCAATCTGTTATACCAATGGTAATGGATTACTTTAGTTGGGGTTATATTCTTCTCGTTATTGTAAGTATTGTTGTCTGTATTTTGGCGGGTATGTATGTGAGGAAGTATATTCAAAATGTAAAAGTTCATGCAGGCGTACGAGTTCTATTTATAATAGGATCCGTTTTTATTTTATATGTGTATTGTAATTTTACGAATACGTTTATGAATAAATGGTTTCAAAAGTCAGGTATAGAGTTCGTTTTGTGGGATCAAAATGAAAATTATGCTTCGAATGGTTTTGTGTTAGGCTTTATAAGTAATCTAGATACAACAGTTATTGAAAAGCCAAAAGAGTATTCAAAAGAAAATATGCTTCAAATAGCAAATGACATAAAGAAACAATATGGTAGCAACATAGGGGCGCAGAAACAAAAAGAGAAACCAAATATTATTTTTGTAATGAGTGAATCGTTTTGGGATCCAACGAAATTAACGAATCTTTCCTTTAGTGAAGATCCTTTACCGAATTTACATCAGTATATAGAAAGTTTTCCGGGTGGACAAGCTATTTCGCCGGCATTTGGAGGAAATACTGCGAACGTTGAATTTGAGGCGTTAACAAGTTATTCAATGAGTTTGTTAAAACCTGGATCTATACCATATCAGCAAGTCGTTACAAATAAGATAGAAATTCCATCTATTCCTCGAGCGTTGAAAAAAGAAGGGTATTACACAAGCGCAATTCATTCGTTCGGTCGCTCATTCTTTAAACGTGATGATGTATATAAAGTGTTAGGATTTGATAAGTTTAATGCACAAGATACGATGGAAAATGTAGAAGTTGATGGAGACTATATTAGCGATTTATCTATGAGTAAAGAGATAATAGCTGAATTAGAGAAGCAAAAGAAACCTACTTTTATTCATGCGGTTACAATGCAAAATCATTTTCCATTTACAGAAGGAAGATTTGGCGAAAATCAAATAGAGATTAGTGGTTTAGAAAATGAAGAATCGAAGGCTGAATTGGAGACTTATACAGAAGGCTTAAGACGTTCAGATGAAGCTCTTCAATATTTAATAGAGGAGCTAGATAATTTAGATAGACCTACATTATTAGTATTCTTTGGAGACCATCTCCCATCACTAGGAACAAATAAATCTCTTTATAAAGAGACGGGTTATATAACGAATGAAAAAACGCCAAGTGAACGATTAGCGATGGCGCAAACGCCGTTATTAATGTATGCAAATTTTAATATATCAAATGACAATTTAGGTTTAGTAAGTCCAATTTATTTTTCAAATCTTGTCCTTGATTATGCTGGATTAAATAAGGTACCGTTCTATCAATTTTTATCGAAGTTATATGAAGAAATTCCCGTACTTCGTGACGAATTGAAGATAGGAAAAGACGGAGAAGTAATAAAAAGTTTAACAGCGAAACAAAAAGAAATGTTAAAGCAATATGAGCTTATTCAATATGACTTACTCGTCGGAAAGCAATATAGTAAGGAGATATTATTTAAATAGGCGACAAAAAAGAACTTGTATACGATACAAGTTCTTTTTTCATAGTATTTAACGGGGTAACCAGACAAGCTGGGTTTAGGGAGTATTACTTGTACATTTAGTATAAATTAAAATAGAATTGTTTTATTGATTGATTTGTGAGAAGTGTGTGAATTTTTTATTTAGTTTACGATTGAATAATTTGTTTAACGCGTAAACTCTTTAAGATTTCTAAGAGTTTTTTATTTAGATATATATTAAAATTTCAGAAAAATCAGTTATAATTAAACTGTATGGTAATTTTAAAAAAAGAGGTGGGATATTGAAAAGTTTTTGGGGCGAGAAAATAACAGAATTTATCATTAGTATCGCAGTTATTCTTACTGTGAGCTACGTACCATTCTATTTGTTTCTAGGAAATAAGCTTGATTTTATTACATATTTACAGAGGTTAGCTTCGCCAAAGGATATTGCACATATTGATACAAACACTATGCAGTCAATTCCTTTTTTTGAACGAATTATGGAACCGTATACGTATTCTATGACCATTCTTTTAATTGCTACTTGTTTAACAATTATACTTTCAATTGGTCTTTCATCCGTATACTTATTAGTTTCTTCTAAAATTAAAAAGGGGATTGAGAGTTGTTTAATTTTAATAGAATCAGTTCCAGATTTATTATTAATTTTTAGTTTACAATTATTTGCTGTATGGCTGTATAAACAGACAGGGTATCGCTTCGTTACTATTTATGCGTTTAATGATGAACGTGCCTATTTCTTACCTATTCTTTGTATGACTATCGTTCCAACTCTGCATTTTTTCCGTATTATTGTTTTATTTTTAATGGAAGAGAAGAATAAGCCTTATGTGGAATTTGCTCGTGCAAAAGGGTTTAGTAATAAATATATACTGTATGTGCATTTATTACGTAATATAATGTATCATCTGTTAAATCACTTACAGCCACTGTTCTTGTTCATGATTTCAAGCCTCTTAATGGTAGAAGGTGCCTTTAATATTACAGGGTATATGTCTTTCTTAGTAAGGGCAGGTACTTTAAATCCTTTAACGATGGCATGGTGGATTCTATTATTATTTGTTCCATTCTATATTCTATTTGCTATTATCCATTACCGAGTAAATCGTATTACAGGAGGGGCTTCTCATGATATATAGAAACTTTCGCTCCAAACGTTTTTTGTTTGGTGTCCTGTATTTTGTAGGGATTGTTGTAATTAGTTATCTTATTACGTGGTTTGGTAAGGATTTATATACGAGTAAGACGATATGGATAAGAGATGAGAGTGGGAATGTTGTTGGGGCAGCTCCGTTCAATCCACTTACAGTACCACCGCTCGGTACAGATCGTAACGGTTTGAATTTATTTTTTCAATTATTAGTAGGGGCAAAGTTTACCATTTTATTCGTATTTGGCATATGTGTTGTACAAGTGTTTCTCGGTACGGTATTAGGTGTAATATTAGCTCATACACCATCCATCGTACAAAATTTATTTCAAAAAATATGTAAAGTGTATTTCTTCATTCCGACAGTGCTATGGGCGATTTTGTGGATGTTTCCAATCATGTTGCACAGTGAATTAACTGGATTTAATATGGAGATTATTATAAAGCAATTTACTGTTCTTTATTTTGCGCTACTGCCAGCTGTTATTCTTTATGTGAATCAAGAAATCAATTTATTTATGAAAAATGAGTTTGTTACTACTTCGAAAATATTAGGTGCTTCAAGGTTTCGGATTATTAGAAAGCATATATGGTTGTATTTAAAAGAAATTCTTGTCGTTCTTTTTTTACAGCAGTTTGTTCAATTATTTACGTTATTAATTCATTTAGCGTTTTTTGGGATTTTAATAGGGGGACGAGGTATAGATTATGATACGAGGAAACCATATTCACTTACGAATGAATGGGCGGGGTTAATTGGTCTATACAAAAATGAATTTTTAGCGGCACCATGGATTGTCATTGCACCACTACTATTCTTTACGGTTTCAATATTCGTTTTACATTTAATGATTAAAGGAATAAAGAAAGAGCAAGGTAGAGGCTTATATTCTATGGATAAAAAGACAAAGAATGAGCCATATGAACAAGGAAAGGAAAAGAAAGAAATAGATAAAGCTTTGTTCATTCCGGTATCGTCTAAATCGATAGAAAAAGGTAGTTAAGAAAAAAGAATTTGCTGTAAGGGCAAATTCTTTTTTTATTGTAGCGGGACTATGAATTTAAAAATTTTATAAGTTCCGTATTTAATTCATCTGCTTGATCGATTGGGGAACCGTGGCCACTATTTGTCAGAGCATGTAGTTGCGCATTTTTAATCCGCTTTTGCGTAAGCTCAGCGCTTTTATACGGGATAAGTTGGTCGTGAACACCGTGGAATATTTTTGTTGGGACGTTAATTTTACTTAAGTCCTTCGTTACGTCTTCGTTTGCAGCAGCTTGCAAAATTTTGATGAGAGCATATGAAGCAGACTGCATACCGAGATAAGAAAACCATTCTAACGTAGCGGCTCCTAAGTTTCTATTAAAAAATGATAAAGATACATCATTTAGAAATTTAGGCAAATTTACATGCATTTGATTAATAAGGGTATCTGCTTGTTCTTTCGGTACGCCGTAAGGGGATTGTTGATTTTTTACGAAAGAGGGGGAGACGGCATCGATTAATGCAAGTTTAGAAATATGACGACCGTTATATCGTGACATGTATCGAATAGAAAGAGCACCGCCGACTGAGAAACCAACTAACGTAGCATTTTCTATTTGAAGTGCTTCTAATACAATTGCGATATCGTCAGCTAAACGATCATATGTGTAACCAGTCCATGGTTTATCAGATTGTCCGTTTCCTCGAATGTCCATGGCGACGCAGCGAAACCCATGCTGTGGTAAAACATTGAATTGATATTGAAACATTTGGTGATTCAAAGGCCATCCGTGTACGAAGAAAACAGTTTTACTGTCAGGACCTGGATTCATATCTTGCACAAAAATATGTACATCTTTTTCCACTGTAACGAACATGATATATCCTCCTCATGCGTTTTAATAGGCTCTTTCCCAAAAGCGCTGTTTTGTCATTGCCTGAATAAATTCATTCGCAAGTAGAGTAGGGCTTTGTTCTGTTATCACGCCAGGTTTTTCTTCGATATTTAAAGATTGAATAATGGTAGTTCCATTTTGGAAAGCGCCAATGGGCTTAAAGTGATTATATGATTCTACGACAAATGAACTTGCTTTATTAAGAAAATGTTCATCAAAGTTTCCGCCAATAAGAAGTAGCCCGTCATAAAGAAGCGGTGATCCTGTTAAGAAAGTATCATTCACTTCCCACTGTACATTTTGTGTTCCTTGAACTATACCTAGTCGTTCGGAAATAATTACTGGCTGAAGACCGACTCGTTTGAATTGCTGAAGCATAGATTGTGCGTTTTGCCCGTCATACCCGTTTGCAACAATGACACCTACTCGTAATGTACTGGGACTAAATGTTGTATTCGCCATACTGAGTGCTGGAGATGATTTTGTGACATTTGATTCTTGAACATTCGGTACTGTTGCTCCGACCGCTTCTGCGACTAAAGTAGCCAATTCGGTACTAATATGACCAATCATACTTACGACTTGTTGGCGAACGGATTTACTTTTTACTTTTCCTAATTCAAAGGAGAAGGCTTGCATAATATGGATTTTTTCGATGGGACTCATACTATTCCAAAATAAGCGGGCTTGTGAGAAGTGGTCTTTAAAACTTGCAGCTGTTTCTCTCGTTTTATGTCCGGATATAGTAGAAGGGTATGTAACAAATTCACCCTTTGTTCCGGGGACAGTGTAAGGTGAATTATTAGCTAAGGAGTTATTATGGTAAGCGACTTTCCCTTTATCAATTATATATTTAGAAGCACCATCTCTTTGGTTGTTATGAAATGGGCATATCGGACGATTAATCGGTAATTCTTGATAGTTTGTACCGACGCGCGCCAATTGTGTATCCGTATAGGAAAAGAGCCTACCTTGTAAGAGAGGATCATTTGTAAAATCGATACCACGGACAATGCTTCCAGGATGCAGTGCGACTTGCTCTGTTTCAGCAAATACGTTATCAACGTTCCGATTTAATGTCATTTTTCCGATGATTTTAACAGGGAAGTCTTCTTCCGGCCAAATTTTTGTTGCATCTAATATATCGAAATCGTATTTAAATTCATCCTCTTCTTCTAAAATTTGAATGCCAAGTTCATACTCAG
>Ga0102589_1005386_pt1 | contig 11236 bp, 7 predicted proteins | sample AraplaMF_Col_mLB_FD_76858 | JGI IMG/M metagenome (GOLD analysis project Ga0102589, IMG submission 76858) | Arabidopsis root microbial communities from the University of North Carolina, USA - plate scrape MF_Col_mLB | ecosystem: Host-associated > Plants > Roots > Endosphere | place: USA... | reverse complement strand
CTCTACGATGCGGCGTCGACCATCCTTTCGCAGAAGCTGTCGCAGGTGGAAGGTGTGGGCCAGGTCACGATTGGCGGTGCGTCGCTGCCAGCGGTGCGCGTGTCGCTCAACCCCACGGCGCTGAACAACTACGGTATCTCGCTGGAAGACGTACGCAACACGATTGCCGCGACCAACGCCAATCGTCCGCTCGGCATCCTCGACAACCGCGACCGCGCGTGGCAGGTCTATGCCAACGACCAGGCGATGACGGCGAAGGAGTACATGCCGCTGATCATCCGCTACGCCACGCCGGGCACGTACTCGTCCACCTCGGCCGGTGCGCTGATTGCGAGCACGGCCAACGCCACGGCAGGCGGCAACGTCAGCACCAAGACCGTCAACGGCGTCACCACCACCACGATCACGACGAGCAGCGGTACGCAGACCATCAGCTCTGGCGCCACGGGCGGCAACGTGACCAATCCGGGGCCCAACTCCTTTGCGGTGCCAGTGCGCCTGCAGGACGTGGCCAGCGTGACGGACTCCGTGCAGGACATCCGCAATGCCGGTTCGGCCAACGGCCAGCCTTCGGTGCTGCTGGTGCTGAACCGTTCGCCCGGCGCCAACATCATCGAGACCGTGGACCGCGTCAACGAGATGCTGCCTACGCTGCGCAAGATGATTCCCAGCGCAATCTCGATGGACGTGATGATGGACCGCACGCCCACCATCCGCGCGTCGCTGCGCGAAGTGGAGCACACGCTGATGATCTCGGTGGCACTGGTCATCATGGTCGTGTTCGTGTTCCTGCGTAACGTGCGTGCCACGCTGATTCCGAGCGTGGCGGTGCCGGTGTCGCTGGTCGGTACGTTCTCGATCATGTATCTGTGCGGCTTCTCGCTGAACAACCTCTCGTTGATGGCGCTGACGGTGGCCACCGGCTTTGTGGTGGACGATGCCATCGTGGTACTGGAGAACATCTCGCGCCATATCGAGGAAGGCATGAAACCGATGGCCGCCGCGCTGCGCGGTGCGCGCGAGGTGGGCTTCACGGTGCTGTCGATGAGCTTGTCCCTGATCGCCGTGTTCATTCCGCTGCTGCTGATGGGCGGCATCGTGGGCCGGCTGTTTCAGGAGTTCGCCATCACGCTGTCGGTCGCCATCCTCGTTTCGCTCGTGGTTTCGCTGACCACCACGCCGATGATGTGCGCGCGCCTGCTGCGCTCCCCACACGAAGAGCGTCCGGGCCGCTTCCACCGCTCGACGGAATGCGTGTTCATGTGGTTCCAGGATGGCTATGCGCGCACGCTTGGTGTGGCGCTGCGCCACGGACCCATCGTGTGGATCGTGCTGCTGCTGACCATCGCGCTGAACGTCTATCTCTACATCGTGGTGCCGAAGGGCTTCTTTCCGCAGCAGGACACTGGGCGCGTGATCGGCTTTATCCGCGCGGATCAGGCCACGTCGTTCCAGTTGATGCGCACCAAGCTCGACAACTTCATCAAGATCGTGCAATCCGATCCGGCTGTGGTGAACGTGACCGGCTTCACCGGTGGATCGCAGCGCAATACCGGGCAGATGTTCGTGACGCTGAAGCCGCTCTCAGAACGCAGCGAAACGGCGGACCAGATCATTGCGCGGCTGCGTGTGAAACTGGCGAAGGAGCCCGGTGCGAGCCTGTTCCTGACGCCGGTGCAGGACATCCGCGTCGGCGGTCGGCAGAGCAGTTCGGCGTACCAGTTCACGCTGCAATCCGATGACCTCGAAGTGCTGCGTGCATGGGAGCCCAAGGTGCGCGCGGCCATCTCGAATATCAAGGGACTGGAAGACGTGGATACCGACACCAACGACAAGGGCCTGCAGACATCGGTCATCATCGACCGCGACGCGGCATCGCGGCTCGGCGTGACCGCGCAGCAGGTGGATGCCATCCTCAACGATGCATTCGGCCAGCGGCTGGTCTCCACGATCTACCACCCGCTGAACCAGTACCGCGTGGTGATGGAACTGAGTCAGGAATACCTGCAAGGACCGAACGCGCTCAAGGATATCTACATCATCACGGGCGGCGGGAACCGCGTGCCACTGTCGGCATTCGCACAGGTCACGCCGTCGAGCACGCCGCTTGGTGTGAACCATCAGGGACAGTTCGCCGCATCGACGATCTCGTTCAACCTCGCCGAAGGCTTCTCGCTCTCCGAAGCCACCGACGCGATCAAGCTGGCGATGGCAAAGATCGGCGCGCCTGAAACGTTGCAGGCCAACTTCCAGGGTGGCGCCAAGGCGTTCCAGGATTCGCTCAAGAGCCAGCCGCTGCTGATCCTGGCCGCGATCATCACGATCTATATCGTGCTGGGCGTGCTGTACGAAAGCTATGTACATCCGCTGACGATTCTCTCCACGCTGCCATCGGCGGGTGTGGGCGCGCTGCTCGCGTTGCTGCTGTTCAAGACCGAGTTCAGCATCATCGCGCTGATCGGGGTGATCCTGCTGATCGGTATCGTCAAGAAGAACGCGATCATGATGATCGACTTCGCCATCGATGCCGAGCGACGCGAAGGCTTGTCGCCGCGCGATGCCATCTATCGCGCATGCCTGCTGCGCTTCCGCCCGATCATGATGACCACGGCTGCTGCACTGCTCGGCGCGATTCCGCTGGCCATCGGTCGTGGCGACGGCGCAGAACTGCGCGCGCCGCTTGGTATCTCGATTGTGGGTGGGCTCGTGGTCAGCCAGTTGCTGACGCTCTACACGACACCCGTGGTCTACCTGACGCTGGATCGCTGGCGTCTGAAAGTCAACGCCTGGCGTGCCCGACGCCAGCGCGGCGATGGCGATAGCGCCACGCCGCACCTCGAACACTGATGAGGGCATTTGCCATGTATCGCCGCCATTTTTCGATTTCAGTTGTCGCCCTGGCCTGCGCCCTGCTGGCCGGCTGCGCAGTGGGCCCCGACTATCGTCGCCCCGATGCGCCCGTCCCCAAGGCATTCAAGGAAGCCACGGATGCCATGCCCGTCTGGACCGGCGACTGGAAGACTGCCGAGCCGCAGGACATGATGTCGCGCCCCGACTGGTGGCGCGCGTTCGACGATCCCGTGCTCGACGGGCTGATGTCGCAAGTGCAGGTCTCCAACCAGAACATCAAGGCCGCCGAAGCGGTCTATCGACAGGCCACGGCATCGCTGGCTGCTGCGCGCGCAGGCTACTTCCCGACGGTGGGTGCCAGCGCGGGCCTCTCGCGTGGCGCATCGAGTTCGGCTGGCCGCGTCACCAACGGCCAGAGCGCGACGCTCTCCGCATCGTGGGAAATCGACGTGTGGGGCCGCATCCGTCGCCAGGTGGAGAGCGCCGAAGCCGGCGCACAAGCCAGTGAAGCGGACCTTGCCTCGACGCTGCTATCGACACAGGCCACGCTCGCGCAAAGCTACTTCCTGCTCCGCGTGGCCGATGCACAGCGCGCGTTGCTCCAGCGCACGGTGGCCGACTACCAGAAGTCCCTGCAACTGGTGCAGAACCAGTACAACGCGGGCACTGCACAACGCTCCGATGTGCTGCAATCCGAGACGCAACTGAAATCCGCACAGGCGCAACTGATCGATATCCAGATCACGCGCGCGCAGTACGAGCACGCGGTGGCAGTACTCGTCGGCAAGCCGCCAGCGGATCTGGGCATAGCCGTCGCCGAAGCAGACGTCACGCTGCCGCGCGTGCCAGTGGCCGTGCCCTCCACACTGCTGGAACGTCGCCCCGACATCGGCGCTGCAGAGCGCCGCATGGCATCGGCCAATGCCGATATCGGCGTCGCGCAAGCCGCGTACTACCCCACGCTGTCGCTGTCCGCGTCGGGCGGACTCACCGCCAGCACGCTCGCGCGCTGGCTCTCTCTGCCGGACCGCATCTGGTCAGTGGGCGCCGGACTCGCCGGCACCGTCTTCGACGGCGGCCTGCGCAGTGCCGCCAAGGCGCAAGCCGTGGCCGCATACGATCAGACCGTCGCCAATTATCGCCAGACCGTACTCACCGCTTTCCAGGAAGTTGAAGACAACCTCGCCGCCACGCGTCTGCTCGAAGAGGAAGCCACTGTCCAGAACGATGCACTGCGCTCGGCGCGCGAAGCCCTCTCGCTCGTCAACAACCGCTACAAGGCGGGCACGGCAGGACTGCTCGACGTACTGACCGCACAGACCGCCGCCTACACGGCCGAGCGCACGGCGCTATCGATCACCGGCCGCCAGTACACGGCAGCGGTGACGTTGATCAAGGCGTTGGGGGGTGGGTGGCATGGGGTGGATATGGGGGAGCAAGGTCGTACTACCGCTCCGGCACTGGCAACGCCTGCTGGCTGACCCGTTCCTTGAGCCAGGTCGCCGCCTTCCCCAACGGGCGCTGTTTGTGCCAGATCAGTTCGAGCGGTACGGGCCAGTCCTGATCCTGGAAGGCCAGCTTCGGCGAGACGAGTCCGGCGGCGGCTGGCGAGTTGGCCACGACGTGCCATGGCACGAAGGCCCAGCCCAGGCCGCGCTTGACCAGTTCGACGATGACCCATTGGCTTTCCACCCACCAGACTTCGGCTGCCACGCGCAGGCGTTTTTTTTCCTCGCTGTCGCTGCGGGTGGCGACCATCAGTTGCCGATAGCGTTTCAGGTCTTCGAAATCGACGCGCGCCTGTCCGGCCAGAGGATGGTCGGGCGCGCAGACGATGGGGAGCGGCACCCATCCCAGTGCATGGAAGCCAAGTTCGGGGGGAAGGATTTCCTGGCGCCACATGATGCCGATGTCGGCGCACTGACTCAGCACGAGGCGGCTCACGTCCTCCATTAGCGGGAACAGCAGTTCCAGTTCGACGGACGGAAAGCGTCGAGAAAATTCCTCGAGCATTCCGCCCAGCGTTTCCTCGGGATACAACTCGTCCACAGCGAGCGTGAGGCGCGACTCCACACCTTCGCCCAAGCTCTTGGCCACGCCCCGGAAATGTTCGCAGCGCTCCAGGATCACGCGCGCCTCAACAAGCAGCCGCTCACCGGCGGGTGTCAGCACCGGGTAACGGCCGGTACGGTCGAACAGCGTGGTATCGAGGTCGATTTCGAGATTGGCCACGGCGGCACTGACCACCGACTGGGCCTTGCCTATGTGGCGCGCGGCGGCGGAAAACGAGCCGGTTTCGGCGGCGGCGGCGAATGCCTGGAGTTGATCGATCGAGAGGCTCATGGGGTGCGTCCTATGTGGCGATTCCGCCTATCCATCGGAAATTCAGATACTACCTAACTTGTGATTGCCGGTGTGGCCGATAGAATGCCACCCATCGCCGCGATCTTGCGGAAAGCTTTGCCCCAATTCAGGAGGTTTTATGCGCACCACAGCAGACCGTATCCGTCACACGATCGGTTTCGAGGTGATTGGCTTGATCACGTTCGCCCCGCTGGCGAGCCTGGTCTTCGGCTACGAGTTGCACCAGATGGGCATCGTCGGCGCGGTGGCCGCGTTGATCGCCGCCACCTGGAACTTCATCTACAACATCATGTTCGACCGCGCGATGCTGCGGTTCACTGGCCAGCTCAAGAAAAGCGCAATGGTTCGCGTGCTGCACGCCATCCTGTTCGAGGGTGGCCTGCTGATCGTGTTCCTGCCGTCGGTGGCGTGGTACCTCGGTATCGGCCTGTGGGACGCCTTCATCATGGACATCGCCGTGGCCGGCTATTACATGGTCTACGCGTTCTTCTACAACTGGGCGTACGACGCGGTCTTCCCGATCCCGAATGCCACGCCGATCAAGTCATCGGCCACGCAGGATTGCCAGGCCGCCAACTGAGTTCGACCCGGCCACGCGGCGCGTGGTCGACCTCCCATCTGAAAAGCGGCCCGAAACGGCCGCTTCACGTCATCCGCGAGGCATGGGGCATGCGTTAACATGCTCGCCATGCCCAAGTCTTCCCCCCGTACCCCATCTTTCTCCAGCCGCCTGTCGTCCGTCATCGTCGTCGGCGTGCTGTCGGTCTTCGGCTTCTCCGCCGTCCAGGCTGCCCCTGCCGCCAAAGCCAAACCTGCAAAGACGTCGAAGGCTGCGAAAGCGTCGAAGGCCGCCAAGGTGGCCGGCGCCACCGGCGCTGCAGCTATTGCCACGCGCGCCGCTGCCGAAGCCCATGATCCGGCCGCTTCCCGGACCGGATTGCCGGCCACCGTGACAACGGCCCTGCGCCGCGCGCACGTGCCGCTATCGGCCACCAGTTTCTATGTGGTCAAGCTGGGTGCACCGCAGGCGCGCGTGAGCTGGAACGCCGAGACGCCGATGAACCCGGCCTCGACGATGAAGGTGGTCACCACGTTCGCGGGCCTGCAACTGCTGGGCCCCGACTACCGCTGGCAGACCTCGCTCTACGCGGACGGCCAGCCCGGCCCCGATGGCATCGTCAACGGCAACGTCTACCTGCGCGGCAGCGGCGATCCCAAGCTCGTGCCCGAAGAGATGGCCAAGCTCGTGGCCAAGGCGCGTTCCACAGGCGCCACGGCTATCAATGGCGACATCGTGCTGGACCGCAGCTACTTTGCCGATGGCCTGAACGGCGGCGACTACTCGATCGACGGCGAGACGCAGCGTGCCTACAACGTGAACCCGGACGCACTGCTCTACGCGTTCAAGACGCTCTCGTTCACGATCACGCCCGACGCAGCCAATCGCAGTGTCGGCGTGGCCGTCACGCCCGCCCTGGCGCAGTTGCGCGTGGATAACCGCCTGACGCTGGCCAACGGCCGCTGCGGCGACTGGAAGTCACGCGCCACGCCGAGCATCATGCCGCAGCCCGATGGCACCATCGTCGCGTCGTTCGATGGCACCTACTCGGCCGATTGCGGCGAGCACATCGTCAACCTGGCTACGCTGAGTCACAGCGATTTCATCTGGGGCGGCTTCGTGGCCGAATGGCAGGCTGCAGGCGGCAGATTCCAGCGTCCGCCTGGCCTGCGCAGCGGCGCGGTGCCGCGCGGCGCGTTCCTGCTGGCGCGACACTATGGCCAGCCGCTGTCCGACATCGTGCGCGATATCAACAAGTTCTCGAACAACGTGATGGCGCGCCAACTGTTCCTGACCGTCGGCGCCGAGATCGATCGCAACGGCCCGGCCAGCACCGACAAGTCGGCACGCGTGATCAAGCGCTGGCTGACACGCCAGGGACTCGACATGCCGGGACTGGTGCTGGAAAACGGTTCGGGATTGTCGCGCGAGGAACGCATCAGTGCGTATGACATGGCGCGCCTGCTGCAACAGGCGGTGGCCAGCAATGTCGGCCCTGCCCTGCTCGATTCGCTGCCGATCCTTGGCGTGGACGGCACGCTGCGCAATCGCCTGACGCGCGCGAATGCGGCTGGCAATGCGTATCTGAAGACGGGGACGCTGGCCGATGTCCGTGCGCTGGCTGGGTATGTGGATGCGCTCAACGGCGAGCGCTTTGTGGTGGTGGCGTATATCAACCACGCGAACGCATCGGCCGCGCAGGAAGCGCACGATGCGTTGATGCAGTGGGTGTACAAGGGAGCGCAGTAAATTACCGGCCTCCGGTTTTCTCCCCTCTCCCGCATGCGGGAGAGGGGCTGGGGGTGAGGGCCGGCGGCTCGTTCAACGACAAGTCGCAATTTGAACCGCTATACCCTCACTCCCAACCCCTCTCCCACTTCGCGGGAGAGGGGAGCAAACCAGTCGGGTTCGTGGATGCTACCGATCCTCAAACGCCGCCGCCGCCCTTCCCAATCTATCCCTCACGCCATCCCACTCATGGGACCCCGGCACCGGCTCGAACACCAGCCGTTGAAAACCTTCCTTGTCCAGGCGACGCAGCAGGCCGTAGAGCGCCTGCGCATAGGCGTCCGGCGTGGTCGGTGCCTGCACGAATACGCAGCGCGTATCGATGCTCGCCGGTGAGCGCGCAACGAACGCCAGGCGGCCATCGGCAGGCAGCGCATCCAGATAAGACGGCAATACCTCTGCGGTAGCCAGCGTCAGCGTGGTGCGCGGTGCGTAGTGCGCCTTCAACGTGCCCGAGGCGCGCGGCGCGGCGGCATCGGGAGGCAGCGGCGGTGTGCCGAGCACGTCCGCCATCATCTGTGCCGTGATCGCACCCGGTCGCAACAGCACCGGACCCATCGTATCGAGTCGCGACAGATCGACGATCGACGATTCGATGCCGATGTCCACGTTGTCGCCTTCCAGCACATACACCGCACCACCAAACTCATCGCGCACATGCTCGGCCGTGGTCGGGCTGACCTGGCCGAACTTGTTGGCCGAGGGCGCAGCGATACCGCCACGGCCGCGCTTGAAGCGACCCAGCAGCGCCTGCGCCACGGGATGCGACGGGCAACGCAATCCGATGCTGTCCTGCCCCCCAGCCACGGCAGCGGGAATATGCGCGGCCCGCTTGAGGATGATCGTCAGCGGGCCGGGCCAGAAGGCGTCGATCAGTGCGCGGGCGGCGTCGGGGACGTCGTCAGTCCAATAGCCGATGTCCGCGCCATCCACCACATGCACGATCACAGGATGGTTCGATGGCCGGCCCTTGGCGGCGAAGATGCGCGCCACGGCCTCGGGACTCTCGGCGTCGGCACCGAGCCCGTAGACGGTCTCGGTCGGGAACGCCACGAGTTGGCCATCTTCGAGCAAGCGAACAGCTTCTTCAAGCTCGGCGGCGGTGGGCATGCGTGAAGACATCAGAAAAACCTTACAGCGGGATATGCAGCGCCTTGGCGGCCGTGTCGAATGCCTCGGCAGCTTCGTCGGCGTGCTCGCCCACGCAGTTCACGTGACCCATCTTGCGCGATGGCCGCGCATCGTTCTTGCCGTACAAGTGCAGCTTGGCGCCAGCCGTGCCCATCACCTCGTCCCAGGCCGGCGTGCGTTCCAGGCCGAACTCGAACCAGCAATCGCCCAGCAGGTTAAGCATCTTGCCCGCCGAGTGCTGGCGCGTGCTGCCCAGCGGCAGGCGGGCCATGGCACGCACCTGCTGCTCGAACTGGCTCGTCTCGCACGCATCCATCGTGATGTGACCGGAGTTGTGCGGACGCGGCGCCATCTCGTTGGCCACGAGCGTGCCATCGGTCAGCACAAAGAACTCGATGCAAAGCACACCGACGTAGCCCATCTCCGACGTGATCGTCGCCGCCGCCGCGCGGGCGCGCGTGGCGATGTCATCGGACACGCTGCTCGACGGCATCGTCGTGGAAAACAGGATGCCATCGCGATGCACGTTCTCGGCCAGCGGCCACGTGGCCGTGGTGCCATCGGCGGCGCGCGCCGCCAATACGGAAACTTCATAGGCCAGCGGCAGCATCTGCTCCAGCACGCACGGCACGTGCTGCATGGCCTTCCATGCGGCGCGCACATCCTCGCGCGTCTTCACGCGGGCCTGGCCCTTGCCGTCGTAGCCCATGCGCGCGGTCTTGAGGATGCCAGGCAGCACGATGTCGGGCACGTTGTCCACATCGGCATCGTGCTGGATCACCCAGTGCGGCGCCGCCGGCACGCCAGTGCGTTCGGCGCACGACGCGAAGAACTTCTTCTCGCCGATGCGGTTCTGCGCGATCGACACGCAGTAGCCGCGCGGCGCCACGAACACGCCTGCCTGCTCCAGGCGGTCCAGCGAGATCGACGGCACGTTCTCGAATTCGGTACTCACCGCCGCACACAGCTTCGCCATCTCGGCCAGCGCAGCCTCGTCGGTGTAGGTCGCGCAGATATGGCGATCCGCCACGTTGCCGGCCGGGCTGTCCTGATCGGGATCGAGCACGCAGACGCGATAGCCCATCGACTGCGCCGCATGCGTGAACATGCGACCGAGCTGGCCGCCGCCGAGCATGCCGAGCCAGGCGCCAGGCAGGATCGGCGAGTTCGGGGTATCGACGCCAAACTCGGCGCGCGATTCCTCGGTATGCGCTTCGGACAGGTAGGGATGGATATCGGTCGGCATGGCTCAGGCTTCTCTGACTACGGAGGTGTCGCGGACGGCCGGCAGCCGACCGTCCACAGGTTCAGCAAAGGTTCAAACAGGCAGCTTCATCGCCCGTGCGGCTTCGGTCTGCTTCGCGCGGAATGCCTCCAGCGCGCTGGCCAGCGCGTCGTCGGTGGTGGCCAGCGTGGCGATCGCGTGCAGCGCCGCATTGGCAGCACCGGCTTCGCCAATCGCGAACGTGGCAACCGGCACGCCCTTGGGCATCTGCACGATCGACAGCAGCGAATCCTCGCCACGCAGATACTTCGACGGCACCGGCACGCCGAACACCGGCACGATGGTCTTGGCGGCGATCATGCCCGGCAGGTGCGCAGCACCGCCGGCACCGGCGATGATCGCGCGGATGCCACGGCTGCGCGCCGACTCGGCGTACGCGAACATGTCGTCGGCCATGCGGTGCGCGGACACCACCTGGGCTTCGAATGCCACGTTGAAATCCTTGAGCATGGCCACGGCGTGCTGCATCACGTCCCAATCGGAACTGCTGCCCATCACCACGCCCACCACGGGCTTTGCTGCTTCAGTCATTTCTCATCCAATCCGTGTGTCTTACAGCAGTGCCTCGCCGGTCAGGCGGGTCAGCGCTTCCTTGTACTTGTCGGCGGTCTTCTGCACCACGTCGTCCGGCAGTTGCGGCGCCGGCGCGGTCTTCGGCCACGGCTTGCCGTCGATGCGCACGGCTTCCAGCCAGTCACGCACGAACTGCTTGTCGAAGGACGGCGGGTTGGTGCCCACCTGGTACGAATCCGCTGGCCAGAAACGCGACGAATCGGCGGTCAGCACTTCATCCATCAGCGTCAGCGTGCCGTCTTCATCCAGGCCGAACTCGAACTTGGTATCGGCAATGATGATGCCGCGCGTGGCGGCGTACTCGGCTGCTTCCTTGTACAGGCGGATCGAGATGTCGCGCATCTGTGCGGCCAGCTCCTTGCCAATGCGCTGCTCGGTTTCCTCGAACGAGATGTTCTCGTCGTGCTCGCCCAGGTCCGCCTTGGCCGCTGGCGTGAAAATCGGCTCGGGCAGCTTCTGCGAGTTCTGCAGACCGGCCGGCAGCGCGATGCCGCACACCTTGCCCGTGGCCTGGTAGTCCTTCCAGCCGCTACCGGCCAGATAGCCGCGCACCACTGCTTCCACCAGGATCGGCTTCAGGCGCTTGACCACCACGGCGCGACCCTTCACCTGGGCGACTTCATCGGGCGACACCACGCTCTCGGCGGTCACGCCGGTCTCGTGATTCGGAACGATGTGCGCGAGCT
>Ga0102589_1005382_pt1 | contig 11250 bp, 12 predicted proteins | sample AraplaMF_Col_mLB_FD_76858 | JGI IMG/M metagenome (GOLD analysis project Ga0102589, IMG submission 76858) | Arabidopsis root microbial communities from the University of North Carolina, USA - plate scrape MF_Col_mLB | ecosystem: Host-associated > Plants > Roots > Endosphere | place: USA... | reverse complement strand
GGCGTTCCGCATCTTGCCGTGAACCGCAGCACGGAAAACGCCGAGTTCCTCGCTGCCCGCAACGACCCCGCAGCGAACGAGAGTGTCGTGCTGATGCCGGAACTTGACGACATCGTACCCTAATCAGGCTCAGAGGTGCGCTATGGCGATCATCGAACAACGTCTGGCCGCTATGGGTCTGGAACTGCCCGAGCCTCTGAAAGTTCGCGAGGGGCTGCGTATGCCTTTCGCCTGGGTCCGGGTGCGCGGCAACCGCGCCGACATATCGGGTCACGTCGCGTGCAGCCGGGATGGGACATTGGCGAAACCCCTCGGCAAGGTCGGGACCGAGGTTTCGCCTGAGCAGGGTTACGCGTCAGCGCGGCTCGTTGCCCTGGCTCATCTCGCGAGCCTCAAGCGGGCAGTCGGAAACCTCGATCGGGTTACGGCGTGGCTGCGCGTCTTCGCCATGGTGAATGTTGCTCCGGGTTTCAATGAGACCCCGCTGGTCACAAACGGTTATTCCGATTTGATACTGGAGCTGTACGGCCCTGACGTTGGCGCCCACGCCCGCTCGTCCATCGGCATGGCCATCCCTTTGAATGCGCCTGTAAACTGCGAAGCGGAAGTGGAAATTGACGGGTGACCCCTTAGGGTCGGTTCACGACCTTTGCGGGGTGCGGCGCGAATGACGTTCATGGCGCAACCGCGACCTCCAGCTGTCGTCGCCGCCAACGTCTGCTTTTCGGACGGGGCAAAGCTGTTCTCCACGACCGATATGGTTTAGTGTTTCGGGTGCCGTCAGGCATACGAAAGCCTCCCATGCAGGAACCCGCGGGTCCGCAAGGGCCGGAAGGAGGCAGGAGGTGTCCCTCCTTGCGTCAACGCATTTGCTGCCTCGCCACTACGTTGAGTCGCGTGGTTGTTGTGCGCACAAAGAAAAACCGGCTGCGCGGGACGCCGCCGGTTTCGTGAATTCAGGTTGCGGCAGTTCAGTTGTTGCCGAAGGCCGTCTGCAGCAGGCTCAGCTGAGCCTGTACGCTGTTCTGGTTGTCGGGAACGATCGGGGCTTCCGCCGGACGGTAGATTTCGCGATCGAGCAGGGCGACACGATTCTGCAGGCGCAACGAGCGTTCGATCAGGTCGCGGAAGGATTCCGGCAGATCGCCCCAGCCCGGCGCATTGCGGTCGACGTTGAAGCCGTCGAGGCGAACCTTGTTCTTCTCGGCCAGAACCTGATCGCGCGACATCTCGCCATTGTTGACGGCGCGCTGCAGCAGTAGCCAGGAGGCCATCTGCATCAGGCGGGTGGTCAGGCGCATCGATTCAGCGGCATAGAGGACGGATGCCATGCGCGGCAGAACCTTGGAGGCAGCGCGGCCCTGGCCATCGAGATAGGCGGCGGTTTCTTCAACCAGCGACATGCCTTCCGAATATAGTGTCTTGAACTGCGAGGATGCGGCAGCGCGACCTGCAAAACTGATCGTGTTCAATCCAAGCTCTGACATTTAAACAGTCCCTGTTGCACGCATCTACTTATGGTCAGGTAACGCCAGTCGAAGGGAAAAAGTTTCCTCGGCCAGTCTTTATGCCTTTAAGATGGTAGCTTTAGCCGAATTGCGCAAGGCGTTTCTTAAGAAAGGGTTAACTTCCACAGTTTCATGGAAATGGTCCCCAGCGCAATAAAAAAAGAAGAGCCGCAAAAGCGGCTCTCAAGGTAAAACAGGGAGAAAAATCAGACCAATTCACCGCATGGAAAACTGTCTGAGATCCAGAGAAGAACTGGATGAGTACAGTAATACCTTATAAAGCTTAATGGCCGCTTAAACCTGTCTCGGATTAACACTCTTCGGTCGTTAGCTTTCTGCAATAGTCAGCCGACGAATTACGAGCGGAAGAGGCTCTCCGCCGCTGATCTTGTCGATGTCTTGCTGGCAGCTTCCGCCTCGAGTCTTACGATTTCCGCCTTGAGCAGCTCCACGCGCGCTCTCAACTCGTCGACCGATAGGGTGGAGAGGTCGGCCCCGATCTCGTGGGCAACCTTCTTCTGCGGCCGGTCATCGTCGATGAAGCTCATATGCTATCCTCCCTTGTATGCCTCAGCTATATTTTAGGGCAGGATCGCCGGTTTCGGGAGTCTTGCCGGTTCCGCGGTCGGCAAGCGACATGCTTTCGGGCGTCAGCGTCTGCGATGTAGCCGTCGGAATGGTGGTAAAGGCGTCGCGATCGCCGGCGGGAACGGCGGCGCGCATGCGGCTGCGGATGATGGCATAGGCGGTGATCAACACATGGGCGATTGCCGTCACCAGGAAGAGGGCGTGCGGATTGATCATCGACATGACGGGGCCGCCGATGGTCGGGCCGATGATGGTGCCGATGCCGTAGAGGAGCAACAAGCCGCCCGAAACCTTTACGAAATCCTCTGCCGAGGCAAAGTCGTTGGCGTGCGCAACCGCGATCGGATAGAGGGTGTTGGCAACGGCGCCGTAAAGGACGACGAGGCCGATGATGAAGGCCGGTGACGATGGTTGCAGGATGGCGATCAACAGGCCGGCGAAGGCCGCGATGGCCGACATGGCTGCCAGCACATAGCGCCGGTCGATGCGGTCGGAAAGCCGCCCTGCCGGCAGCTGCATCACGGCGCCCGCGAAGATGGTGGAGCTCATCATGATGGCGATGCTGGTGTCGGACAGGCCGGAGCCTGCGCCGAAGACAGCGCCCAGCGTTCCGTATGCGCCGTTGGCGATGCCGACGAGGAGAATGCCAAGGCAGGAGACCGGGGAGTTGCGGTAAAGGGCCGGAAGATCCAGTTTCACGGCCTTCAGCGGCTGCGGCGAGGCTGCGGTCGAGAGCGTCGTCGGCAGCATCGCGATGCAGTAGAAGATGCCGCAGACCATGAACAGGACAGGCGTGCGAACATCCTCGAGCGGGATCATCATCTGACCCGCCACGACGCCGAAGAGCGTGATGGCGATATACAGCGAGAAGATTGCGCCGCGGCTCTCGTTTGTGGCGCGCTCGTTCAGCCAGCTCTCGATGATCATCGAGGTGCCGGCGGTCGCAAAACCGGTGACGGCGCGCAGCAGCACCCACCAGACGGGGTGGATGATAATGCCGCTGACCAGGGCGATGATCGCGATAATCGCAATGAAGCCGGAGAAGGCACGGACATGGCCAACGCGGCGCACCAATTTCGGCGCGACGAGGCAACCGATGACGAAGCCGGCAGCCCAGGACGTGCCGAGCAGGCCGAGCGTGGTTGTCGCGTAGCCTTCCAGGTTGCCGCGAACCGGAAGCAGGATGCCCTGCAACCCATTGCCCATGAAGAGAAACAGCGTCCCGAAGAGAAGCGAGGCGACGGACAGCAGATTTCTTTTCATATAGCCAGACTCTATGCGTTGATTGCAAAGACAGATGGCAACACGGAGTGTCGCCCAGCCTCGAGATGATTGATTGTGCCCCCAAATGCCTTTACGGCATGAATAAATGCAGTCGTGACGTGAAAAAATGTCCGTCCTGTGACATTCAGAAGAGATGGAAAAATAAAGACATGACCAAGCTGATCGCTCTGCTGCTCATCCTGGCGATGGCGATTCAGCTGATCAAGCCGCTCGGCGTTCCCGGGCTGCGTCGGCGCATGGATTTCTGGAAGATCGCGCTGATCGCCTTCGCGATCTGGGCGGTGGCCCTGATCGGCCGCGATCTGTTCGTCTAGTACGAGATTTCGCCGCGCATGACCGGCGCGCAGCCGCCCGAGATCGTCACGTCGGTAACAGTGCCGTCCTTCTTGACAACGTCGATACGGATGATGCTGCGGCGCCCCATCTCGACGCCTTGCTCGATCCTCAGTGAGACGTTCATGTTTGCCTCAGGCTCCAGCGACACGAGGTACGCGCCGAGTGCTGCCGAGGCACTGCCAGTTGCCGGATCTTCCGGCACGTTGTCGAGCGGCGCAAACATCCGTGCGCGGATCACCCATGGCTCTTCCTGGGAGCGGACATAGACGAACAGCGAGAAGTCATGATTGCCTTCGGCGGTCGGGCCGGCGGCATCCTGAAAATAGGCGAGGTTCGGACGAACGCGGCCGAGGGCGGCAAGGTCCGCAAGTTCGGCAAAGACGAAGCTCAGACCTACCGATGCAACAACAGGTCGATGCTTGGCTACACGGATGTCCCCTGGCTCGATCGCGACGCAACGGGCAACGGTCTGCTCGGGTATCGTGTTGCCAATGGTGAGCGGCTTTGGCGCGCGAATGGATGCCGACAGAACGTCATCGCCGTCACGCTTCAAATTGACTTCGACAAGGCCTGCCCTCTCCTCGAAGCGCAGGCTATCGCTAACCGGCCGCCCGAAGACCTGACCCTGTCGGCCGAGCACATAGGCCGTGCCGACGTTCGGATGTCCGGCGAATGGCACTTCCATGGTGGGCGTGAAGATGCGGACACGGGCAGTGTTTGCCGGGTCTTCCGGCGGTAGTACGAAGGTAATCTCCGAATAGCCGAACTCTGCGGCGATGTTCTGCATGTCGGCATCGGTCAATCCGCGCGCATCCGTCATCACGGCCAGCGGGTTGCCTTCGAAGCGGGTGGTGGTGAAGACATCGACGGTCGTGAAGGCTACGGTTTTCATGACGGCTCCGAGAGGGCGTGTGTCATGATCTCTACTGGCGATCCGCTGGCTGCTGAAGCCTGAAACTTGTCGCGGTTACAATGCAAAAACCGGCCGCCTAGGACGACCGGTTTCTTCTGTCTCATCGGTCGAGAAGAGGCTTACGCCGCCTTCTCGAGATCCTTCTTCCAGCTTCCCTTGGCGGCGAGGCTGTTCATCTCGGCGCGATGGGCAAAGGCGCGTTGGCCAGCGGCGATGTTCTCGGGCTTGCCGCCCCAGGCCTTCAGGGCCGTATCCTGCAGGGCGCGGCCGTAAGAGAAGGTGACAGCCCAAGGCAGGTCGTAACCCGAGTTGATCGCGGAAAGATGCGCAGTTGCTTCTTCGGTGGACTGGCCGCCGGAGAGGAAGGCGATGCCCGGAACAGCCGACGGAACGGTGCGCTTCAGCACCTCGACGGTGCGCTCGGCGACTTCAGCCACGGAAGCCTTGCGAGCATTCTTGCCGTCGATAACCATGTTCGGCTTCAGGATCATGCCTTCCAGGCTGACGCGGGCATCGGCCAGTTCTTCGAAGACGGTGCGCAGCGTCCATTCGGTGACTTCGGCGCAACGATCGATGTTGTGGTCGCCCGGCTTGCCGTCCATCAGGCATTCCGGCTCAACGATCGGTACGATGTTAGCCTGCTGGCAGAGCGCGGCATAGCGGGCAAGCGCGTGCGCATTGGCCTTCATGGAGCCCCAGGTCGGAAGCGTGGAGGAGATTGCGATCACGCCGCGCCACTTGGCAAAGCGGGCGCCGGCTTCATAATACTTCGCCAGGCGGTCTGCGAGACCGTCGAGGCCTTCGGTGATGGTTTCGCCGGGATAGGCAGCCATCGGCTTCGCGCCGATATCCACCTTGATGCCCGGGATGCTGTCGGCAGCGCGAATGATGTCCACGAAGGGCGTGCCGTCTGCCGCCTTCTGATGAAGGGTCTCTTCGTAGAGGATGACGCCGGAAATATACTGACGCATCGCGTCGTCCGTGCGGAACAGCATTTCGCGGTAGTCGCGGCGGCTCGTTTCCGTCGATTCGAGTCCGATCGTATCGAACCGCTTACCGATCGTGGCTGTCGATTCATCCGCTGCAAGCAGCCCGCGGCCACCAGCTACCATACGCACGGCAATGTCTTCCAAACGTTCGCTCATATCGTTCTCTCCACAGCAAAAAAATCGTCAACCAGTAGATATAGGTCGCGGATAACAGAAGTTTATGGGCGGGAAAACGGCAGCAAAATTGTTTGAAACGTTTGAATTTCTTTTAATCGTTTGAAAGTCTGGGCTTTTGCATTCGCTGCGAGCAAAAGACCGCGGCACTTTCGCACCGCGGTCTATCTACATGTAAAATTTGTTGAATTCGGTTTGCCGAATTATTTGGCCTTGCTGAGCACAGCGACGCCGGGAAGGACTTTACCCTCCATCCACTCCAGGAAAGCGCCGCCGGCCGTTGAGACATAGCTGAAATCATCCGCAACCCCGGCATGGTTCAGCGCCGCGACCGTGTCGCCACCACCGGCAACAGAGGTGAGCTTGCCGGCCTTGGTGCGCTCGGCCGCAAATTTCGCGGCCGCGACCGTTGCCTTGTCGAACGGTTCGATCTCAAAAGCGCCAAGCGGCCCGTTCCAGACCAGCGTATTGGCGCGCTCGATCCAGGCCTTGATCGCCTCGACCGATTTCGGGCCGACGTCCAGCACCATCGCGTCGCTGGGGATCGCATCGATTGCGACCGTTTCATTAGCGGCGTTCGCCTTGAATTCGCGGGCGACAACGCCGTCTTCCGGGAGAATGATGGCGCAGCCGGCGGTGGCTGCTTCGATCATGATCTGCTTTGCGGTGTCAGCAAGATCGTGCTCACAGAGCGACTTGCCAACATTGGTGCCGCGCGCGGCGATGAAGGTGTTGGCCATCCCGCCGCCGATTACCAGCGCATCGACCTTCTTCACGAGGTTCATCAGAAGATCGATCTTGGTCGAAACCTTGGCGCCGCCGACGATGGCGACGACAGGCCGGGCCGGGTTGCCAAGGCCGCTCTCCAGTGCCTCAAGCTCGGCCTGCATTGTGCGGCCGGCGTGGGCGGGAAGATGGTGAGCGAGACCTTCCGTCGAAGCGTGTGCGCGGTGAGCAGCGGAGAAGGCGTCGTTGACATAGATGTCACCGTTGGCGGCCAGCGCCTTGACGAAATCCGGGTCGTTCTTCTCTTCGCCCTTGTGGAAACGGGTGTTTTCCAGGAGCAGGATGTCGCCGTTCTTCATCGCCCCAACTGCGGCGGCAGCTGCGGCGCCGATGCAGTCGCCAGCGGTCGCCACGGGATGGTCCAGCACCTCCTCGACGGACGGAGCGATCAGCGACAGCGAAAGGTCCGGCGACGGGCCGTCCTTGGGGCGGCCGAAATGCGCCAGCAGGATCACCTTGGCGCCATTCTTGGAGAGCTCCAGGATCGTCGGGGCAACACGCTCGATGCGCGTGGTGTCGGTTACTTTGCCGTCTTTGACCGGAACATTGAGGTCAACGCGAACGAGAACGCGCTTGCCGGCAACATTGTTGAGGTCGTCGAGGGTCTTGAAGGAAGGCATGGAAAAATCCGTTCGTTATTGCCCAAAAGATGCGGCGACCATAGCAAGGATGATCGCAGACGCAAGGCAGTCATTGCGGGTTTTGATCGGCCTTGGCCGAGGCCGCGGCGGCGGCTGCTTCCCGGTTCCTGCGGCCTTTGATGCGGTCGCGGATGCGGTCGATGATATCGTGCAGATTGAGGAAGATCGGCAGCGCGGTGGCGGGCTCGACTGCCTCTAGCGACATGCCGACCGAGGTGATGTGGTCCTGATCATCGAGGTCGCGGACGATGAGAATGATCGAGCCTAGACGTACTCGGTCCGCATAGTCCGCCTTGCCACCCAGGCGATGCTTCATCAGTTCCGCGATCGTCAGTCCTTTCTCGGATTCGTTCAGCAGGCCGGGGCCATAGGCGGCATCAAGGTCGGCAGCAGGTCGGGCCGGCGAGAGCGCGAATGCGCCGAAGAAATCCGCGTCGTCCTCCTCCACCGGCGCGCGGCTGGCAAAGAGCTTGTCGAGCAGCCGCGAATAGGAGGGAACGACGAAGAGATAGACAAGATCGTTTTCGCGCAATCGGCCGGCGTATTGATAACGCATCGACTTGCCGTCACGGATGACGAGCGACGGCGTTGCCCAGCGTGGGATGCGTTCGCCGCGCAGCACCGGGCTATCCTTGATCACGCGGTAGGAGAGAAGCTCATGGTTTGCCGCGCCAGGCAGATCAACTTCGACCTTGTCGACCGCGCCCATACGCGGCGGGATGATGAGCCCGAGTTTCTTGGCGACCGGCTTGATCGTCCACCCCTGTACGAGCAGCGAGACGAGCACGATGATGAAGGCGCAGTTGAAATAGATCTGGCCATTCTCCAGGCCGCCGAGAATGGGCATGATGGCGAGCAGGATCGAAACTGCGCCGCGCAAGCCGACCCAGGCAACAAAGCCGATCTCCTGCTGCGTATAGTCGAAGGGGAGCAGCGATAGCCATATGGCGAGGGGGCGCGCAATGAAGATCAGGAACAGGGCGAGCAGAACGGCGGGAATGGCGATTGCCGGAAATTGCGACGGCGTCGCAAGGAGCCCGAGCACCAGGAACATGATGATCTGGGCGAGCCAGGTCATGCCATCCTGGAAGCGCTTGATGGAGGCATAGCCCTGCAGCTTGCGATTACCCGCGTAAATTCCCGCGACATAGACGGCGAGGAACCCGCTGCCGCCGACTGCTCCAGTCGCGGAGAAGACTAGCAACGCCAGCGCCAGCACGAAGATCGGAGTGAGGCCGCGATCGGTTTCCAGTTGGCTGACGATCAGCGAGATCATCATGCCGCCGAGTAGGCCGAGGATGACACCGAGGCCCATCTGCTGCACGAACATGGCGAGCATGCCGATGTTGATGCCGTGGTAGCGTTCGCCGCTGGCGAGAATCTCGACGAGAGCGATGGTCAGGAAGATCGCCATCGGGTCGTTGGTTCCGGATTCCACTTCCAGCGTCGAGCGGACCTTGTCGCGGATATTGATGCCGCCAATGCGCAGCAGGAAGAAGACGGCGGCGGCGTCGGTCGAGGCGACGATGGAGCCGAGCAGCAGGCCTTCCAACCACGTGAAGTTCAGGAGCCACATGGCAGCGACGCCAACGAGCGACGCCGTCATGAGGACGCCGACAGAGGCGAGCGTCAGCGAGGGCACCGCGGCAAGCTTGAAGGCTTGCACCGGCGTTCCGAAGCCTGAGTCGAACAGGATGACCGCAAGCGCAATCGAGCCGAGGATATAGGCGAGGTAGTTGTTGGTGAACTCGATCCCGAGACCGTCAGTCCCCGCTAGCAGGCCGATCGCCAAAAAAAGCAGGAGCAGGGGGGCGCCGAAGCGGAAGGCGAGCAGGCTGGAGAATGCGGCGAGAAGCACGAGCGTCGTCGACACCAGCACGACGATGTAGAACGCTTCCATGCCTGTCCCCTTACCCGCAATTCAATGCAGACCGCCCCCGGTCCCGCAGCCCATTCCAGATCGCCCTTTCGTGGTCACTCAAGCCAGCTATGAGTAAACGGCAAAACAAGCAGGATGGGTAGGCCTTGCGGTCCAACCCGTGCTGTTTTGCGGCTTCATGCTGCTGTTTTGGCGTGCCGGATGGCAAAGCCGGATGAGCGCTCACGAAGAGCATGAATCGAGTGTATGAGCAAATCGGGCGATAGCAGGGCAGAAGCCGCGCTCTTGCGCTTTTCCTCTCGTTCAATGAATGCCGCGTGGGACAGGGCAACGCCCCCAGGCTTCCGCTCTCTCTCAGGCGTCGTCGTCCTCATCATCCTCGCCATCGGCGAGGTCAGAAATCGGGACCAGAAAGACAACAAACTCATCGTCGATCGTGCGTTCTGGATCGTCGTCGAATTCGTAGGCGTGCTCGACTTCACTCGCCTCTTCGGCGGTCGCCTTGCGCAGCGTGAGCGCCGTGACCCCATTCCAAACCGGCTTGCCCTGCGATTGCAGGACCGTCAGGTCCTCGCGGAAATCCTCGGCCTCGAAGAAATTCTTGGCGTCGTCGGCATTCTCGGAGCGGAAACTTGCGATCGCCTGGCCGCCGATTTCGATCGTAAAGTAGTCCATCAAAATTCTCTTTCGCTTCTGTGCCGTCTTAGCTTCGATCGACAGTACGGCGATCGGCGGCGCAGCGCCAGTCCCTATCCTTCCCCGGGAACGGACTATCGAGGGCCCATGATGCGGGTGGAGGCCATCAGCGGCTGCCCCTCGGCGATCTGCTTCGAACTGCGCCCGCCAACGACGCTCAAGCTCAAAACGCTCGCAATCATAAGGAAAACGATGATCGTCATGAGAATTTTCATGGGTGAATCCGCCAGCCATTCATCCGGCATTCTCTGTTGGCTTTGACGCTAGTCAGTTCGACGCCAAAAGAAAAGCGGCCCGGTTGCCCGAGCCGCTTTCCACGATCTATGTCGCGACGCTCTTAGATGAGCTTTGCGAAAGCAACGGCCGTGTCGGACATGCGGCTGGAGAAGCCCCACTCGTTGTCGTACCAGGACAGGACGCGCACGAAGTTGCCTTCCATGACCTTCGTCTGGTCGGTCGCGAAGATCGAGGAGTGGCTGTCATGGTTGAAGTCGCGGGAAACGAGCGGCTCGTCGGTGCAGCCGAGGATGCCCTTGAGCTTGCCGTTTGCAGCAGCCTTGATCGCTTCGTTGATCTCGCCGACGGTCGTGGCCTTCTTGGCAACGAACTTGAAATCGACCACCGAGACGTTCGGGGTCGGCACGCGGATCGACGTACCGTCGAGCTTGCCCTTCAGATGCGGCAGAACGAGGCCAACAGCCTTGGCAGCGCCCGTGGAGGTCGGGATCATGGAGAGGGCTGCGGCGCGGGCGCGGTACAGATCCTTGTGCATGGTGTCGAGCGTCGGCTGGTCACCCGTGTAGGAGTGAATGGTGGTCATGAAGCCGTGGTCGATGCCGACGGCGTCATCGAGAACCTTCACGACCGGCACGAGGCAGTTCGTCGTGCAGGACGCGTTGGAGATGACCAGGTGCTCCTTGGTGAGCTGGTCGTGGTTGACGCCGAAAACGACGGTCAGGTCGGCACCGTCGGCAGGAGCCGAAACGATAACGCGCTTTGCGCCGGCCGTCAGGTGTGCGGCAGCCTTTTCGCGAGCGGTGAAGATGCCGGTGCACTCCATCGCGATGTCGACGCCGAGTTCCTTGTGCGGCAGCGTTGCCGGGTCCTTGATCGCGGTCACCTTGATCGGCTTGCCGCCGCCAACAGTGATCGTGTCGCCCTCGACCTTCACCTCGGCCGGGAACTTGCCGTGGATGGAGTCGTAGCGCAGCAGATGGGCGTTGGTCTCGACCGGGCCGAGGTCGTTGATGGCAACGACTTCAATGTCGGTGCGGCCGGATTCGACGATAGCGCGGAGAACGTTACGGCCGATGCGGCCGAAGCCGTTGATGGCAACCTTTACAGTCATGTGCATTCACTCCCTAGAGATGGGGCTTGCGGATTGAGTTGGAGAGCGCCGAAGCGCTCTCTTAGAGGTTTGCTTCTGCGGCAGCGACCACGGCGTCCGCGGTGATGC
>Ga0102589_1005381_pt1 | contig 11252 bp, 11 predicted proteins | sample AraplaMF_Col_mLB_FD_76858 | JGI IMG/M metagenome (GOLD analysis project Ga0102589, IMG submission 76858) | Arabidopsis root microbial communities from the University of North Carolina, USA - plate scrape MF_Col_mLB | ecosystem: Host-associated > Plants > Roots > Endosphere | place: USA... | reverse complement strand
GGCACAACGAGTATTAGCAAGACGTGTGAAAGGTTCAGAGCGCTGGAATAAACAACGCATTCGTGTAGCGAAATTGCATGAAAAGGTCGCCAATCAACGTAAAAATTTTCTTCATCATAAGTCTAAAGAATTAGCTACGAGTTTTGACGTTGTAGCAATCGAAGACTTACATATGAAAGGAATGTCACGAACATTTAGATTTGGTAAGAGTGTAGCGGATAATGGTTGGGGGATGTTCACGACATTTTTAGCATATAAGCTACAAGAACAAGGAAAACAGTTGGTAAAAATAGATAAATGGTTTCCTTCTACAAAGATTTGTAGTAATTGTGGAAATAAAAAAGAAATGCCATTATGTGAACGCACGTATGCGTGTTTGTGTGGACTCACAATTGGCCGTGATTATAATGCAGCGATCAATATCAAAAAGGAAGCCATCCGCTTATTAGTGTTGGCATAAATAGTAATAAAATAACCTTTGGAACAAGGGAGTTAGCTCGGCTGTCCTAGGACAAATTCGTTAGCTATCAAAAGTAGCGATGAACCGAGAAGCCCCCACTCGGGGTGAGCTCGTAAGAGGTACTAAGTGGTGGGTAGTTCACTAGATAAATATATTACGTAGGAGGAGAACATATGAAAGTGATTTTTCAAAGAGAAGGTGGAGGGAAGGTTTTTGAATCTTATGATGAAGATATAAGTAACTTATTAGCTATTTTAAAGGAAACGAAAGGGATTAAGATTGGGATGGTTGAGTATGAAGTATTAAAGTACGAATTAGAGTATTTTCGTAACCCCAAAAAAGCAGAAACAGAGAGGGAGTTACATATAATAGTACAACCAAAATATATTTAATAATTAGGGGCAATTATTTATAAATAGTTTTATACAGTATGTACGAAAAGAGAGTGTTTACATTGCTCTCTTTTCATAGAATTTCATAAAGAACGAATTGTGGTCCGTTATAAATTCCCTAAATTTTGTGAGTTCGTTCTTTATAATATATGCTTTCATTTATAGTTGGTTAATAAACTTGAAAAATTAAAACTTTTTCGTTTAGGCAGGGATTTTATATTCGAGTAGATAAATATTCATATGAAGTATTTTGTATACGAATATTGGAGGAGTAAAAATGAGTTTAGCAAGTTATATAGGCTGTAATGTATAAATTCCGTTAACAGATCCAGATTCTAATGATGTAATTGTTTTTGGATCGTGTTTTTTAGATGAAAGTATGCTTGAAATTGTACAAGAGTTTCAATTCCAAACGAGTTACACGTATGAAGTTTCAACGAGTTGGGGCATTGAACTTTATGAGTGGCAAACTGAAAAGGATAAAGCTATTAGCTTTATCCTTTTCGGCAAATAGACTCCATCTAATTTGTGTTACGGGTGAAGCCCAACAATTCAGATGGAGATGAATTGCCGTCAAAAGGTAGGCTGAACACTTTTGTTTCGGTCATAACAAATTTCCCGGGGCTAATATTGGTTTCTTTTTGTCTTACGATATAATCTGCCCCTAGATAAGGAACGAGTGGGGGAATTAAAATTAAAAATAAATCATTTTAAAATTGATGAAATTTTGATTCTAGAAAGAACACTTGTCAGGATAGAAAAATAAATATAGAAATATACGTTATTAGAAAAAAGCGACTTCATTTTGTATGAAGTCGCTTTTTTTAGTAAATATGTGAACTTCCTATTAAATAGGAAGTGAAAAACTCATTTGATGAAGAAGAAAATCAATGATGGATAAATGTATAAGAAAATGATTTGAATTATATTTTGTTAAAAATATAATTATATCTCTTCTTAAAAGAATATACGTTCGTGTATAATTAGAACGAGTGTTCTTTTGAGTGCAGATAGTATATGAATTAGAAATAAAGTGAAACATTAATTAGTGAGGTGCTTATCGTCTATTGATTAGTAACTTTCACCAATTCGACGTTTACGAGCGGTTGGTTTTTGACTAATATACCTTACATGTGCCGATTTTGAGGTGGGAGCTTTACTACCTGTTAATGCAGGGGAAATATGAGCCTAGCATTATGAAAGAATATTTGAGTAACAATATATGTGAAATGGAATGGATAAATGATCAAGGAGATAAAGAAATGAATGATGTAAAGGTGAAGAAAGCAGAAAGAGAATGGGTTCCATTTACAGTAATGTCGGAACAGTTATTAAGTATGCGAAAGATTGTTGGAGAGAAGTTTAAAGTACAAAAACCGCTCTTAACAAAAGAAGCAAAAGAGAGAATTTCTGATAAATTATTAACGTCATTATTGTCTGAGAAAGAAATATTGGTGACATATTTTGAAGATGGCTACATACTTACAAGCTATATGACAGTTGTGCATATAAACCCGCTAAAGCGCATTGTAATATGTACGGACGCATTTTATAAAACTTACGTATTTCATACTACAGATATTATTGAAATAACGTAAAGGAAGCTGAATTTTAAATTTTAGCTTTTTAATTTTGTTAGATGAGGAACAGAAAAAATGAAACGAAAAAGCAGCTAGCTTCATACTAGCTGCTAAGCCCCAGGGAAAGGGAGAAAAAGATAGGGTACTCCAAAAATCGATAATAGCTGTGTAACAGCCTGATTATAGTATAGACAAATTTATTATTCCTAAACAGTACGATGAAAAAAATAGGACTACGCTGTACCTACTTGGTTTTGATCTGCAAGGTCAGAATCAAAAGTATTAGTCGCGCTCACACCACTAAAAGTATTAACAACAAAACCAACATTTGAAGCACCAGATCCATTATAAGCCTTCGTATTTTCTTTCGGAGAAACATTGTAGAAATCGCCTAAATTAAATGAACCGTTACTATTTTGTACAACTAAATTCCCTACAACTGAGGGCATAGTTTTCACCCGCTTTATAATCATTTGTTAATACTACTATATGGCCTTATAGTCCAAATGGTTCATGTAACAAAAATTGTGGAATAGTAAAACGTTTGAAGTGTAGCTTAATCCTACAATAAAAGTATGTTAAAATTAATGTAAGGTCGATTAATTTTTTAAAAAAATTGTATAATTAATATATACGAAATCAAAGGAGGCAAAATGTAATGAATAATGTTATAAAAAAAGTAGATTTAACAGATGCAAAATCAAGTAATCTTGTTGCACTTATTTATAGCAATGAAGTTATATTGGTTGAAGAAGCATTTTGTCCAAATGAAATAAAATTAAAGTTTAATGAAATTGCAATTTTATCGGCTATTAAAACAGCACATATAATGAAAGTATCCATCAGAAAAGAATTGGAAGCAATTTTTCATGACACTGGTGTTTTATTTGTGAAGCATAGTGTTGATTATGGAAATAGTCAATCTATCACTATGCATTTTGAACAATTCAAAAAGTTGCAAAATGAGATTGAAAATTTAAACAAAAGTAGGTAATCTAGGTGTAGCTTATATGTATCGGTGTAAGAAATGTGGGAAAGAGAAGCTGAAATATAAAAGCAATAACGAAATAAATAATGATTTTTTTGATATATAAGAAAGAGTAACTGTTATGGTTACTCTTTTTGTTTACATAAAAACTCCTTCTAAAGTATGAAATGAGTTGATACTTTAGTAAATGGCTGAATGAAAAGGAAGAGTGTAAAATGTTGTAAAGGAGGAGAGATATTTGAAGCGAAACGAAGTTGGAAAAATTGTAATGATTACAGGAGTGACGCAAGGGTTAGGTCGTGCAATGGTTGATCGATTTCATGAATTGGGATGGACTATATATGGCTGTGGGCGTTCAAAAGATAAAATTGAAGAATTGAAAAAATATTACGGTAATATACATGATTTTCAAATAATTGATGTTTCGGACTCCCAGCAAGTAAGTAGTTGGGCAAATTATATACTGCATAGACATAGAGCACCTGATTTGTTAATAAATAATGCATCGATTGTTAATGAAAATGCGCCACTGTGGAAAGTAACAGCTCAAGAATTCGAAAATGTAATGAATGTAAACGTAAATGGTGTAGTAAATGTAATTAGGGCATTTGTCCCAGCGATGGTAGCTAGGAAAGAAGGTATGATTATTAATATGAGTTCTAGTTGGGGCCGGGAGGGAGAAGCTGAGCTGGCGCCATATTGTGCCTCAAAGTTTGCAATTGAGGGTATCACGAAATCTATGGCACTTGAATTACCCTATGGCATGGCTGTTGTTGCTTTAGATCCAGGCGGGAGCATTAGCACTCCAATGCTGTATTCATGTGCACCACAGTATGTAAATGAATCACCCACACCTGAAATGTGGTCACGTAATGCGATTAAATATATATTAAATATAACAGTAGATAAAAATGGAGCTTCCTTGACATGCCCAGAATGTATGTAAATATACATTGAATTAGCATATTTTCAGTAATACACACTTTGTATAAAAAAGTACCTTAAAGGTGCTTTTTGTATTTTTAACACATTATAGAATGCACAAAATTGCATGTAGAAAATAAATATGAGAAAGAGGATGCCATTTATGTATTTCGAAAGCAATAGAAAATTTCTAAATAGGTGATAAGAATGAATCCAAGCGGTTTAAAAGTGACGGGAGCATGGTTTCAAGTAGGAGGAAATCTTACAGCGGCTATTGGGACGACAAGAGGATTTATTGGAGAAGAGAAAGTTGAATCAGATCTTGTAATTGTAGGAAGCTCATTACAAGCTCTCGGGTATATATTACAAATTATAGCGAGTAATGATACCGAAGATGAAGGCGAAAGAGAAAATCAAAATATATGTTTGGAGATTAAAAGTGAAATGCTCGATAAAATGGGCATTGAGTTATTAGCGTTAGGGAATATATCAAATGTAATAGGAACATATTTTAATATAAATGAACAATTGAAAGAGAATGATTATCTCATTATTGTCGGGAACAGTTTACAATCGATAGGAGCTTTTTTAGGAGTAGAAGCAGCTTTGCTTCAGATGAAAGCGATACAAAGAATTATAATACTAGGCAATTCTCTGCAAAGTTTAGGTGCTGGACTTCAAGCATATCAAGGTATTATAAATATATCAAATAACGAAATTGAAAAGGAGGATAGTACGGTTGATAAGAAAAATGAGAGAATAATAGCACTCATTGGTGTTTGGATACAAGCGATAGGAACGGCTATTTCTGCGATTGGACTAACTTTAATAGAGAAAGAAGAAAGGTTAGAAAAAATAATCATATGAAATTGTTCATATAAAGGAGATGTGTAAAATTTCAATTTTACATAAATAGAAAAGTTGAAGTGATAGGTTTTTTGGTATTAGAATAGAATATATAGCAGTAGAAAAGATATTAGTAGTAAATAAAAATAATTGGTCCTATTAGCGTACGAAGAGAGATAAAAAATACAAAGCAAGGAGTTTTCAAGAGATGATGTATTTGTTGGCAATTCTTCTTCCGCCTGTAGCTGTATTATTTTGTGGAAAACCATTTCAAGCAATAATTAACTTCATATTAACATTATTTTTTTGGGTTCCAGGCGTTATCCATGCGATATTAGTTGTACATGATAAAAAAGCAGATCGACGATTAAAAAAACAAATTCAAGCATATGATGAAATGAATAAGAGAAATAGAAGATAGTTGAGTCGTGAAATGAAAAAGAAAGGGGGATTACCTCCTTTCTTTTTCATTTTGTTTAAGTTTAAATTTTCGTATAGCGGAAAGAATTTTTAATATAAGTATTGTGATAATTAGTTTTAGAGTGTGCGTTTAATAAACCGGTGTAAATGTTTTCAGGCACGTTAAAGAAATCATACATTCCATTCTTTAATTGAATACGTAAAATCATAGAAAATGGGTTATAACCAACTGCAACTAAACTTTTTGAAATCACGGGAGATAGCTCCATTATTACGCAACTCCTCACTTTTCATTTTTAATAATTTCTTGTAGATGTTGAGGTTGTAGTGTTGAAATCCTTATAATTAAAGGGGTATTATACTTATATACAATATATTAAATGTTCGTTATACGTAATGATAAGGAAGTTCACACGAAGTACATATCATTGTGCTATTTTTATTTCACCTTTGATTTATAAATAAGAAAATATTGACCATTTGAAAAAAAGGTATATTATTTATACGAGGTATGAAAAATTCACTTTTTACATTCTATGCTTCAAGGGGCAGCATTATTAGGAAAATAGAAGTGAAAATAGTTTGTATAAGAAGAATTCTAAAATTTATAATCTGTGAATTAGGAAAATATTGAATGCTCCAGGTCAATATACTTTCTTAATTAAATTCATTTTAGAAAGTGACCTCAATATTTTTAAGTAAATCAACGGGAGAATTGAAAGGCAGGAGAAAGTAACATGTCAGAAAATTATCGTTCTCGAGAGGAGCGACGACAAGTTAAAAAGAAAAAACAGCCAGCGTCTAAAACACAAAAACCAAAAGGTAAAACATCATTCTTTCGTAAGTTTTTGATTACTTGTTTATTACTTGGTATTGTTGGTTTAGTGGCGGGGGTTGCTACCTTCTTCGTAATGATTAAGGATGCACCAAAACTTGAGAAAGCAAAACTTGTTAATCCGTTATCCTCAAAAATTTATGATAAAAATGGCGATTTGGTATATGAATACGGGAAAGAAAAACGGACGAATGTTACGTATGATCAAATTCCTAAATTAGTAGAAAATGCATTTTTAGCAACAGAAGATGCACGTTTTTACGAACATAGCGGAGTAGACTTTAAAGGTACTGCCCGTGCTGTTTTGGTAAGTCTTAAAGGAGATTACGGTTCACAAGGTGGAAGTACGATAACACAGCAGGTTATTAAAAACTACTTCTTATCGATGGAAAAAACATCAAAACGTAAGGTTCAGGAAATATATTTAGCTTATAAGCTAGAACAACAATATTCAAAACATGAAATTTTAGAAATGTATTTAAATAAAATTAATTTAGGAAATCGTTCATATGGAATTGCAACAGCAGCACAAAACTACTATGGTAAAGAATTGAAAGATTTAACATTACCAGAAGTTGCGATGCTTGCAGGTTTACCGAAAGCACCAAATAACTATGATCCATCGAAACCAGAAAATGTTCAAAGGGCAACAGAAAGAAGAGATGTTGTACTAAAATTAATGAACCGACATGGTTATATTACAAAGGCAGAAATGGAAGAAGCATCGAAAGTACCAGTGGATAAAAATATTAAGAGTGCAGCTGAGCTACAAGCGATGCCATATCCTGCATTTATGGATGCAGTAGTGAAAGAAGTAGAAAAGGAAATACCAGATGTAAATATTGGATCTGACGGTTTAGAAATTCATACAACATTGGATCCAAAAGCACAGAAGTTGGCTGATAATATTTTAAATACAAATATTATTGATTATCCAAATGAGAAATTCCAAGGTGCTTTCACATTTATGGATACGAAAACAGGTGAGGTTCGTGCTATAGGCAGTGGTCGTGGTGAAAATAAAGCAGTATTTAAAGGGCATAATATGGCGATTGAATTAGATCGTGCAGCCGGTTCAACTATGAAGCCGATCTTTGATTACGGTCCTGCAATTGAATACTTAAAATGGGCTACTTATCATCAAATTGATGATTCTCCATTTAAATATTCAACTGGACAAGAACTTCGAAATGCGGACAGAAGTCATTTAGGTCCAATTACTATGCGTGAAGCGTTAAAAATGTCACGTAACGTTCCAGCAGTTAAAACTGCAAAAGAAGTAGGACTTAATAAATCGAAGGAATTCTCTGAGAAATTAGGTATTACATTTAATAAAGCGCCGGCAGAATCTACAGCTATTGGTACAAACGAAGTATCACCAACTGAAATAGCGGGTGCTTATGCGACATTTGGTAATAGTGGAAAGTATACGAAACCGCATTTTGTTAAGAAAGTAGTTTATCCAGACGGAAAGTCACAAAGTTTTGGACAAAAACCAAAACAAGTTATAGCTGACTCTACAGCATATATGATTACTGATATGCTTCGCTCAGTGGTGACATCAGGTACTGGTACAGCGGCAAATATTAGTTCTTTAGATGTAGCTGGTAAAACGGGTACAACAAACTATGATTCAAAACAATTAGCGAAATTTAATATTCCAGAAAGTGCAACTCGTGATAGTTGGTTTGCAGGTTATACGCCGCAATATACGATGGCAGTATGGACTGGGTATATGAAAGATGGTAAAGACGAGTATATTAGTAGTAAAAATACGAAAATTGCACAGTTGATCTTTAAAGAAATGATGAGCGAGATGGCTACAGATAAATCAAGATTTAAAATGCCAAGTAGTGTAATTCAAGAAGGTAGTGAGCTACGTATAAAAGGGGAAAAACGTGATTCTTCTCCAAATACGAGCGTACCGGATACAACGGAACAACCAAAACAAGATCAACAGCAAAAAACTGAAGAAGAGAAAAAGCAAGAAGAATTAAAGAAACAAGAAGAAGAAAAGAAACAAGAGGATCTTAAGAAGCAAGAAGAACAAAAGAAACTAGAAGAGCAAAAGAAACTAGAAGAGCAAAAGAAACAAGAAGAAGAAAAGAAACAAAATGAACAAAATAATGGAAATGGCCAAGGAACGACACCTCCAGCGAATAACGGAGGAGGCCAAGGAAATACAACACCTCCAGCAAATAATGGAGGAGGCCAAGGAACAACACCTCCAGCAAATAATGGAGGAGGCCAAGGAACGACACCTCCAGCGAATAATGGAGGAGGCCAAGGAACAACACCTCCAGCAAATAATGGAGGTGGTCAAGGAAATACAACTCCACCAGCGACCACACAACCAGATGCTGGTGGAAATGCAGGAGAGGCCCCTGCTAATAATGGGCAGTAAGAAAAATTTATAAAAATATTAAAAAGCACTTAAGATTTGTATAGATTACATTCTTAAGTGCTTTTTTCGTTTAAATGTTAAAAGTACCATAGAAATTTTGAAAATAAATGGAAGGGAAATGATAAAAAACTTGAGCCTGAGGTAGTGGAGGATAACTTTGGCTTTGAAAGGTAGTACTACTTGGATGTGCGCCATGATGCCAAAATGAGGGAGTAACTTGACCTGGAATTTGATATTGTTGCCAAGTTGCAGGAAGTTCAATTCCTACATCGGAACTAGCTGTATGAACGGCTGGAACGTGTATCCCAGGAGTCGAAGGAACGACGACTGTCACTCTTGAAGATACCCACATAAAATAATCACTCCTAAGTGGTGATAATAAAGTAGTATATTCTTTTCACGCATATAAAGGTACATATAGATAGGACTTTAGGCTAATGTATACGTATAAAGTTGTAAGACCAATTTAAATTGGTAGTGGACCATTTATTATAAAAAGATACGTCTATTTACGGAGGGCAAAGAAATTAAGAAAATGTAAAATGGAGGTGTTAATTGCAAGAACATACGTGTTTATGGAGGAATTTTAATGGAACGATTATGGACGAAATCATTTATTCAAATGACTTTCGCAATGTTATTTTTATTTACAGGATTTTATTTACTAGTTCCAACGCTGCCGCTCTTTATTAAAGAGATAGGTGGCAACGAATCACAAGTTGGACTTATGATGGGGATGTTTACAATAGCAGCAGTTGTAATACGACCGATTATCGGAGGAATGTTAGATCAATATGGTAGAAGATCTTTTATTATTTTCGGACTCATCTTTTTTGGGATAACGATGTATTCTTATAATTTAGCGTCGACTATTGTCCTTTTAGCTGTTTTGCGGGTTATTCATGGGGTGACATGGGCTGTTTCTACAACAGCTGTTGGAACAGCGATAACTGATATTATTCCAGATTCCCGCCGTGGTGAAGGGATGGGGTGGTACGGGATGGCTATGACAATTGCAATGGCAATCGGCCCAATGATTGGATTATCGGTTGTACAACATTATTCATTTCACGGTCTATTCTTGTTAGCAACTCTTTTATCCTTTATGGCAGTCCTATTATCGTTCATGACGAAAATGCCATTCACACCACAAAAAGAAAAAGGGAAAATGCAGTTGTTTGAAAAATCGGTTCTATCAATTACGATTGTTGTTTTCTTTTTATCATTTGCATATGGAGGGATTACGACATTTTTACCGCTATTTGCATCGTCAATTGATGTGAATCCTGGGACATTCTTTCTTGTATATGCAGTTGCTTTAACGATTGTACGACCAATTTCAGGAAAACTATTAGATAAGTATGGTGAAGTATTTATCATACTCCCGGCACTATGCATTACTATTATCGCAATAGTTGTATTAACACTTTCAAATAGTTTAATGGGTGTAATTATTGCCGCTGTATTATACGGTGTTGGGTTCGGTTCAGCGCAGCCGGCATTGCAAGCAGCGATGATTACAATTGTTGACCCGAGTAAAAGAGGAGTTGCTAACGCTTCGTTCTTTACCGCATTTGATCTAGGGATTGGACTTGGTGCGATTTTACTTGGAGTTGTTTCGCAAATGTTTGGTTACCGTATTTTATTTGCAGGTAGTGCAATTTCAGGATTACTTGCTTTAATTATTTTCGTCTTTTTTGTAAAACAGCGATTAGGTAAAAAAGAATTTGCGTAAACGGGAGTAACAAAGATGAAAATTTCAATTGAACGTAACGATTTGCGATGGTTAAAGGATAACATATTTATAGTTCAATTCAGCCTGACTATTCTTTAGGGATAGTTTCTGAGAAATCACAGATGGGGAAATCGTATCAGTTGAGAAAGAAGACATTCTATTTTAGGGGATGTTTATAATCTTTAGTACTTTAAAAACTATCATTTAGTTGAATGTTACAATGAGGAAACGAAAGAAATTCAATTTAATTATGTAAAATAATAACTTTTTTAAAAATAAATAAGTTTTATATAAGAATTATATTGATGAGATAGTGAAATAAATATCATGTAGAAACGAGTTGTATATGTATACAGCTCGTTTTTTTTATTTTCTTAAGAAAATAGGGTAAATGATATATTCTATGGGATTTTCTGAGTCATCCTTATATTTTGTTTTAATAGGACATGTAAAGAAGTCTGTCCTTTCTTTATAAAATATGAAAATTATTTTTGAAAAACTGTATTGTTACATCGGTAAAAGTATAGGAAACTTATCATTGTAAAATAAATTGAAATCTTCTAAAAACTCTGATACATTGAAATAGAAATGTAGTTTCACAGTATTGTAAAGGCTTACAGTTATGTGCACGAAGATCTATTAGGATTGGAGGAAATAATGATGAAAGC
>Ga0102589_1005374_pt1 | contig 11274 bp, 12 predicted proteins | sample AraplaMF_Col_mLB_FD_76858 | JGI IMG/M metagenome (GOLD analysis project Ga0102589, IMG submission 76858) | Arabidopsis root microbial communities from the University of North Carolina, USA - plate scrape MF_Col_mLB | ecosystem: Host-associated > Plants > Roots > Endosphere | place: USA... | reverse complement strand
ACATAGTTTCGTGTGCTACTAGAGTCCAGCCATTTGTTAAAGCAATATTCTTTGTTTTCGATGTTTCCGATGTTTTGAATATATTCAATATTATCCACCTCAGTATATATAAGATGTTACTAGTATAGGAATTTTTTTAACAAAAGACCATGGTTATGTTAACCATCCAAATATTAGCTATTTTTTCACTGAACAATATGAGCAAAAAAAGCCGCAGCGTTTGCAGACGCTACAGCTAAGTATTGGTTTATGCCCTTTGACGGTGCTTACAATACTATTACACTACACCTTTGAAGGGCAAACCTATGAAACAAGGGAATACCAGGTAACGAGAGGGAATTTACAGCAATGGATTGAAGACTATAGCTGAATGAATGAATCCATTGAGGAAGCAAGGCAGCCAGTAGCTAAAAGCGATAACAACAGCTATATCGGGACTAAAACAGCTATGTATGGCATTGAGGCAGCTTTAACATAAGCAAGTGGTGGGACGAGTGATCCAGTATTTACAGAAGTACAACGTTCTGTATATTCGCTAAACACTATCGAATTAAGAAATACGATCAAAAGATTGCAGAGGTGCAAAACCGCATTCCTTACGTGGTAAGTGATAGGGAAGTTGAGGTTCTGCATAGACTGCTAGATGGGAATAGCATGCGAGCAATTGGCAAGCATATGAATCTTTCTTGTACAACGATATTTAGAGTAAGAAATAATATTTTAAGTCAAATGATGAAGTAGCCGATAGGCTGCTTCTTTTTAGTTATTTCTGTTGAAAAATTATCTGACCTTTTCCTAGTTGCGACCATAATAAATTGTTGATTAGCCCTTTTAAGACTTAATTTGTGATATATTTCTAAGGATTAACTTTTAGGAAGGAAGTAATTTTATGAAGAACCAATTGATAAGGTTAATCGCTATCGTTCTATTAGGTATGTGGGTATATATTGATATGTACGAAAATGATGAATTAGGGTTGATGAAATTTTTTGCATACGTTGGCTTATTAGGTTTTACTTTTGTAATTGGTATTCCAATAATCTTTATTAAAAACAAGATTAGTTTATCAAAAAAGTTTGGTTTGTTTTTTTAAAGTATGGTCATTGTAGCGATAATTCCTATTTTGGGATTTGGAAATTTAAAATATGTACTTGAAGATCATTTAATTAATAAAGAGCTTAAAAAAGTTGTAAATCAATATAACGTAGAATTGCAAACAGATAACGTGTTTTTAACATTTGAAAATCATCTTTTAGTTGGGGACAAAGACGATTTATTTGGAAGCATAGACAAAACTCTATTAGTGTATGATTCCTCAGGGAAAGAAACAAAAAGAATAAAAATCACTGAATTAGCAAAAGATTCCTTACTTTATTTGCCCCTTACCGATAAAGAGAAGGAAACGACTTATTTGGATGGTATGAGGACTCAAGGAAATACGTATGACCTTTTGAAAAAAATAAATGGCAACGACATACAACTTTATTTTAGATATGTAACAACTGAAGTTCCAGAGGATTATAAACCTGACCCAGATATGCCAAGCGATGCAAGGGACGTAAAATTCCATTATGATATCACTTATTCACCAGTTTTAGATGAGAACGGGGAATTTGTTTTTAATTCGGATACATTCAAAACAGACCATTTTCGAGTTAGTTACAAATCCGTGGGAAAAGAAGTAATCGTTGCTCCAAATACTGCAGTGTTAGTGAACGAAATAAAATAAAATAAAATTAACTTTTATTCGGCAATTCATTGCTAACTAATAAAATTGTAAATGATTTAGGGAAAGAGGTTCATTTTCTTGAGTATTTAAGTTTATTTAGTTCCTTTGTTAAATATTGAACTTGCTTTTCTAATTCATCTACTTTATTTGAGTAGCTCTGATTGTTGGTATTTGATTGTTGGGATTGAGCTTCCTCTAATGCCATCATTGCTGCAATAGTAGCTAGGCCGTCACCTAATGTAGTAATTAGTCCAGCAATTACAGCAAGCTTAGCAGCATCATTTTCGCCATTCGAAAAAAGGTCATTAATATTTAAACTATCTTTGCGTTTACTCAAATGTTAACCTCCCTAAACTAGTCAGTACTATATCTTATTCTGTATGCTACTTTAAAATTCGGGTGTTTAAACCAATTAACAACGATTTATGATTGCTTACTAGATGGAATGACGTATCGACAAATTGCAGAGCATCTATCAGCATCAATGGATTATGTGCGATTGAAGAAGCAAAACATTTTTAGCCAAAATAGCCAAGTAAGTACTATTTAGGCCTACGAAAAATTAGCAGTTTAAAATGGAGGGGAGGTCGGACAGGTATTTCTTTCTTCTCTTGGTATTTATAAAATCCTAAATATTAGGGAAAGACGGACCGAAGACCGACCTGCGCTCCACAAATTTATTCGGAGCAGACATACACGGCCGGCCCTTATTTTTTAAGAGAAATAGAAAGTCTAATTATAATCAAAACTGGTTCTTTATCATAAAAGTCGACGGTTCATAAATAGTTCAAAATAATTGATTCCTCTATATTTGAACAAGTATTCTATTTATAGAGATGATAGAATGGACAAACATAAAAAGATAATAGCTATTTCAGGTAGCATTCGAGAGGGCTCTTCCAATACTAATATATTAAAGGCTTTAGAAGCTTTTGTCCCTGAAGGTATTGATTACTCTATTTATAACGGAATAAAGGACCTTCCACATTTCAACCCAGATATAGACGGAACAGAACCACCACCTGTAGTTAAGAATTTTAGAAAAACGTTAGATGAAGCACATGCGCTTATAATCTGTACGCCCGAATATGCAAAAAGTGTTCCAGGGGTTTTGAAAAATGCTTTAGAGTGGCTTGTATCATCTGCCGAACTTTATAAAAAACCAGTAGCTGTTATAACAGCTTCACCATCGATTACCGGTGGAGACAAAGCTCATGAATCCTTACTGCTTACGCTGGGTATGATTGATACTATTATTGTTGAAAATGGGTCGTTGCTAGTTCCATCTGTCGGAACTAAATTTAACGATAATGCTACAGTGAAAGACGAGAGTACTAAGCAATCACTCATTGACCTTATCAATAGTTTAGTGTATGAGATTAACAAATAACATAATTAACAAAGTGTGCGGAAATGCACTATAAATCTAAAATACAATTACGAAATAACGTGGTGCGCTTTACCACGAGTCGCAAGTGAGCTAACTCGACAAATAGAATTTACCACAGGAAAAAGCCTTATCCATAGCGCGGTAATGCTTTTTATTATGCTTTTAAAAACTAGAATTTAGTTTAATTTAATTAGGGGGATTGAGGCAGCTAGCATTTGGAAACCGGTAGTAACGAGGTTTGCACTAACATTTCTTAATTGAATGGTGCCACCTGCAGGGATGGATACTATCGTACTTCCGGAAATTGGTGAAAAATCAAGGGAGTTTAGTGTAAGATTTGTAGTACCAAATCTTGTATGAATAGGGTTAACTTCAGCTCCATTTACAAATATAGCAGTAGTATGTAATGAAAATGGGGTCGAGTAATAATACAATTACATAGTAATCAATAGTATATGCCCCTGCTTGAGTAACTCTTATAGTTACTGTATCAGGATCCAAAGTTATTCCAGCGGTTTCCCCTTGCGATTCCAGGGCATTGGCTCATTAGTATCAAGTGCTATTTGTTCTGTTTGAAAAAAATTCCCAAAACTCGGTGTGGGCTCTTGGCGTACTTTACATATATCAATCCCTTTAAATACTTCCGATACTGGAATACCATGTTGTTTACACTTGTTGCATGAACAATTTTTTTCGCATGGATTCAAAACTGTACCACCTATTATGTTTTCTAATAAATTATGCTTTTTTAATTGTGCGTTTGTTGGTATATGTCCAATGTTTAATAATTAAGTGCTTTGAAAACTGCATCAAACAGCCAAACTAATAATACGGACTAGTTTACGGCTGACCAAGTATCTCAGGAACATTAGATACCGAGGAGCGCTGGCATGTAATATGAATATATTGCACCTGCTCAATGCTTTTGTATTTTATGTTTAAATTAACGGTACCCCAGAAAGTACCCCAATTAAAAGATTTTATACGAGCTTATATGGAATAAAGATATGCATATAATAAATTTGTTTTTAAGTAATCATCATACTTGTTTGAGCCATTCATTTTCACCTCACAAAAATCAAAAATGCAAAAACCCCGCCAAATCAATATTTTTACGCTATAATGTAGGACGAGGTGAAGAAAATGTTTGTAAGTGAGAAACAAATTGAAATTCGATATGCTGAGACCGACCAAATGGGCGTAGTGTATCATGCGAACTATATTATCTGGATGGAAATAGGTCGTTCACAGTTAGTCAATGATGCGGGCTTTGAGTATGCAGAGTTAGAAAAAGACGGTTATGTATCGCCAGTAATGGATTTATCCATTTCTTATAAGGCGGCTATGCATTATGGTCAAGTGGCAACGGTCCGTACTTGGGTGGAAAAGCATGATCGTCTACGTACAACATATGGCTATGAAATTTTACATGAAGATGGCACGATTGCAGCAACTGCTCAGTCCGTACATATTCTAGCGCAAAAAGATACGTTACGTCCGGTATCCTTAAGTAAAATTGATCCGGCTTGGGATGCGAAATACAAAGAAATCGCATGCGAGACGAAATAGGGGAAACATATATGGAACTATTATTAGCGATAGGTGCAATTATGGCATGTCTTGGTGTCGTGCTAGGCGCTTTTGGAGCACATGCATTAAAAGATAAATTTGCGGCGCCACATTATGCAGCTATTTGGGAAACTGCAGTGCAATATCATATGTACCATTCATTAGGTTTACTGGGGCTTGGTATTTTATCGAGTGATGCCCTTTTAGGCGCTTCTAGTCTGCTTTCTTGGGCAGGTTATTTAATGTTTGCAGGTATTGTGTTTTTCTCGGGTAGTTTATATGTATTAGCTGTTACAGGTGTGAAAAAGCTTGGAGCGATTACCCCAATCGGTGGTATGTTATTTATCATTGCCTGGGTGCTTGTGGCTATTTCCGCATTTTCTTAAGAAATACTAAATCCACAATAAATACGAGTGAGGTAGTTCCTATGGAGCTATCTCATTTTTTATAAAGAAGTAAAAAAATGAAACAAATTGTTCTATTTGTACGTACTACATAATGATTAGATTATTTTAGCATTTTCACTTATTTCAACGGTTGCTCAAACATCCGCTGAAAAAAAGGTACTCAGGTTAAGAACTTCACGTTTGTGAAAACGCCTGATTGACCAACGTCGTATGGGCTTAAAGCCCCCTGACGCAATTATGTTGAGGCATATTTGATATGGTAAAATAAGTGTTAAGTATATAAGTTGAAGGTGGGAATAAATATGGGTTTATTAAAAGCAGGAGTTGGCGCATTAACAGGTGTGCTAGAAGATCAATGGCGTGAATATTTCTATTGTGAATCATTGTCAGCGGATATTCTTGTGGCAAAAGGTTTTAAACGTACTTCTAAACGAGGGTCTAATAAAGGCAATGACAATATTATTAGTAATGGCTCTATTATTGCAATAAATGAAGGGCAATGTATGATGATTGTCGAGCAAGGGAAAGTAGTGGAATTTTCTGCGGAGTCTGGAGAGTATGTTTATGATACATCAACAGAGCCTTCGATTATGTATGGCAGTGATTTGTCTGAAGGTATTATGGAAACATTCAAGCAGATTGGTAAACGCTTCACTTTCGGAGGAGAACCTGCAAAGGATCAGCGTGTGTACTATTTTAATAAAAAAGAAATCGTAGGTAATAAATATGGGACACCAGCTCCGATTCCTTTCCGTGTTATCGACCGTAATATCGGCCTAGATATTGATATTGCTATTCGTTGTCATGGCGAATATTCATATAAAATTGTCGATCCATTATTATTCTATACAAATGTTTGTGGAAACGTAGAACGTGAATTTACAAGAGATGCCATCGATAGCCAATTAAAAACCGAATTGATGACTGCCTTACAACCGGCTTTTGCATATATTTCAGCTAGCGGAGTACGCTATAGTGAAATTCCTGCGCATACGGTTGCTCTAGCAGATGCTCTTAATAAAGTGCTATCAGAAAAATGGCTAGCAACTCGTGGTTTAGCAGTTGTATCCTTTGGCATTAGTTCATTAAAAGCATCTGAAGAAGATGAGGCAATGATTAAACAATTACAACGAAATGCAGTGATGCGTGATCCAGGTATGGCTGCGGCTCATTTAACAGGTGCTCAGGCGGAAGCAATGATTGCAGCATCCAAAAATGATGGTGGAGCAATGGCAGGATTTATGGGCATGAACATGGCCACACAAGCAGGCGGTGTAAATGCAGGACAGCTTTACCAAATGAATGAGCAAAATAAACAGGCAGCCCAGCAAGAACAAGCAGCGACGAACTCAGGTGCATGGAAATGTGCATGTGGTAACGAAAACACGGGTAAATTCTGCTCAAATTGTGGGACACCAAAACCTGCAGAAGAAGGTTGGACTTGTACATGTAGTGCTGTCAACAAAGGTAAATTCTGTAGTGAATGTGGTGCTAAAAAACCTTCAGGAGCATTACAATACGTTTGCGATAAATGTGGATGGCAGCCAGAAGATCCTACGAATCCACCAAAGTTCTGTCCGGAGTGTGGCGATGTATTTGATGAGAATGATGTTAAGTAAGGGGATGACGAATGATGCCAACGCAAGATGCTGAAAATTTTAAACAAGTAAAACTTGATTTTGACGCTGAGTGTCCATCATGTAGTGCATCTATTGAATTTAACCCTGCAACTGGCAAGCTTACGTGTCCATATTGTGGCTATGAGACTGAAATTGCAGCCCCGGAGAAGCGAGAGGAAAAAGTTGCCCAGGAAATGGATTTTGCAAAGGCTGAAGAACGTGGGAATTTTAACTGGGGTGTCGAGAAAAAAACAGTTATTTGTAAATCCTGTGCGGCAGAAACTATTTATGATGCATTACAAGTAGCCGATAGTTGCCCATATTGTGGCTCTAATCAAGTTATGGAGGCAAGTGCTAAAAATACACTAGCACCGAACGGGGTATGTGCATTTGAAATAACAGATAAGCAAGCAGGAGAGAACTTTCAAAGTTGGATTAAAGGAAAATGGTTTACACCTAGAGCAGCAAAAGATAGTGCAAAGCCTGATTCATTTAAAGGAGTTTATCTTCCGTATTGGACTTTTGATACTAAAACTAGCTCCAGGTATTCCGCAAGTTATGGTAGACATCGAACAGTTACAGATAAAGAGGGAAATACCCGAACTGAAACAGATTGGTATTCCACAAGTGGTTTTTACCAGGAATTTATTGATGATCATTTAATTAGTGCAACAGCCCGTTATGATCGAAATATGATGCGAAAAATAGAACCCTTTAATTTACTCAACAATAAAGCCTATAAACCAGAATATGTGTCAGGCTTTTTATCAGAACGTTACAGTATTGGTTTACAGGACGGATGGAGTCAAGCGAAGAGAGAAATTTCAGATCATCTGGAGGCACAAATTACTTCAAAAATACGTTGGGAACATAATGCGGACGTAGTATCTAATTTGCATTTCTCAACAACACATGATGATATTACATATAAATATCTAATGTTACCAATTTGGCTTTCTTCATTCCGCTATAAAGAAAAGGTTTATCGATTTATGGTGAATGGACAGACAGGCCGAGTAGGTGGAGATGCCCCGATTTCACCACTTCGTGTAACAGTTGCAGTCATCTTATCATTAATTACGATGGCGATTATTTGGTATTTCTTTTTGTCAGAATAGTTATGAGCAGTATTCCTGTAGGGTATAATCCATACGTTGGAATACTGCTTTTTAGCATTATGCCGTGGCATAATTAGTCTAATTAGTAGAAAATGCGTCAGCACAAAAAATAAATGGGTGAACGGCTGAAATAATGCTAGGAAATAGGATGAAAACCTCGAGTTATCACGGTTTCCACTTCCGATTGTTGCATAAGTTATAATAGGAAGAAATTCTAAGGGGATTTTTGCATAGTACGACATGAGAAAAACGAATCCATGTGTTAGAGTGACGCTAAATAAAAATATATGTACTTAAGCAACCTATTTTATGGGAAAGTCGTTATGAATGATGAATTGTAAATAAAACGCACTTAAACGAAAGCGTGTAAAAAAATTGTTAGGAGCTAAATCGCTTTATTAATACATCATTTTAGTAGAGCTTGTAAAAACTTCAGGACAATTTATTCCATAAAATAACGTCATGTGAAGTTGCCAATTTACTTTAAACAAATTATTATACAGTCAGAGAGCTTTTTTTCATGAAATGAGCTGTGAGTGTAATGTTATTCTTGAATAACATCTTGTATGGAGGTTTCGACAATGGATGCAATTGAAGTGTTAACAAATTTAGATCAAATACATGGGTATTTTCAACCTATATTTAGCGCGGATGCGCATACGGTGATTGCCTACGAAATTTCCGGACAGTTACAAATTGAGGGTCAACAAATAAATTTAAAAGACTTTGTGAATAATGAAGATATTCCAGAAGAATATCGAATTGATATGGAACATAAAATTTTACACGCTGCATTAGCCAAAGTAGAAGAAATCGGACAGGATATTGATATTTATATTCCAAGTAATCCGAACTTACTGATGCAGGATTTCGGTGAAAGTCATTTTAATATTATTCAACAATATATCAGTGAAGAGGATTTAGATCGTATTGTATTAGTTGTCTCTGAGCATCGTTTTTTAGATGACATTAATAAGTTACACCATGCAGTACGTTACTTTACGACGTTTGGTGTCAAAATTGCTATTCAGGAAGTAGGAGCGGAGAGTCATTTAGAGCATATTGCACTATTATCACCACAAATCTTAAAGGTTAATATCCGTGATTTAAATTATGATTCCTGGTCTGCGCAGTCAGATATGATATCCGCAATAGGTAGTCTCGCTTATAAAATTGGCGCAAATCTTTTATTTGAAGGAATCGAAACTGTCTATCAATTACAATTTGCGTGGAAAAATGGAGGCCGTTTTTATCAGGGCCAATACTTGGCTAATTCTGCATTGACATTCGTAGAGAAGGATATTTTAAAAGAGCGTTTTAAGGAAGAATGCCAACAATTTATTACCTCTGAAAAGAAAATTTTGGAGGCACAATATTTTGAGTTGAAAAAGTTGAGGGAGGAACTAGAAGCGATCGTCCATCGTGTAAAGCCTTCTAGTGACAACATCACACATTTAGAGCATTTAGCGCAGCTGTTGGATAGTTATTCGTTCCGGGTATATATTTGTAACGAAGATGGTTTCCAACTATCCCCAAACGTCATGCGTTTAGATGGTCAGTGGGAATTACAGCCAAGAGCCATCAATAAAAACTGGAGTTGGCGTCCATACTTCCTACAAACAATTATAAAAATGCGCAATGATCAAAGCGGAGAAATCTCAGAGCTTTATCGTGATATCGAGACAGGGGAAATTACAAGAACATTTTCGATTGCAATAAACGAGCATGAGTATTTGTTCGTCGATCTTTCGTATGATTATCTTTATGAGCACAAGATCTTTAGATAATGCTACGAATGCTTATATAGATGATAAGGGGTACAAGAATAACTTGTACCCCAAATTTGTGTAAAAACAAGCAGTTGCATTTTATTAATTGCAACTGCTCCTGCAATTAAAACATAAAAGTGGTCTCAATTCGTGCAGAAAATCTTTCGATTGGATGCTTATTTTTTTGCAAAAAACATTTTCACGATATAACTTTGCCTAGTCATGAAAAAGCATTGATAAAGAAGCTAAATGATGGGGGAAGTAAAGAAAAGTGGAAGTGATAAAAATTGATGTAGTAAATCTCCATCCGTTTATATATATTTATGGAGGAGGGAGTTTGAACAATGAAAAAATTACTTTTAGTACCATTAACCTTGCTACTAGTTATTTTGTTAGTAGCGTGTAGCCAAGATAAAGAAAGCGATAGTGGTAAGAAAACAGATCATGCTGAAAAAACAGCAGAGGAATCACCATTAAAAGTCGATAAAGGACTTTTAAACGTTGAAGTTACAATACCAGCTTCATTGTTGGAAGGTCAGGACATCGATACAGCGATTACTGCAGCGAAAGAAGAAGGGGTTAAAGAAGTCATTAAAAATAGTGACGGGTCAGTAACATACAAAATGCCTAAATCAGTGCATAAAAAAATGTTGAAAGAGCTGGAAGAAAGTGTTTTAGAAACGGTTGAAGAAATTAAAACTAGTGATGATTTTACTTCCATAAAAGATGTAACTTATAATAAGTCCTTTACAGAGTTTACATTAACTGTAAATAAAGAACAGTTTGACAACAGTTTTGATGCTATGTCATCAATGGGACTTGCTATAGTGGGTATGTATTATCAACTTTTCAATGGAATAGATCCGGAGAAGTTTAAAGTTACTGTAATTTTTAAAGATGAAGCAAATGGAGATGTAATTAACACGGTTGTTTATCCTGATGATTTGAACGAAAGTAAATAACATGGAGAACACTTAGTTTGGAATGATCCTCTTTAAATAGGGCATATAAAAATGACTATATAATTCTAGTCAATTAAATGTCCTTTTTGAAGGGGATATTTTTATAAGTTACGCAAAATTTGAGTAAAAAGAATTTTAGTAGCTAAATAAACTAAAATATTAATCTGTGTAGGGAAGCCACTGAAAAAGTCGATTTATACCAAAATTTTCGGTATAAATCGACTTTTAATACTTAATATAATAAAAAAACTCAATTAGTTGCTATATTAAGTTTTCTAAAGTGGATTGAGAAGGTTTGTGTTATTATTGTTCTTTTCCCTGAATTTCTTCATTGAAAAAGTAAATTCCTGTATGTCCTCAACCTTCAGCAACCATTTCGTTTGAAGCTATTTTTGTTGGAGATGTTCCAGCTCGTGTCGCTGCTTGAGCAGTTATCCGCTCTGATATGTTTTTGTCCATTTCCGCAGTATTTAAATAGGATTCTAATTTAGCTTTTGCACCATTAAGCATACTTAATGCTTTATCTCGGTTTTCTTTTTTACTTAAATAAGATGCTATTAAAGCTAACCCTGTAATATGATGTTAGCTTAAAATCATCGCATAATTGATATTAATTATTTTAAAGGAATTCCAAGTCCTAATGCAGAAGCGATCGAGACAATAGAGCTAATAACACCTAGTATACTAGTTAATTTCTCTAATGGTTTTTTA
>Ga0102589_1005373_pt1 | contig 11275 bp, 9 predicted proteins | sample AraplaMF_Col_mLB_FD_76858 | JGI IMG/M metagenome (GOLD analysis project Ga0102589, IMG submission 76858) | Arabidopsis root microbial communities from the University of North Carolina, USA - plate scrape MF_Col_mLB | ecosystem: Host-associated > Plants > Roots > Endosphere | place: USA... | reverse complement strand
TGCATATACAGGTAAACGGGCTGAGCATGACATAAACGGTGTCACTAAAATCGTAAGCAGCCTCTCTTTCTCCTGTTCAATCGTCCTCGCAGCCATAATGCCTGGTACATTACAACCAAAACCGATAATCATAGGAATAAACGCTTTTCCGTTTAGTCCAAAAAACTCCATCACACGATCCATTACAACGGCAATACGCGCCATATATCCGGAATCTTCTAGTAATGAAATGAAGAAGAACAATACGAAAATTTGCGGCACGAATACTAATACCGCACCAACTCCTGCAATAATTCCATCTGTAACGAGCGCTTGAATAAACTCAGACGCACCAATATTCGTAAGTCCTGCTGTTACCCAATCTGTAAATGGCCCGCCAACAAACGCATCAAATTGATCCGATAAAGGCGTTCCAATCCACGAAAACGTAACTTGAAAAATTAAAAACATGATTCCTAAAAAGATTGGTAGTCCCAAAATTTTATGCGTAATTAATTTATCAATTCTTTCCGAAAAAGGAATACTTCCTTCTTTTTCATTACGAATCACACTTGTTTTCAACTTTTCAATATACGCTGCACGTACTCCGTATATATGCTGTTCTAGCGTAACATCTAATTCTTCTTCTACTGCAGAGCGAATTGCTACAAGTTCGTTATATACATGCGACTTGGCAATTTCTTTCTCTACCACTTCGTTATTTCCTAAAAATTGAAGCGCAAGCCATCTTGCATGCTCATCATTTTCGCGCTGCAATTTCTCCATAACGCGCTGGATTCCTGTCTCGACCGCTTTACCATATGAAAGAACAAACGGTTTCTGCCCCGCCTTATCGCCTTTATGAAGAGCAGCTAATAACTCCTCGCATCCTTTTCCACTTCTTGCGATAACAGGAATAACTGTTACACCTAGCGTTTCAGATAGCTTCTTAACATCAATCGTAATCCCGCGTTGTTTTGCCACATCAATCATATTTAAACCGATAGAAAGCGGTTTTCCGAATTCTAACAATTGTAATGTTAAATGCATATTACGTTCAAATTGAGAAGAGTCCACAATATTTAACATATGATGAAATTCTTCTGTTAATAAAAATTGTGTAACAACTCCCTCATCACGGGATACAGGATTTAAATCGTATATACCTGGTAAATCTATTAACATTCCTTGCTTATCTTTTAACTTACCAATCTTTTTTTCTACGGTTACTCCGCTCCAGTTCCCAACGTATTCATAAGAACCAGTAAGCGCATTAAACAATGATGTTTTTCCCGTATTCGGATTTCCTAGCAAAGCAACCTTGTTCACGCTAATTCCACCTTTATCATTTTCGCATCACAATGACGAATAGAGATTAATTGTCCACGGCATTCTAATGTACATGGACCATTAAGCATTGCCTTTTGTTTTAAACAAAGCTCGCAGCCCTCAGAAAATCCAAATGAAGCCAAACGGCGTTTTAACAATTTATCAAGAGATTGTAAATCTTTTACACGTACTTTTTCATCTATACTCATATCAACTAAGTTCATAAATTATCCCCCTCAAAAGATAACGATAATTATTATCAATACCAATTATAACATGACTCTCTGAAAAAACACTATACAATATACCGTGAATTTATTACTATTTTTTGTACAATTCCATCTTATTTAACATAAAAATCGTTGTTATGCATGGCCAGTCGCCCCTCCCTAAAAAGAAAGGGGTTTTTATTTCAACTTATATATAAATTAAATTTGCCATTCTTATCCATTGTTATTACAATGGTAGTAACAATCTAAGAATCTCGTTGTCACAGGGGGAGCCACGTCGCTGAGAGGGAACACTTTGTTCCGACCCTTAGAACCTGTTAGTTAATGCTAACGTAGGAATTGTGCAAACATATATACATAAGTAGTGATTTTCAATTTGTGTATTTTCATCCCCCTATGATAAAGATTCTTCTTTTGTAACTTGGATGTAGGGGGATTTTTACATGCGTAATACAAATTTACAAGCGATGATAGAGGCGGCGATTCTTGCAGCATTTGCGTTAGTCATCGACATTTTGCCATTATCTATTAAACTTCCAACAGGCGGTTCTATCTCGTTTGCGATGATTCCAATTTTTATTGTTGCTTACCGCTGGGGATTTAAAGCGAGTTTCTTAAGTGGTCTCGTTTGGGGATTATTACAAATTGTCGCAGGAGATGCATCTATTTTTACGCCGGTACAAGCGTTTATTGAATACTTCATCGCCTTTGCCTTTATTGGCTTTTCTGGATTATTTCATGCACCAATTCAACAAGCAATTGCTAATAAACAAAAAGCAAAAGCAATCATGTATGTCATTATCGCTGCGTTTATTGGTAGCCTAGCTCGTTATTTTTGGCACTTCATTGCTGGCTTTATTTTCTTTGGACAATATGCACCAAAAGGACAATCAGCTGTTTTATATTCCTTTATCTTTAACGGCATCACAATGATTGGTTCTTTCGCAATGTGTGCGGTTCTACTTGTCGTTTTATTTACAACAGCACCGCGCTTATTTATGAGCGCGAGTATAAATACAAGCAAAAAAAAGATTGCTTAATCAGCAATCTTTAGAGTCTCTAAGTATTTCGGAAATAACTATAATATAACGAAACAAAAATCCCATTTTTCTAAAGTGGGATTTTTGTGTTGTTTCAAATCAGCGAAAGAAAAAAATCTTTTATAACAAGCATTATCCCGTCATATTATATGTATTAAATTATACTTTATGGCATATTGAACAAGTTCACTTTTCTTAGAAAGATTAAGTTTGTTCAACATTCTCGTCTTATGGGTATCAACCGTTTTTATACTGATCGTTAATTCCCCAGCGATTTCAGACATTGAAAAACCTTGAACAAGAAATTTCAATACCTCTCGTTCACGTGGACTTAAAATTACATATGGATTTCGAGAATCCGTTTCGTTTTGCATTTTTTTTAACATAGTTGAAATTTCCTTTGGACGGAGGTATATGTACCCATCCATAACAGAATCAATCGCATTGTATAATTCTTCATCGACAGCCGCTTTAGGGACGTAACCTGAAGCTCCCGCGTTCATGATTGATGTTATATAATCCTCATCTTCATGCATGGTAAGCACGATGACTTTCGCTTGTTCATAGCGTAATTTAATTTCTGTTAAAACTTGAATTCCATCTATGCGTGGCAAAGATATATCTAATATCAAAATATCGGGCCTTAAATTGTCGTAAAGCCTTAGTGCTTCAAATCCATCAGCAGCTTCACCTACAACCTTTAATGATGGCCTTTTTTGTAATAATAGTTTTAAACCAGCTCTCATCAAAGCGTGGTCATCAACTAACATTATGCTGATTGTCTTTTCCATCTTGATCCCCTTCTCTCTGTTTTAATGGGATAGACACACTAACTTCCGTTCCACCGTTATTGTGAGTTCTAATCAAAAATGAACCTCCTAATAATTCTGCTCTTTCCTTCATTCCATATATTCCGATTCGATTTTGCTGGCGAGCTTTTTCAAAATCATCCTCATTTATACCGTGACCGTTATCATGGATGTTCAACAAGATCGAACAATCTCTTATCTCCATATTAATCGTAATCTCAGTCGCTACTGTATGTTTCACTACATTGGTAAGACTTTCTTGAACAATTCGGTATAGTGCTACAGCAATATGACTATCTATGACGAAGGCGTCATCATCAGGAACGTGTAGAGTTACCGTAAGAGCGCATTTTTCTTCAAACTTTCTTACGTATTTCCTTAATGCAGGAATTAATCCCATATCATCAAGGATCGGTGGCCTTAATTCTACTGCTAAATCTCTAATTTCTCGTAAAATACCGGCTGCTGTCTCTCGACTTGCATGAAGTAGCTCCAGTTGCTCGTCATCTTTAGCTTCATTAGCCAAAATACGCATTGTAACCATTAAAAAAGTTAGGGCTTGGCTTGTTTCATCATGAAGTTCACGAGAAATTCTTTTTCTCTCCTCCTCATGAGCGGATAGTAGTTTCAAAATCAACGTATCTCGAAGGGCATCCTTTTCTTGAAGTTCCTTCAATAATTTCTCTACTGCAGTCCTAGAACTAATCAGATTGTCAGCCATTTCATTAAAAGCCTGTGCAAGTTTTCCAACTTCATCATCACCTACTGCTTTAGCTCTTAAGGATAAATTACCAGCTGATATGCCTGCTGCTGTATCAACTAAACTATTAATTGGCCGGGTAATGATACGGGTCACATAATAAGCGATCCCTGCTGCTCCCATGCAGACCAAAAATGTAGCAACAACCAACTCTATTATTTTAGTAAAAATATAGCTTTTCGCCTGTTTTTCTGCCATTCCAACTCTAACGAACCCTACATCTCCCTCTTCAATCGGAACAAGTATGTCATGAATATTTCCTTCATCAGAAGTTAGGATCGCGTAATTTTTAGTATTAACACCATCAGGCTTATGTGCGTTTAATATTCCTTTCGGCAGGTGCTTAGAGAATGTATTACCGACAAGAACATTATTATTGTTAACGACCAGTATATAACGAACATCTTTGTTCGTTTCCTGTGCACGTGTAATGAGAAGATGGATTGAATAATAGTCGTCAGTCAAAATGTAATCCGAGGACAATGCTGCAATATTTTCAGCAATATTTTCACCACGTTTCTTTAGGTCTTCTGTCATGATTTTTGTGAGTGATTCCCAAATGATACATCCTAATACTAGGGCGAGAAAGAGTAGCGAAATGAATATAGCTCCAAATATTTTTTGGTTTATTTGTAATTTATTCAGCCACTTCATAGATGACCCTCATATAACCTTGATTCAAATGGAACAAAACGATCAATGAACAACCCTTGAAACGCTGGTTTTATTATTTCTTGTTCGTGCATAGTAATGAAACTTTCTTTAATAATTCGCTTCTCCTCATCAGGTAAATTACTATTGATGACGACAGGACCGGTACCAATCGGTTCCGTTTTTGCAATAATTTTTAAATCCTTAATTAGTTCTGGATTTTTAAGTTTCGTACGCTCAAAGACTAAGCTATCAACAGCTGCGGCATCAACAACTCCATTTATTACAGCACTTAAGGAGTCTTCATGATTATATGTAAAAACATAACGCCCGAAGAAATGCTCTGGTGTTTCACTTAATTCAGCTAATTTTTTCCTCACAAAAATATATCCGGAATAACTAGTTGGATCGCTAAAAGCAACGTTTTTCCCTCTCAAATCATGTATACTGGATATTTCATTTTTACGGTGTACGACGACATAACCATAATAATATGGAACTCCCATTCGCTCTTGCATAGCAATTGCTTCAAGTCCCTCAACATGTCTGTAAGTGATATATGCTCCTGTTGAAAGTATAGCTATGTCAGCACCTCCATTCATCATCAACATACTAATCTCATTATAACTCTTGCGCTGAATTAGAATTGCAGGTCTATGGAGCTTCTCTCCAATATAGTTAGCTATTTTCCTATAGTGCATAATGGTATCAGTCTTTGATAACACACTTGAAATTGCGATTCGTACAGGAGCGGGATTGTCGTCTTGGTAACCAACAGGCATGGTGTCAAATTCGGAGAAAACAATTTGAGGGTTCGAACGCTCATGCTGACATCCTATTGCAGGTAAAGTAGTAAGCAATATTAAAAAAATCCTCAACCAATTTGTCATACTTTCCTCCGTTCTTACAGGCGAGGAATTTATCCCGCTATTCGTGGGCAGTAATACTCCCGCCTCAAAATTCAGCAAAAGCATCGTCCAGCTCTAGCGGCTAGAATTTCCAGCCGTTTCGCCCCCTCGGACGAGGCAAAAAGCGCCTCTCTGTCAGGGGCGTGGGCGTCCTGCGATTCTGAGCGAGCCGCTTCCGCTTTTCCTAAGAAGTTAGGCGGGAGATAAACTGCCCGTAAAAGCCCGATTGGTGAGGGCTGATAATCAGTGGGGAATGAAGAAAACCCCCACTGATTAAAGTTTCACTTTATCTCCTTATTACTAGCTCCCCAAATCACGATTGAGAGAGCTGCGTTGTCCATCAGTGAAAGATGAATATCACTATCACCCACTAATAGAAGTTTCACTTTATGTATGATGTGAAAATCCCCTAATTGAATCCTACTTAATTTAGGATTTTTGCAGTTTATATTCATATATTACTTCAGGACAATATGCGAAATCTATGAAAGAATGTATCCATCACTCCTTTTCATGTCAGAGTTGTGACAAAAAATATATAAATACTTTCTATTTATATCTCCCCTGACCGCTCCTATACAGAGCCCATTCCTCCCAGGCCATTAAAAAAGTGCTTTTCTGCCTTTTTTTCATAGAGTGACTGAGTAGTTACAAAACAGATTTATATAGCCATGAATATTGCTTGTAGGATAAATTCTGACAGACTATACTATTTTATCCTACATAAAATCAGATATTTACTGATATTTTAACGAATTGGCATATAAGATAATGTAACAAAGGAGGTATGATATAACGCAAGTATTTGTGAAAACGTCTTCACCAAATTGGCATTCTATTTATATACTAAATTTCATGCTAGTCTAAGTTTTTTGTAAATCAAAGTAAAGAAATCGAGGTAGATAATATGTTCTCATTTTTGAAACCTAAAATTGCTACTACAAAAATAGCACCAGATCAGGTTCAAAAAACCTATAAGCTTTTCCGGATACAATCTTTATTAGGGGTGTTCTTAGGTTACATAGCTTACTATATAGTACGTAACAACTTTGCCTTATCTACTCCTTATTTGAAGGAACACCTTAACCTTAGTGCTACAGAAATAGGATTATTAAGCAGTTGCATGCTTATCGCTTATGGAGTTAGTAAAGGTTTGATGAGTAGTTTAGCCGACAAAGCGAATCCTAAAAGTTATATGGCGCTTGGTTTGCTTCTTTGTGCTATGGTCAATATTATGATGGGATTCAGCACGGCATTTTGGATGTTTGCAATTCTTGTTGTTTTCAATGGGTTCTTCCAAGGAATGGGAGTTGGACCTAGCTTTATTACCATCGCAAATTGGTTTCCTCGTAAGGAAAGAGGAACTGTCGGTGCGATATGGAATATTTCTCACAATATAGGCGGAGGTATCGTAGCACCTATCGTCGGTATGAGTTTTGCTATGTTAGGCTCCAATCACTGGCAAGCGGCAAGCTACCAGGTCCCTGCTGCTATAGCTATTGTTATTGCTCTAGTAATATTAGCTCTTATTAAAGGCTCACCGGTAAGTGAGGGATTACCTCCGTTAAACAAAATCATCAAAGACGAATCCGATTCGAAAACAAAACAAAGTGTTGATTCAAAACCACCAACAGACATGAGTGCTTGGCAGATTTTCAAGAATTATGTTTTATTTAACAAAAATGCATGGTTCGTTTCCTTCGTAGATGTTTTCGTTTACATGGTTCGTTTCGGCATTATAAGCTGGTTACCTATTTATTTATTACATGTGAAACATTTCACTAAAGAAGAGATGAGTGTGGCCTTTTTATTCTTTGAATGGGCAGCTATTCCTTCTACCCTTCTGGCTGGTTATGTATCAGATAAATTATTCAAAGGGCGCCGCATGCCGCCAGCAATCATTGCTATGTCAATGATACTTGTCTGCATCATCGGTTACTGGCAAAGTACATCTTTACATTGGGTAACGATCTTCGCTGCTATTATTGGTTGCTTGATTTACATTCCACAGTTTCTAGCTTCAGTACAAACTATGGAGGTAGTTCCAGCTTTCGCTGTTGGCTCTGCAGTTGGTTTGCGAGGTTTTATGAGTTACATTCTAGGTGCATCTTTAGGTACGACTCTCTTTGGAGTAATGGTCGACAAGGTAGGATGGAATGGTGGTTTCTATGTATTACTAGCAGCAACTGTTTGCTGTATCATCTGCTGTATATTGGCTCATCGTGGAGCAAAAGAGCTAGAATACAACAAAAAACATGGAATCCAATCCTAAATCCTATTTATCTAGCAACAACAAAAAAAAGATTGCTTAATCAGCAATCTTTTTTTATGTCTCAGTTTTCCAAGTTACTTTCCTAATGTGACTCTCTGTTTCTTACCACTTTTGGAGAAAGAGAATGGAGTGCGCGGCTGCTCTCAAATTTATTCTTACCGTTTTGCCTATGAATCCAAGATTTCATCTCATTCCATAAAACAACTCTATGCACATCATACCCTATGTGATATTGCTCATTTATGTTCTCTTTGTCATTCTCATTCCATTTGTACCATACGATTTTATCGCTTGAATCTACTAGTATTTCTCGCTGTTCAATGACAGTTGTATGATCTTTATTATTAGCTAACATAATCGCATCATTTTCTAATAATAAAGCAAGAGCTTCTGAGCGCTTCTCCATTCTCTCTCTCCTTTCAATTGTAGTGCCTAACGTCTTACTTCTCTAAAATGTGTGTGCTTTTCATAGATAAGTTTATTCAAAATAATGCTGCTAAACTATCGATTTACCTTACAAAAAACCTTACATTTTTGTAAGGTTTTTTATTAATCTTAATATAATATTATTACATTTAGAAAGACCTAATTAAATAAGAGGTACAAATTCGCTTAGCTTAATATGACAGTACCGTTAATAGAACAAAGTAAGGTAAAGTAAATGTACATTTACTTTACCTTGTTTAAATACCGATAGATCGTTGCTTCTGATGCCTTTAAATGTTTAGCCACTTCACTTACGCCGCCTTTAAGTAAAAATACCCCTTTATCATTAAGTTTTTTTATCACTTCCATTTTTTCATCAGGAGACATTCTCTCAGGCGAAACTTCACATTCTAATAAAACTCCTGTAATAAGTGATGAAAGAAGACTATCTAGATTTTCTTCTAAGTTTTCAGAAAGGTCTAATTCAAGATTAGGATGAGCCTTCTCTTCCTCTACATTCACGCTAGTATTACTCATAATTATATTGTCTAACCAGTCTCTTGCTTTTATCATATTACTAATATCAATGTTCACACACAGCATTCCAATTATGCTGTTGTTTTCATCTTTAATAAAATAGCTTGACGAACGAAACGTCTGATTATTTTTTGAGTTTCCTTTGTAATTGGAAATATAATGTTTATCTATATATTTTTTTTCTTGTAGAATCTTTAAAGCTAGATCTGTTAAATGTCCACCAATGTTTCTTCCACTAAGATGTCCGTTCACTGCCTCTATTATAGATTCGTCTGGATTCGTAACATCATGCAAAACAACTTCACAATTTTCTCCAATTACTTCTGCAATGAAATGAACAAGAGGAATATACCGCTTTAACTTTTCTTTATTTTCCATTGATATTGCACCTCTTCTCAAGATAAGAAGAAAGGATAAAATTTCCTACCAACACTTTGCTTTCTTCTTTTTATAGTATACAACATAATCTCCTACATCTCTTAAAAAGACATAGAGAAGGCTGGCTTAAAGACTCTAACCACTACTATTTTACTACACAATCCTTCCTTAGAAGATAATAAGATAACTTTTATCCAGTTTTTCTTGATTTTTCCTTTCTGTAATAATTTATCAAACGATAATTTATTATTACAATAAAAATTTATTATTATTTTTTAACTTTTTTCAAAATACCTATTGAAATATTAAAAATATAACATTAAAATAAAGTTGTGCTAAAAAATTATTATAATAATAAAAAATTATTATTACAGGGGGTTTTTGGATGAATACAGTTATTTCTACTCAACATGCACCTGGTGCAATCGGTCCTTATTCACAAGCGATGAAAGCTGGTAATTTTATCTTTACTTCTGGACAACTGCCGATTGACCCTAAAACCGGAGAAATGCCTGAAACAATTAAAGAGCAAACAACACTGTCATTAGAGAATGTAAAAGCCATCCTAGAAGAAGCAGGCAGCGATTTAAGTAAAGTTGTTAAAACAACCGTATTTTTAAAAGATATGAATCATTTTGCACAAATGAATGAAGTTTACACTACTTACTTTACAGAAAATTTCCCTGCTCGAAGTGCCATTCAAATCGCACGATTACCAAAAGATGCACTTGTTGAGATCGAAGTTATTGCAACTTTATAAATTTTTTCATACTGAAAAATTGAATAGGAAAAATAAGATAACATTCCCTTACTATGAAACGATTAAAATACTTAATCTTTATAGTAATGGAGTGATAAATTTCCAGGTTTTATGAAAGCGTTATCTTTTATAAAAAATCAATCTCTGAAGAGGAAAAGAATGATTGCAACTTTATAAATTTTTCATGCAGAAAAATTAAATAGGAAAAATGAGATAACATTCCCTTATTATTAAACGATTAAAATACTTAATCTTTATAGTGATGGAATGACAAATTTTAAGTTTTATGAAAGCGTTATCTTTTTAAAAAAATTAACCTCTGAGGGGGGGAAAAGGATGGATACTCCAAAAAAAAATAAGTGGTTTGCACTTGTCGTACTGATTTTAGGTGGAGGAACAATTTTTAAACTTCCATTTTTAAAAGATGCTTTTTATATTCCCATGATGGAATATTTTCACTTATCTCATACTCAAATAGGTGTAATCTTATCAGTTTATGGAATTATCCAAGCATTTGGTTATATCGCATCGATGTACATAGTAGACAGGTTTTCCAAGAAGAAAATCATACCGTTCAGCTTAATTGGTGTTGGCGTATCAGGGTTGTATTTAACAACATTTCCTGGTTATTATGGCGTTTTAGCCGTTTGGATTGTTTTCGCTTTATTTGCAGAGACTGCATATTGGCCTGCGTTAATTAAAGCTGTAAGGTTATTAGGAGATAAAGATGAACAAGGTAGAGTTTTCGGTTTCCTTGAAGCAGGAAGAGGCGTGGTTGATACAGTTATCGCTTTTGGTGCCCTTGCAATTTTTAGTTGGTTAGGATCAGGAGCAGCTGGCTTTAGAGGTGCAATTATTTTCCTTGCATCAGCAGCAATTTTTATTGGTATCATTTCTTATTTCTTAGTAGAAGATGATGAAATAATAGATACTGATGAACAAGGTAATAAAATTAACAAAAGTAAAGCTGCACTTGACGGCGCTCTACAAGCATTAAAGATGCCTGAAGTATGGGCCGTAGCATTTACTATATTCTCTGTTTATTCCGTCTATATAGGTTTAACATATTTTATCCCGTTTTTAAAAGATATTTATGGTATGCCTGTTGCACTAGTAGGCGCTTATGGAATTATCAATCAATACGCTATAAAAATGGTTGGTGGTCCGCTAGGAGGGTTCTTAGCTGATAAAAAATT
>Ga0102589_1005365_pt1 | contig 11290 bp, 10 predicted proteins | sample AraplaMF_Col_mLB_FD_76858 | JGI IMG/M metagenome (GOLD analysis project Ga0102589, IMG submission 76858) | Arabidopsis root microbial communities from the University of North Carolina, USA - plate scrape MF_Col_mLB | ecosystem: Host-associated > Plants > Roots > Endosphere | place: USA... | reverse complement strand
TTATCAAATAGCCGTTCGTATGAGACAATAGAGGGGTAGTGAAGCGGAGAGGGGATTTATTGTATGAGTGGAGACGCTTTTCGCACCTTTGCTAAAGGGATGGCGCTAGGCATGCAATCAGGCAGCACCAATGTGCCGTACCATCTTCTGCGCTGTTATCGGCAGTTGAAGCTGAACGATACGGAGGCTATGCTGCTCATTCAGCTTATGGGCTTTAAGCAGCAGGAAATGAAGGACTTTCCGACGATTGATGAGCTGCAGGAACGAATGGGAACATCTCCAGAACTTGTGATCAAATCACTTCAGCGCCTGTTAAAAGATGGATTTATCAGCATTGATGAGGAGATCGATGCGGCTACGGGTATTCAATATGAGCGTTATAATCTGACTGGATTATGGGAGAAGATGGCTGTGCTCGTGACGGAAGAGATACGAGCGGAACGTCAGCGACTCAGACAATCATCTGCCTTAACGGATTCGGATCAGCCGAATCTGTTCAATATATTCGAGAAGGAATTCGGTCGTCCACTTTCACCAATGGAATGTGAGACGATAGCTGGGTGGATTGATCAGGATCACTATCCAGAGGAACTGATCTTATTAGCGTTGAAGGAAGCCGTCTTTGCAGGTAAGGTGCACTTTCGCTATGTGGATCGCATCTTGCTGGAATGGAGCCGCAACCGCGTTCGTTCGATTGAAGATGCGAAGGCTTATACACAGAAATTCCGTTCTAGTGGAAGATGAGGTATGAGCTCCTGTAAGTCTGCATGGGAAAATAATTCTGGGGTTGCTGCAGAGAGGCTGTAATGGTGTTTCGGCGGCAATCTCAGATCATAATCTTAATTTGGTTCTACGATCATGTATCTATGGACGAACACTGATAGCTTGATTTTGACCTTGATATGGAAATGTATAAAAATCTCCGCCTTTTACTTCTCATTTGAAATAACCTCTACATATATTATTTTTACCTGGATCTTTACCTTTCTTGATTTTCCTTTATTTACTCGAAACGATATATTCAATCTGGAGCTCTCAAAATGCTTTTATGTGAGTTTTGTTTAGATCGCTATGGAGGAACAAAGCATGATTTATTTTCAAAATAGTGCAGAAGGATCTGAAGGACTTTGCAATCAGTTAATGTCCGTTTTTCGTGCTGTTGGTGAAGCGTTATATCATGCGAGCGAGGGCTCTCCTGCAGGAATCCTTTTACAAAAGGTTCAAACGAGAACCTCGGTGGATTTTGATGTTACTCCGTATTTTCGAAGCATAGCAATCGATTGCTTCGTTGATGTACATGCGTTGCAGCAATTACTGTCAAATCGACAGATTGATGTGAAACGCGCTGAAGAAGTACATGCAGAAGTACGTAATCAAGCGGTTAACTGTAAAAGGTATGCCATCCGCCAGATGTCTGCAATCGAAAATAAAAATAGCGGATTGTTCATTGCCAATGCCTTTCCTTTCGCTAAGCATATCGTAGAATTATCTAATTTCATTATCTCTAACCTATCCGAGAAGCATCAGTGGATAGCAGCTCATCTTAGAATTGAAAAAGATTTATTGCTAATCTCTGATATTAAAATTATGGGCTTAGAACATTATGCGGAAAATCAGCTTCACTGTATTTATGCTTGTATGGAGGCTAAGCAAAAGGTATCAGCTATGTATTTAGCATCCGGTTTATCGGATGAAGAGTATGCGGCGATAGAAAAAGAGATAGTGGGAAAAAACGGGAATATTATGATTTATAATAAAAAAATAGTGTTAGAAGGATGCCCGGATCTGAAGCAGAAATTTGACTCCTTATGTTTAGAGGAACAAGCGTTGGTCGATTGGCTCGTATGTATTCATGCTCCTTATTTTATTGGCCCACATTCCTCATCCTTTTCATATTTAGCGGGTTACATGCGTCATTATCGTGGTTATCATCCAGATGCGATGGAGTTATTTCCAACGTATCAACCCTATTGGGATATGTGGTTTCCTTGCGTATAGGTGTTGTCATTCCTACACATGAATGATAAAGCCCTCTGTCTATTGTGACTGAGGGCCTTATCTGTTTTATGGAACAATAGCTAGAATTTATTGATGAAGTGCTTGTTTACGGTATACATATTCGAATAAAAATTCGAATGCCTCCAGATGACGTTTGGCCTCAAAGGCATTGGCACCCCAAGCATATATACCGTGCTTCCGCAGCAGAATACCCGGAATAAGGGGGTCAAGAGACGCTGTAACACAGGGTACGATACGGGGGATATCAGCGTAGTTAGGTACAACAGGGATGTGAATTTGTGCGTCTTCCTCCCAAATATTAAACGCTTTAATTAATTCCACGCCTTCGACGGGTACAGCACCACGATCCCCATATAAATCAGATACGATCGTGTTGAATACCGTATGTACGTGGAAGATGGCACCACATCCAGTGAGTCGATAAATTTCACAATGAATTAAGGTCTCGGCACTAGGCTTGAGATGAGTGGCTTCCGTTGCACGGCCATTCTCATCGACGAACAGGAAATCTTCGGGAGTATGGACCGATTTGTCTTTGCCGCTGGCTGTGATGGCAAATTGGAAGTGTTCTTCCTGTATGTCACCAACACGAACGGAGAGGTTACCGCTTGTTCCTGGGAACCAGTGGCGGCTGGCAAATTGCTCTTTGATTGTTCGCAGCTCGGCAAGTGCTCGCTGCTTCTGCTCTAAAGTGAGCGTATGCGTATTCATTCTATAGTTTGGCTCCCTTCACTTCATCCACTTCATCATCCGATCTACGGATGAGTTATCTGTGTATTGGAATGACTCAAATGTTCAATAATATGATAAAACGTCTGGAACGGCGCATATGGGAGCTGAAGCTCATCACATCGTTCGATTAATTGCGCTCTGGCAAACACGAAATCAGCTAACTTGGCTGCGGTAAAATCAGTGACGCTGTCGCCTATGACAATACGCTCATACTGATCCTTAGGGAAGCGGCGTACGATAGTTGTTTTGCACATCCCACAATCATTCGTACATGGCGGCTGACAATAATGCGGCCATGTAATCTGAATCTTATCACCACTAAAGTCACTGCCATTGCAATAGATGTGATCGGCAGGTATTTGAAAAGGCTTCAGCAGCGGATACACGAAGAAATCGATGCCGCCGCTTGTAATATATAGCTCGATCCCTTCTGCTTGGCAGAACTGAACAAATTGCTCGAAACCAGGGCGAATGCGTGCCTGTGTTACGGCGTATTGAATAACCTCTTCTTGCAAGGAAGAAGGGAGCAGGGCGAACATTTCTCCGACCCCTTGGCGAATCGACTTGCGTTCATGGATGACGTCCTGCACGATTTTGTCCCATCCAGGCGGCTCGAAATGTCTAATAATTGACACGATGTTATCATTTTCAGTTATCGTTCCGTCGAAATCACAAAAGACAACTCGAAGCTTCTTCTCGGCGCTCACTTCTTCACACCCCACAATCCAATTGCGGCAGCCAATGGTTTAGAGATTGCGGCTCTTGCTTCTAAGGTGTCACCCTTCAAGACGGCATCAATGGCATCGACAAATGCGTGTCCTCCTGCAGCTGTTCCCATTGGATGGCCGTGAATACCGCCTCCGGCATTGACGACAACATCGTTGCCGAAATCTTGCATAATAAACGGAACCAAGCCAGGATGTATACCCGCGGAAGGCACAGGGAAGCTTCTCTTATGTATCACTCCAAATGAATCATTCACACTGGTCAGAGCGTGGCGGATCCCTTGCGTCTCTTCTTTCGGCATTGTTACCGAACCATATGGGGAAGGGAAGAGTACGAGATCAGCACCAGCTAATCGCATGAGTTTGCCAAGCAGAAGTGGGGCGGCAATTCCATGCTCCTTCGCTGGGTAGTAGGCACCGGCAAGTGCAGGATGAGCGGCGATTGGAACTGTAATATCAGGATCTTGGCTCAATCCATGCAGGACGTCGTACCCGTAGCTTAATACGTTGAAGAGTAAGGCATTTGCTCCAGCTTCGATTGCGCGGAGTGCTTGATCACGAAGGGAGAACGTAGACCCTGTTAAGTTTACGGCATACAGCAATTTCTTGCCCGTCACTTGTTCGGCACGAGCGGCAGCCTCCATACATGCGCGGATACGCATGTCGATCGGTGTGAGGGGATTTTCAAATAAAATCTCGTCATCCTTGATCAAATCAACTCCGCCAAGTGCTTGCTGGTAGAACTGCTCCTTCAATGCTGCTAGATCATGACCGATGACAGACTTGAAAATGCTCATTAACAGTGGGCGGTCATGGACGCCCAGCAGTTCGCGAACTCCATCGATTCCATACTTAGGTCCTTGAAATGGAGCTGTAAATGTATCGGAAAAATCAATATCCAGAAGTTTAATCCGACCATCCATGGACAGCTTGCCGAAGGCCGTAACGAGCAGGGCGGGAATGTCAGGACTAAAGTTAATGTCCGGATAAGCAATTGCAATATCCGCGTAGCGTTCCCCAAGGACATCTGATGGATGTTCCTCAATCGAGATTACCTTGCCGAGATGCTTCGACATCTCGGCCTTTCTCGCCTCAGGGAGCTCGGTCCAGCTCCCGACCGTCAATCCAACGGCAATTCCTTCGGCTTTCTTATGAAAGTCTGCACGATCATCGAACAGCCGATAGGTGGCGACGCAGTGATCTTTCATTCAATTTCCCTCCCAATTTGGTGTTCCATTTCCTGAGATCGCTCTGCAGCGCGGTGCACAGCAGATACAATGGTTTTATTTACATGATGGGTGTTCATCACGTCTAAGGCAGCTTGGGTCGTGCCGCCAGGGGAGGTCACCTTACGGCGAAGCTCAGCGGGCTCCTCCTGTGTTAGCCGTACCATTTCAGCCGCACCTAGAACAGTCTGGACGGTTAAATCCCGCGCATCCTCTTTTGTAAGTCCACCTTCTACAGCTGCTTGCATCATCGCTTCCATGACATAGTACAAATAAGCTGGGCCGCTACCAGACAAGCCTGTCACAATATTCATGTGCTGCTCTTCAACTTCTACTGCGATGCCGACTGCTTCGAACATCGCCATCGCGATGCCGCGCTGTGAGTCATTCACCGCATTCGAACAGCAGATTGCAGTCGCGCCGAGGCCAATCGTACTCGATGTATTCGGCATGGTGCGAACAGCGGCAATGGGTCCAAGAATATGTTCAATGGCATGCATCGATAGCCCCGCGATGACAGAAATAATGAGCGTTCCAGGGCGGAGAAGCGGCTTCAACTCGTGAAGAGCTCCTGCGGCATCCTTGGGCTTCATGCACAATACAATGACATCTGCTTCCTGTAAGAGTTTCTGTTTTCCTTCCGACGAGAGCTCTATCGTGACGCCATACTTCCGCTTCAGCTCCAGAAGGCGTTCATTATTACTGCGATTGACCATGGAGATTTGTGCAGGCTCAGTAAGCTGCTTTGCAAGAACTCCTCTAACGATCGCTTCGGCAATTGACCCTGCACCGAAAATACTAAAGTGAAGAGAACGGAATGTGTCCTTCTCTTGTGATTTTATTTCATTCATGATGTCCATTCCTCTCCCTTCTTGCTAACACTGCACATGGAATATAGCTGGCGTGCGATGTTACTCGCGAATTTGACCTTTTCCATATATCCGGTACTTCGTGGATGTTAGGGCAGGCAGTCCCATTGGGCCTCTTGCGTGCAGTTTCTGAGTGCTAATGCCGATCTCGGCACCAAATCCGAACTCAAACCCATCTGTGAACCGTGTTGACGCATTGTGGTAGACAGCAGCAGCATCAACTTCACTCAAGAAGCGTCTGGCACGGTCTTTGTTCTCGGTCACGATACATTCGGAGTGCTTCGTACCATAACGTGCAATATGATCGAGTGCTTCATCCAGAGAATCGATTACGCGCACGTTTAACACATAATCGTTATATTCCGTTGCATAGTCCTGGTCGGATGCTTTTTTAGCCCACGGCGCATAAGCGAATGTTCGTTCACAGCCGCGCAGTTCAACACGGTGTATATCGAATCCTTCAAGCAATCCTGTCAGATGGCGCTCTGCAAACTGCTCATGTACAAGCAGAGTCTCCATAGAATTGCAGACAGAAGGACGCTGTACCTTCGCATTGAACGCAATCGCTTCAGCCATGTCTGGATCAGCGGACTCGTCAATGTAGGTATGACAAATACCTGATCCGGTCTCGATAACGGGTACAGTTGCATTTTGCACGACATTCTGGATGAGCGACGCACCACCTCGTGGGATGACGACATCCAGCAATCCATTACATTTCAACATCTCGTCAACAGAGGCGCGATCTGCATCTTCAATTAGCTGCAAGGCTTCGACCGGAACAGAAGTGAGCTTCAGCGCCTCATGCAGCACAGCGACAATGCGCTTGTTAGATTCCAAAGCAGAAGAACCTCCGCGTAATACGACCGCATTGCCTGTCTTGAGACATAGGCCAGCCGCATCCACGGTGACATTCGGGCGCGCTTCATAGATCATGCCAATTACACCTAGTGGCACACGAATTTTCTCAATATGCAAGCCGTTGGGACGGTCAATTTTCTCAAGAACATCTCCTACCGGATCTGTCAGCTCGGCGATTTGGCGCAATCCTTCTGCCATATCTTCAATTCTTGCCTCATTTAGAGCAAGGCGATCCAATAGAGAATCTGATGTTCCCTGCTGCTTGCCTCGGTCTAAATCTTTTGCGTTTGCTTCAATAATTGAATCTGCATGCTGGACAAGCAGATCTGCCATTCTTAATAATGCTTCATTCTTCTGATCGGTTGTCAGTCGGTTCATGACTGCAGCTGCTTCTTTTGCTAACGTAGCCTTGGAACGTACTTCACTCATCGTACATGCCTCCTTCTATGATCGTAGTGTGACCCATTCATCTCGATGTATCACTTCAATGCGCGGAACCTCGATGCGATTGAGCACCTCTTCCGTAGACCAGCCCGCAGCAATCTTTAATTGATCGGCTTCGTAATTGACGATGCCTCTGCCAATCACACGTCCATCCTCACCAGACACCTCAACCACATCTCCAGGGTGGAAGTCGCCTTCGACTCCTCGAATACCAGCAGGCAGCAGACTTGATCCTCGTGATATCAATGCCCGTTCAGCGCCTTCATCGACAATAATTTGTCCACGTGGGGTAGAGTGGAAGCCAAGCCATTGCTTCTTCATCGGCAATGCATGCAGGTGCGTATCGAAATAGGTACCCTTGCCAATACCGTCCACAGCAAGGAGCAGATCACCTGGCTCATTGACCCGACCAACAAAGGCAGGTACACCGCCCCGCATGGCGATACGTGCTGCATCTAACTTCGAACGCATGCCGCCCGTACCGACAGATGAGCCGGCTCCTCCAGCATATGCGTAGATTTCCTCGTTAATTTCCTCGACTCTGTCGAACCGCTTCGCATTCGGATTGGAACGGGGATCAGCAGTATACAACCCGTCCGTATCCGTAATAATCACTAGCCGATCAGCATGGACAAGGTTCGCAACCAGTGCTGAGAGCGTATCGTTATCACCAAACTTGAGTTCCTCAACGGATACGGTGTCATTCTCATTAATGATAGGGACGACACGCTGCTTCAGCAGTTCCTCCATTGTCATCTGGGCATTATGTCCGCGCTTGCGATTGGCGAAGTCTGGCCGAGTTAACAGCAGTTGTGCTGAAGGGATGCTGTACTTTTGGAATTGTTCTTGGTATGCCTGCATTAGCAGCGCCTGACCGACTGCAGCAGCAGCCTGCTTCTCATGGAGAAGCTTCGGACGAGTCATATATCCAATATGTCGAAATCCGGCTGCAACGGCACCTGAGGTAACGAGCACGACATGTGCACCACGTTCCATAAGAGAGACGAGCTCGCGTACGTAGAATTCAATATGTTCTCGATTTAAGCCGCCATGTTCAGAGGTAAGTGAGCTGCTTCCAATTTTCACTACAATTCGTTGACACTGTTCCATTATTCATTCACTTCCTGATTCTTTGACTCTCATGAGTATAAGTATCGTACATCTCACGATTGCTGGTGCCAGATTGTAATACGATGATGTGAATGGATCAAGGGAATGCCGAACAGTGATGTCGCGAAACGGATTATGGGTATAAAAAAAGACCCTCGTCCTCTAAAGGACGAAAGTCACACTTCCGCGGTACCACCTTCATTGAGGGTTCCTAGAGCATATACCTGAACTGCATCGTGCGCAGATCCATATTATGCAGAAACCATCCCACTTGATCGCCTATAACGGAGGCAGCCGTTCAGCTTCACGCTTATACGCTTATGCTGACCGCTCAAGGATAGGTTCTGTAACGGCTCTGCGGCGGATGCTTGCAGCCTATGGCATTCCGCTCTCTGAACGCGACCTTCATTACGTACTGGTCCTGTCATCACGATAAAGGTATTCACTCTGGCACCCGATGCTCCATAAGAGCAATGAGTGTATTACGAATAGAATACCATGTGATTCCAACGGAGTAAAGAAGGCGGATCCTGTATAAAGGCAGGTGACAGAAGATTCCTTTAGTTAGAATCAATTGTTGCTTAGCCCGATCAGGAGTCGGGACAGCATCATCGTAACGAATAAGCTTAGAATAGGGATAGTCTTCCGATTCGCTCTGCGGCTTCGCGTAATCTCGCCTCTGTTGCGAGCAGTCCGACTCGGACGTAGCCCTCTCCATGCTGACCAAATCCGATGCCTGGCGCGGTGACAACATTGGCACGCTCCAGCAGTAAATCTGCGAATTGGGCAGAGTTGTAATTCTTAGGCACTGGGAGCCAAGCGAAGAAGGATCCTTCCGATGGAGCGGCCTCCCAGCCAATGCGATGAAGCTCTTTGAAGAATACATTCCTGCGCTGTTCATATGTCTTACACAGTTCATGAACTGGTTGCTGCGAACCGGTCAATGCGGCGGCGGCGGCAGCTTGAACAGCACCGAACAGGCTAACATACATGTGATCCTGCATCAGATTGATAAGGCGGATAAGTTCTTTATTGCCTACAGCAAATGCAACTCGCCACCCGGCCATGTTGTATGTCTTGGACATCGTGTAGAATTCGATACCGACTTCCTTCGCGCCAGGCGTCTGTAGGAAGCTCACAGGCCGTTTTCCGTCAAATCCAATCGATCCATATGCGAAATCACTGGCAACGACGATATTATGCTTCGCTGCAAATTGCACGGTGTCCGCATAGAAATCAGAACTCGCAGTCGCTGCCGTTGGATTGTTCGGATAGTTCAGGAACATCAGCTTTGCCCGTTCTAGCTGCAGCTTCGTAATCCGTTCATAATCAGGAAGGAATTGATTCTCTTCCAGCAATGGCATCATGACCATGTCAGCACCAGCAAGGGCAACGCCAGACCAATAATCTGGATAGCCTGGATCTGGAACGAGGCAGACGTCACCTTCATTAAGCAGTATTTGGCTGATTTCAACGAGTCCCGTCTTGCCTCCGAACAATACGGCTACTTCTGTATCGGGATCGAGATCCACATTATAGTCTTCCTTATACCGCTTGGCTATCGCTTCCTTCAAATAGCGATGTCCACTGAATGGAGGGTATTTATGATTGATTGGGTCAATTGCTGCTTCCTGCAGCGCAGTCACAATATGAGGAGCAGTTGGCAAGTCAGGATTGCCCTGACCAAGATTGATGACATCATGGCCGTCAGCGATGCGAGCGTTCGTCCGCTGTACAAGCTGGGCAAAGAATTGCTTCGGAAGCCGGTTCATGCGTTCGGCCGGCTTGATCGAGATAGAACGGTATGTTTCTTCTAACATGTCTTATCCACTCCAGCAACCGGATTCGTTATCGGTTATCAAAATAATAACGATAATTTAGCATGTTTCCACTGAAGTGTATACCTTTTTTTTTATCGATTTTCGTGGCGTACTTACGGTTTTTCTTTAAATACAACTTATCCGCTCGATTTTTCAGCCTTTCCTGTCGGTTCAGTTGTCAATAGCTGCTGCATAAATGGTTTGACATCTAAATTGATTCGCAGCAAATAGGGCTTGCGCTCCTTCGAGAATACGAGCAGTAGTGGATCTTTCTCTGGGCAATAGATTAGAAATACGTCTTTTATCTGTACCGTCTCTCTTGGAAGAACCACATCAGCCACTGATGTTAATGGGATACGTACGATATATCCACATTGATGCCCAATCGTGAGCTGAGGGGACAGTCCAGTTATTGACTTGAGCCAAGATGCAGCGACTACTTGGAACTCCTTGCTGTTCGGGATCGTCTTCACAATCCGTTGTGCCTTAATATCGAACAATTGGATCGGAGGACTTGCAGCCGAATCGCTGCCTTCACTTGGTGCCCATGCGGATACAGAATTCGTCATCAGTGAGCTTGTGCTGCATACAAGTAAGAGAGCAATAGCTACGACCCATTTGACCATACAACGATTGCGCATGCTACTTTTCATCCTTTCGAGACCGTGGTGGGGTGATTATTCGTTGTTTATTTTTGATTCCGCTTGCTTCCTTACGTTACCCATCTTGACTCCAATCCATGAAAAGGTATGATGGATGGTAGAAAGTGCTACCGAAGAGCAAGTGCATGCGGAAAGCCGAGAGAAGGAGTGTATACGATGGAACAATTATGGAATGTGTGTGCGATTCAAATGGATGTTGCAATCGGCGAACCGGACAAAAATATGGAGAACGTTATTCAATGGATCGGCAAAGCAATGGAGCGAGAGTCGAAGCCGGATGTCATTGTGCTTCCAGAAATGTGGAATACGGGTTATGCACTTGAGCGGATTCACGAAAAAGCAGATGTAAATGGACAGCAGACGAAGCAAATGCTCACGATGCTTGCTGCACGATATGGTGTAAACATTGTAGGTGGTTCCGTATCGGTTCGTGAAGGCGACCAGATCTTCAACCGGGTGTATGCAGCAGATCGTAACGGCGGCATTGTTGGCGCCTATGACAAGGTACACTTGTTCCAGTTGATGGATGAACATGTTTATTTATCTTCAGGAAATGCGCTCGGAACGTTTACCCTGGATGGTGTGAAATGTGGGGTTATTATTTGTTATGATCTCCGTTTCCCGGAATGGACCCGAACAATGGCGCTCCAAGGTACAGAAGTCTTATTTGTTCCGGCTGAGTGGCCGCATCCACGGCTTCATCATTGGAAGACACTGTTGACTGCGAGAGCCATTGAAAATCAAATGTATGTGGTAGCCTGCAATCGAGTCGGTACGAGCAAGGGAGCTTCAGGACAGGAGACAGTTTTCTTCGGACATTCG